>ENA-UOJV01000633-UOJV01000633.1-human-gut-metagenome-genome-assembly--contig:-C82-NODE-633-length-49568-cov-11.734050_pt1 | contig 49568 bp, 28 predicted proteins | sample MGYA00242356_ERZ723903 | MGnify/ENA metagenome assembly ERZ723903
GCCAGCACATGCCGTCGCAGTCCTCCTCCTGCACGGAGCCGACGACCATGATCTTATAGCCCTCGGGGATGAGGCCAAGGTCCTTCATGATCTTCGCGCCGTAGGCAGCGGAGGCCATGCCGCCCTCCTGGTCGGAGCCGCCGCGTCCGTAGATGATGTCGTCCGTCTCATAGCCCTCATAGGGGTCGTTCGTCCAGTTGGCGCGGTTGCCGATGCCGACGGTATCGATGTGGGAATCGATGGCGATGATCTTCTCGCCCGTGCCCATCCAGCCGATGACGTTGCCAAGCTGATCGATCTCGACCCTGTCATAGCCGAGCTTCTCCAGCTCCTGCTTGATGCGCATGACGACGCCCTTTTCTTCGCAGCTTTCACTGGGGATGGCGATCATGTCCCGCAGGAAACGGCTCATGTCGGCACGATAGCCCTCGGCCGCACGTTTGATTGCTTCAAAATCCATCGTGGTACCCTCCATTATCTATTCATTCCGTACCGCAGTGCGGATATGCAGGCAGTCTGCGGTTCTCTGCTCCTATCTTACCATATCCTGCACAGAAGTCAAACAAATTTTTTTCAAAACAAAAAAATTTTGGAAAAAACAATTGATTTCTCCCGGCTATAATGGTATCATAGGGTCAGGAAAATCCAAATAGGGACGCTCTGACCGGCAAAAACCGGAAGTTCGTCATTCCAAGGAGCGAAGCGGCGTGGGGCTCTCAGGCACCATATTTCGTATTCGCCGGGGATCCTCAAAAATCCGGAATGATCCCGCGAGATTGCCACGGCCCCTTGCGGGGCCTCGCAATGACAAGCCTGACAGCGGGCAGTATGCGTGAGGGATTTCTTCAGAGTTTCCCACCAGAAGGGAAGCTCGGAAGAAATCAGCAAGAGCGGAGGGCGAGAGGTTTTTTGTCGAGTCGAGGTTTGGAAAGCGCAGGCGTACTTTGTGTACTCCAAGCCTTCCAAACCGATGAATTGGCAGAAAATATCCGGCATCTGCCGCAGAGGATTTCTTCAGAGTTTCCCAACAGGGAAGCTCGGAAGAAATCAGCAAGAGCGGAGGGCGAGAGATTTTTCGTCGAGGCGAGGTTTGGGGAACGCAGGAATACTTTGTGTATTTCAAGTTCCCCGAACCGATGGATCGGCGGAAAAGCTCCGGCAGCCGCCGCAGAGGATTTTTCAGAGCTTCCCATCCGAAGAAAGGGGCGCTGCGATTGCTGAAACCGAATGAACTGGAAACGCTCCGCCAGATGGCGAGAGGCCTCGCGGCGCAGTTTGGAAGCAACTGCGAGGTCGTTGTGCACGAGATCTCGGAGCGCAGCACATCACACTCCGTCGTGGCCATTGAAAACGGCCATGTCTCCGGCCGCAAGCTCGGCGACGGTCCCTCACAGGTCGTGCTCGAGCAGCTCGGCAAGGTCGGCCGCGCGCCGGAGGACCAGCTGTGCTATCTCACCCGCACGCCGGACGGCAAGCTGCTGAAATCGTCGTCTATCTACATCCGCGACGAATCCGGGCGCGTGTGCGCCATTTTCTGCATCAACTTCGATATCTCCGCGCTGGCTATGGCTGAGCAGGCGCTCGCCGGGCTGACGTCCGCCCACCCCGCCGGGGAGGAGACGCCCCGCATCACGCATAATGTCAACGACCTGCTCGACGATCTCATCGAGCAGTCCGACCGTCTCATCGGCAAGCCGGTCGCCCTGATGAGCAAGGAGGACAAGGTGCGCGCCATCCATTTCCTCAATGAGCACGGCGCGCTGCTCGTCACAAAATCCGGCGACAAGATCGCGAAACATTTTGGCATTTCCAAATACACGCTATATTCTTATCTTGACGTAAAAACTGGAGGAAAGAGCAATGATTGATCTTCGCATCAACAAGGAAGGCCTGAAGCACAACATCGAGAAGGCCAAGGAAAACCACATCATCATCCCGACCATCGCGCAGATGCAGAATCCGGATCTCATCCCGGAGAAAATCAAGGAAAAGCTGACCCATACCGGCCTGTGGGACGTCGACCCCGTCAACCTGTTCCGCATTTCCTGGCACAACGAGGCCAAGGAGTTCGGCGGTCTGTATCAGCACACCCCGAATTATGTGGAGATCCCCTCCAGCCTGTCCGGCGTGCCGTGCCGCATCCTTGCCATGTCCGGCAAGTGGTTCCCCACGGGCTGCCATAAGGTCGGCGCTTCGTTCGGCTGCCTGGCTCCGCGCCTCGTGACCGGCCAGTTCGACGCCACCTATCATCACGCCGTGTGGCCGTCCACCGGCAACTACTGCCGCGGCGGCGCCTTCAACTCCAAGCTGCTGGCCTGCGACTCCGTCGCCATCCTGCCGCAGGATATGTCCAAGGAGCGCTTTGACTGGCTGAAGTCCATCGCCGGCCAGATCATCGCCACGCCGGGCTGCGAGTCCAACGTCAAGGAGATTTTCGACAAGACGTGGGAGCTGAAGAAGGATCCGTCCATGATGATTTTCAACCAGTTTGCCGAAATGGGCAACCCGCTGTGGCACTACAATGTCACGGGCTACGCCCTGGCCGATCTGTTCGAGGCCGTGAAAAAGCCCGGCCAGCGTCTGGCCGGTGCCTGCTTCACCTCCGGCTCCGCCGGCACGATGTCCTCCGGCGACCTGCTGAAGGAGCGCTATCCCGGCATGAAGCTCGCCGTCGGCGAGGCCCTGCAGTGCCCGACCATTCTGGACAACGGCTTCGGCGGCCACCGCATCGAGGGTATCGGCGACAAGCACATTCCCTGGGTCCATAACGTGAAGAACACCGACATGGCCATTGCCATCGACGACGAGGACTCCCAGCGCCTGCTGCGTCTGTTCAACTGCAAGGAGGGTCAGGAGTACCTGAAGTCCCTCGGCATGACGGACGAGCAGATCGAGAAGTTCACCTGGATGGGCATCTCCGGCATCGCCAACGTGCTGTGCTGCATCAAGATGGCCAAGTACTATGAGCTGACCGAGGACGACGTCGTTGTCACCGTCCTGACGGACTCCGCCGTCATGTACAAGTCCCGCGTGGAAGAGCTCAACGCCCAGCACGGCGCCTACTCCGCCTTCGAGGCCGAGAAGGACCATGCGCTGCATATGCTCGGCCTGAAGACCGACAGCATGCTCGAGCTGACCTACACGGAGCGCAAGCGCGTGCACAACCTGAAGTATTACACCTGGGTCGAGCAGCAGGGCATGAACGTCGAAGACCTCAACGCCCAGTGGTACGACACGAAGGGCACCTGGGACGCCGTCCATGCACAGGCGAAGGACCTCGATGCGCTCATCGATGCCTTCAACGACGAGGTCGGCATCCTCAAGACTCTGTAATTAGGGCAACCCCGCACAATTGCAGCTTCGGCCTTCGCCGGATATTTTTCGCCGATCCATCGGTTCGAAAAGTTTGAGGTATTGCGCAGCCGTTGGCGGCTTTGCCGCCTTACGGATGCGGCATGCCCCTTGCGGGTACACAAAGTACATCTGCACTTTTCAAACCTTGTCTCGACAAAAAATCTCTCGACGAATGCTCTTGCTGAATTATGCAGTGCTGCTTTAGAATCTTAGAATTTTGACAATCAGCCCGTGCCGGGGTGGGTCATCCCGCTCCGGCACGGTTTTTCACCCACGGAGGCCCCATGAAACCATTCCGGAACTGTCTGCGCGATGCGCTCGCGCCGCTCATCCCGGCCGTGCAGGTCGCGCTGATCCTAGCGGCGTCCATCGGCAATGTTCTGATCGCCGCGGCGATCTTTCTGAACGCCAAAAAGCTCGGCGCGCTGTTTCTGCCGGCGCTGGCGCTTTACTTTGTGCTGCTGACCGTCCTGCTGGCTGCGATCCTGCGCCGCCGGGAGCTGGATCGGCTGCACGCCCTTGTCGGCGACGAGCAGTTCTATGAATGGTACCCCCGGCAGCGCCGCCGGGACGAGCGCCGCCGTGCGCGGATGAAACGAGCTCTGGAAAAACACGACCGGAAAGCCCGGAGAAAGGAACCGAAGCGATGAACCATGTAAAATGCGGCCGCTGCGTGCGCTGCGGCCGGGAATATCCCGCCGTTCCGAATCTGACGAACTGCGAATGCGGCGGCATCCTCGACATCATCTATGACTATGACCGGATCAAGACCGTCCTGACCCGCGAGACGCTGAAGAACCGCACGGAGCGCTCCATGTGGCGCTACCGCGAGTTGCTGCCCGTCGAGCCGGAGACGCCCGCGCCCCCGCTGCGCGTCGGCTGGTCGCCGCTGTATGAGGCCGACCGCCTTGCAAAGGAACTCGGCATCGCGAAGCTCTGGGTCAAGGACGACGGCCAGAACCCCACAGCCTCGCTGAAGGACCGCGCCTCCGCCATGGCCGTCGCCAAGGCGCAGGAGGCAGGCGCGCATGTCATCGCCTGCTCGTCCACGGGCAACGCTGCCTCGTCCCTCGCGGGCAACGCTGCGGCCGCCGGGCTCCAGACGTTTATTTTCGTCCCGTCCCGCGCGCCGAAGGGCAAGGTCGCCCAGCTCATGACGTTCGGCGCGACCGTCATCTCCGTGCAGGGCAGCTATGAGGACACGTTTGAGCTGTCGAAGCAGGCCATTGACCGCTGGGGCTGGTACAACCGCAATGCAGCCATCAACCCCTACCTCTCCGAGGGCAAGAAGACGGTCGCCTATGAGATCGCCGAGCAGCTCGACTGGCAGATGCCGGACTTCATCGCCATCTCCGTCGGCGACGGCTGCACGATCGCCGGTCTGTGGAAGGGCCTGAAGGACCTTCATGCCGTCGGCCTCATCGACCGTCTGCCGCGCCTCATCTCCGCGCAGGCCGAGGGCTGCTGCCCCATCAACCGCGCCATTGCGGAAAATCGCCCGTGGGAGCCCATGGAGGAGAACACGCTGGCCGACTCCATCGCCGTCGGCGTGCCGCGCAATGCGGACAAGGCGCTCATGGCCATCCGCGAGTCGAACGGCCTGGTCGTGAATGTCTCCGACGCCGAGATCATGGCGGCGCAGAAGCTGCTCGGCCGCACCTGCGGCGTGTTCGGCGAGCCTGCCGGCGTGACCGGTACGGCCGGCGTGAAGAAGCTGTGCGAGCAGGGCGTCCTGCCGAAGGATGCGACGGTCGTGTCCGTCGTGACCGGCAACGGCCTGAAGGACGTCGCCAATGCCATCAAGGCCTGCGGCGAGCCGATCTCCATCCCGTCCGATATGGACCTGCTGCTGCGCGCCTTTGACGAGCACGGCATCAATGCCGATGTGAAATAAGATGTTGCAAACAGCCGTGCTGCGGGAGAAACCGCAGCACGGCTGTTTTGATCGTAAAATTGCAAGAGACGGGGATCGGCAGTGCGTTGTAGGGGAGCGGCATGCCGCTCCCGGCGCACTGCTGTCGGTCGGCACAGGCTGCCGATAAAATGGTGAGCACCAATTGCGTCTGTAGCGGCGCTCAGGGAGCGCCTTGCGGACTTGCAATATCAGTGGCATGGATTCTATGGCGTAAGCCCCCCAAGTTTGTCATTGCGAGGAGGCCAAAGGCCGACGTGGCGCCCTGAGCGCGCAGCGCGAGGAAGTGCCCTTGGGGTGCAATCTCGCAGTACCCGGTTGAATAACAGGGAGACCCCGGCGAAATCGTAACTGCCTGCACGAGATTCCCACGTCGCTTCGCTCCTCGGAATGACAATTCGGGGGCCGTTACCGTTTTAATGGCGGCCAGTACGGGCTGCAAGTACGCCGCCGGGCGGGGCATGCCCGCCCCTACCATAAAAGAAGCCGCGCGGCAGGTCGGTCCTGCCGCACGGCTTTTGCTGATTCCGGGATCAGTCGCGGTCCCAGTTATGCCAGACGTTCTGGACGTCGTCGTCGTCCTCGAAGATGTCGAGCATTTTTTCCATATTCGTGATGTCGTCGGGGTTGTCGAGCTTCTTATACTCGCCCGGGACCATCTCGATCTGCGCGGAAACGAAGGTATAGCCCTTCTTGGCCAGCGCGTCCGCAACGGCGTTGAAGTCGTCCGGATCGGTGTAGATCGTGAAGCAGTCTCCGTCGGCCTCGAAGTCGTCCGCACCGCAGTCCATGGCGTCCATCATGACGTTGTCTTCTTCATAGTCGCCGTCCTCGTTGTCGATGACGAGCACGCCCTTCTTGCTGAAGTTCCAGGACACGCAGCCCGCAGCGCCCATCTTGCCGCCGTACTTGTCGAAGTGGTGGCGGACGTTGCCTGCCGTGCGGTTGCGGCTGTCGGTCATGGTCTCAACGATCACGGCGATGCCGCTCGGGCCGTAGCCCTCATAGGTGATGGATTCGTAGGAATCGCCGGAGCCTGCGTTCGCGGCCTTCTCGAGCACGCGCTTGATGTTGTCGTTCGGCATATTCGCAGCCTTGGCCTTCGTGATGACGGTGGCAAGACGGGAGTTATAGCTGGGGTCGGTCGAGCCGCCGCCTTCCTTCACCGCAACATACATTTCCTTTGCGATCTTCGTGAAGGCTGCCGCGCGCTTGGCGTCCTGCGCGCCCTTCGTCTTCTGAATGTTATGCCACTTGGAATGTCCAGACATAATATTTCTTCCCTTCGTAGAGTGGTATCTGTAAATAACTAAATTATTTTAGCATTCCACAGGCCAAAAATCAAGCATATTTCATGCAATCGGTGTGGGTTTCGGAGATTTTTACGGAAATATCCGGGAAGGCTCTCTTCAGGGTATCGGCCAGCACGCGCGTCACGGGATTTTCGGTGTAGAAATGCCCGGCGTCGATGAGGTTCAGGCCGAGGTCGTGCGCGTCCCAGAACTGGTTATAGCGCACGTCCGCCGTGACGAACGTGTCACATCCCGCCGCCACCGCCTCCAGCATCTCGTCGGCGCAGCTCCCGCCGCCCACGGCAACGCGGCGGACGGGCTTGCCGCCGTCCACATAGCGAAGGCCGGGGCAGCCGAGGGCCCGCTTGACCGTCTGCAGGAATTCCGCCAGCGGCTGCTCGTCGGTCTCGCCGCCGCGCAGCAGGCCCCACGGGCGGCCCTGGGCGTCCGTTCCGCTCGGGTTGAGCACCGCGACGTCATACAGACCCAGCACGGCGGCCAGCTCGTCGTTCACGCCGCCGGGAGCGCAGTCGAGGTTCGTGTGCGCGTTGACGGCGCAGATGCCCGCCGAGCACAGCCGCTCGATGATCCGGCCGACGCTCGTCTCGTCCGTGACGTTCGCCACGGGGCGGAAAATGAGCGGGTGATGTGTGACGATGACGTCCGCGCCCCATTCGACCGCCTCATCGCAGACGTCCTCGAACGGGTCAAGGGCGACAAGGACCTGCTCGACCTCTTTTTTGCGGCTGCCGCAGAGCAGGCCGACGTTGTCCCAGTCCATTTTCATGCCGGTGGGCGCAAGGGCCTCGAGCACATCCAGAATATCAGCAACCGTTGTCATAAAGCTCCCTCATTTCGCGCAGCTCCCGCAGCGCAGTTTCATAATAGTGCAGGCGTTCCGGCTCGCTGCCGCGCCGCAGGCCCTCGACGGTGCGCTCCAGCGACGGGATGAGCCGGTCAAAATAGTCCGGCAGCAGCGGATCGCCGGAGCGGAGCAGAGCAGCTGAGACATACTCCTGCCCCGGCGTGACCGGCGCGGCATTTCCGAAGCGCGCAGCCATGGCCTGATAGAGAAAGCCGCCGTCGCGCACAAGGCGCTCCTGCTCGATGGCAAAGCCCATCCGGGCCAGCTTGCGGCGTAGGTCGTTGCCGGAGGACTGCGGCTGTAAGATCAAGGTATAGCGCGGGTCGCGCACCCAGCGGCAGCGGTCCAGGATCTGCGCGATGAGATCGCCGCCCATCCCGGCGCAGACGATGGTGTCGACCTCGTCCGGGTCTACGGCATCCAGCCCGTCGGCACGGGAGAAGCGCATGCGGTCGGCCACACCGAAGCGCAGGGCATTTTCCATGGCGCGGCGGAGCGGCTGCTCCCGCAGCTCCGAGGCGTGAACAAACTCGGCCCGCCCGCTCAGAAGCAGCGAGATGCCGAGATAGCCGTGGTCCGCGCCGATGTCCGCAGCGCGCGCACCCTGCGGCACGAGCCCGGCGCAGCATTCCAGCCGCGCGGAGACCGGCAGCCTCACCGGCCGCACGCCGCGCGCCAGCGCGCGGCCTCCTGCTGCCAATGAGCGCGGTCGGCGTCCGTCAGGGGGCGCAGCACGCGGCAGGGATTCCCGGCCGCAATGACGTTGGACGGAATGTCGCGCGTCACAACGGAGCCGGAGCCGATGACGACATTGTCGCCGATGGTCACGCCGCCGTTCACGGTCACGCAGCCGCCCATCCAGACGTTGCTGCCGACGGTGATGGGCTTGCCGTACTCCAGCCCGGTATTGCGGATGTCCGCATCGAGCGGATGGCCCGCGCTGAACAGGCTCACGCGCGGCCCGAGCATGACGTTGTCACCGAAGCGGACGTCGCACTGATCGAGCACGATGAGCTCATAATTCGCATAGAAATTTTCGCCCAGATAGATATGGCTGCCGTAGTCGCAGCGGAAGGGCGGCTCGATCCTGAACGTGCGTCCCGTCCCGCCCAGCATGCCGCGCAGCAGGGCGGCGCGGACCTCCGGCTCCGGCTCGCTGTTGAACTGCCGGAGCACCCCGACGGTATGGCGCATCTCGGCTGCCAGCTCCTCGTCCACGAGGTAGAGCTGCCCGGCAAGCATCCTTTCCTTCTGTGTCATAACAATTCTCCGTTCGTCAGGGAGTCTCCCTTAAAAAATGACCTGCTGCAGTCATCGAGCTGCAGCAGGCTGGTTTGGATCACTTATTGGCTTCCACTGCCTCGATGAAGTGGTTCACCTGTGCGAGGAAGGCATCGGGATCCACGCCGTGGACCATGCAGGCCTCCTCAACGGACTCGCCGCGGCTGGCCGGACAGCCCAGGCAGTGCATGCCGATGGCCTGGAACAGGGGCGCGGTCTCCGGCGCAAGGTCGAGCACATCGCCGATGATGGTATCTTTTTCAATTTTAACAGCCATGGGTGTTACCTCCGAAGATGGATTTTCTTTATTATATCCAACGTCTCGACAAAAATCAACCGTTCGCGTTGATTTTCCGCAGAAGTGTGCTATGATGGGAGCAAAAAGGAGGCGTTTTTCATGCTGGATTGGGTCATTCGCGGGGGCACGGTCATCGACGGGAGCGGCGGCGCGCCGTTCCGGGCGGATATCGGCATCCGCGGCGGCAAGATCGCGGCCGTCGGGTCCTGCGGCGAGGCCGCGCAGACGCTGGACGCGGCCGGGCGGTACGTCACGCCGGGCTTTCTGGACATCCACCGCCACGGCGATGCCGCCGTCTTTCGCCCCGGCTTCGGCCGCGCGGAGCTGCGGCAGGGGCTGACCTCCATCGTCAACGGAAACTGCGGCCTGTCGCTCGCGCCGTTCGGCGCGGCGCACCGGGCGGAGCTGCGGCGCTATCTCGGGGCGATCACGGGCGACATCGACCCGGCCATCCCCACGGAGTCCATGGCGGCCTATCTGGACGCACTGCGCGCCCGGCCGCTTCCGCTGCACGTCGGCATGCTCGTCGGCGGCGGGACGGTGCGCGCGGACTGCTGCGGCTATGCGCCGGGCGATGCGGACGAGGCCCTGCCGGAGCTGCACCGAAGGCTGGAGCGCGCGCTGGCGGACGGGGCCCTCGGCGTCTCGCTCGGCCTCGGCTATGCGCCGGAGTGCTTCTACACGCCGGACGGTCTGCTCCGGGCGCTGGCCCCGCTGCAGGGCAGCGGCGTTCCCATCTGCGTGCACATGCGCGAGGAGGGCGACATGGTCTGTGAAGCCCTGCGCGAGATGCTCCGCGCGGCGCGCCTGCTCCGCACGCCCGTGCACATCAGCCATCTCAAGGCCATGGGGCCGCGCAACTGGAACCGCCGTATCCCGGAGGCACTGTCGCTTCTGGTGCAGGCACGGGAGGAGGGGCTGGAGGTCTCGTGCGACGTCTATCCCTACTGCGCAGGCTCGACGCAGCTTCTGCACCTGCTGCCGCAGGACTTTCTGGCGGGCGGAACGGATGCCGTAGTCGCCCGGCTGCGCGACCCAGCCCAGCGGGATATCCTGCGTGAGCGCATCGCCCACGGCCGCGATTTTGACAACATCGCGCAGATGGTCGGCTGGGACAACATCCGCCTGACGACGCTGCACCGGCCGGAATTTCAGCCCCTCACGGGCAAGACGCTTGCCGAGGCGGCCCGGCTTCTCGGGCTGGAGCCGGTCGACTGCCTGTGCCATGTGCTGGCAGAGGAAGCCTGCAACGTGACGATGATCGACTTCATCACCTGCGACGAGGACATCGGCCGCATCCTGCGCGCGCCGTTTGCCAGCGTCATCTCCGACTCGCTCTACCCCACGGAGGGCCTGCCCCACCCGCGCGTCTACGGGACATTCACGCGCATTCTGGAAACGTTCGTCCGTGAGCGCCATGTCCTGACGCTGCCGGAGGCCGTGCAGCGCATGACCTCCCTTCCGGCGCAGGCTCTACGCCTACAGGGCAAGGGACGCATCGCCGCCGGGATGGACGCAGATCTCAACGTGTTTGATCCGGCTGCCGTGCACGAGCGCGCCACCTGGGAGCAGCCCGCGCAGGAGAGCGAGGGCATGGATGCCGTGTTTGTCGGCGGCACGCCCGCCATCCTGCACGGGGCCTTTACGGGCGCGGCAAACGGGCAGGTGCTGTGAGGAAAATCCATGGACAATCGCCGGGCTCTATGGTAAAATAAGAAGTAACTCACCGGAAAGGAACCGATACATATGAACTGGAAACGATTTTTCGCGCTTCTGCTGGTGCTGGCGCTGCTGCCGGCCCTGTTCGGAAACGCCTTTGCAGCCGGTCCGAAGGCCCGCACGCTGACGGACGCGGACTACGCGCCGATCGACGCCCTGTGGGCCGAGCTGGACGCCGTGGAGCAGGAGGCGCAGACGCAGTCCGCACAGGACGGTCCGGACCGGACGCTCGCGGCGGCGCAAGCCGTGGCGGAGGCAGTGACGGCCTCCGACCTCTATGTGGACGGCACGCTGCAGTGGCGCGGCGCGCAGTTCAGCTTTGAAACGACGACGGGCGTGACGTGCGCCTACAGTCCGCGCCTGCGCGAGCTGGCCCGCAAGGCCGCCGGGAGCAGCGTTGAGACAGAGGCAGTCGAGCCGCAGACATCCACGACGACGAGCGCGGACATCACGCTCATCGAGCCGTACTACGGTCTGGACCGCAGCTTCACGATGCAGTATCAGAACGAGGTGAAAAAGCTGGCCGCCGCCACGGGCGGCAGCTCGCAGGTCCTGAAGACGACGCGCGCCACGATCGACGCCGTTGCTGCCGCCGTCGAGTCGAGCGGCGTTGTCATCTTCGACAGCCACGGCTCCACAGACTATGAGAACCCGTGGAACGAGGAGGACCTTGTCTCCGGCGCGACAACGTCCTACCTCCTGCTGCAGACCGGCACCGGCCTGACGACGGAGGACTATGCCAAGGACGGCAATACCTACCACGCGCAGTACATGGGCTCCTACGGTACGATAAAATACTACGCCGTGGACGGCACCTGCATTGCGAACCACATGACAAAGTCCGCCCCGGACAGCCTGATCTGGAGCGCCATCTGCCTCGGCATGGCGACGGACGGTCTGTGCGCCCCGCTGCGCGCCGAGGGCGTGAGCGTGTTCTACGGCTATTCCCAGGCCGTCACGTTCGACTATGACTACAAGTGGGAAGAGGTCTTCTTTGCCCGTCTGCGCGCGGGCGACACCGTCGCACAGGCCGTTGCGCAGATGAAGACTGAGGTTGGACAGTGGGATTACTGCTCGGAGTACCTGACCATCGAAAGCGCACGCCGGAACTACTGCGCCTTCCCCATCGTCTCCTCCGCGCTGGATACCTACCCCGGTAAGGGCAAGGTCGATGCCCTGCAGGAGGTCCATTCCGACTGGCAGCTCTTCGGCAAGGCGAAATTCACCGTTACGGCCGTCTCAGCCAACACGGCCCTCGGCACAATCGTTCCGCTGAACGACCTGATGTTTGAGGCAAAGCCCGCGGAGAATGCCGCCGTCTCCGGCTGGTCGCTTCAGCCCGAGGGCGCAGCCGCCGTCGCGCAGGACGGCAATGTCTTCACCGTCAGCGACGTGCGCGGGGACTGCACGCTCGTGGTGGAGTTCCGCCAGCGCATCCCCGCGACCGTCGTATTCTCCACGCCGGAGGGGGCTTCCCAGCCGATGCAGCGCGGCTATGTCGGCGAGGAGATGCCGCTCACCGCCCCGGAGGGCAAGCCGCTGGCCGATGCGCACGACTATGTCTTCGCAGGCTGGACGGACGCACCCGTGGCCGACGCCGTGCAGGTGAGCACGGTCTACACGGACACCTACACCCCCATCCGCGCCATGGCCACGCTCTATGCACTCTATTCGTGGCAGGACGGCGAGACGACCCGCTATACAACGCAGCCGCAGAATAAGGTCTGTCCGTCCGAGGCCTTCTCCGACCTCGACGTCACGCAGTGGTATCATGAGCCGGTCGACTATATGCTGGAAACGGGCATGATGAACGGCATGAGCGCCACGACATTCGAGCCGAACGGCACGCTGACGCGCGCACAGCTCGTGACCGTCCTCTACCGCCACGCCGGTTCCCCGGACGTGACTGGCCTGCCGAATCCGTTTGCGGACGTCGCGCCGCAGGCGTGGTATGCGAAGGCTGTCATCTGGGCAGCCGCCAACGGCGTCGTCAAGGGCACGTCCGCCGCGACGTTCGCCCCGGAGGACGCCATCACCCGCGAGCAGATCGCGGCCATTCTCTACCGCTACAACGGCGAGGCCGTTACGGGAGACCTGCTCTCCTCCTTCCCGGATGCGGACGCGGTCTCCGGCTATGCCGTTGAGGCCATGCAGTGGGCCGTCAGCCGCGGCCTGATCTCGGGCGACCCCGCCTCGGACGGCACGCTGTGGCTCCGTCCGCGCGACGGCGCGACCCGCGCCCAGATTGCCAAGATCCTGTGGGTCTGGCTCGGCGCGTAAATTCTGGATCTTGGAGGAAAAAGCCATGATGAAAAAACTGATCTCCGGGCTGGTTCTTCTGGCCATGCTGGCCTGCCTGGTGCTCCCCGCTGCGGCGGCGGAGCCCACGGCCCTTCCCATGACGGTCGCCGAGGCCGTGGACGGCGTCTCCGCCTACTGCACCGCTGCGATGCAGGCCGCCGGGACCTACAGCGATTGGTCCATCCTGCAGCTGGCCCGCAGCGGCAATCTGACGGACGCCATGCGGCAGGACTATCTCGCTTCTCTGGCGGAAAAGCTCCGTGCCTGCGGCGGCGTACTGGATAAATCCTATTACACGCAGTATTCCCGCACGATCCTCGCCCTGACGGCCTGCGGCGAGAACGCCCGCGACTTTGCGGGCTATGACCTGACGGCCCCGCTTGCAAACTACGACCAGACCGTCTGGCAGGGCGTGAACGGCGCGGCCTTTGCCCTCATCGCCATGGACTCCGTGTCCTACGGCTTCGCAGCCTCCGGCACGAGCTCCCGCGCGCGCCTCGTGGCCTACCTGCTGGCGCAGGAGCTGCCGGGCGGCGGCTGGGACTATTCCGGCAAGGCGGTTGACCCCGACCAGACCGCCATGGTGCTGCAGGCCCTCGCGCCCTACCGCACGCAGGCGGATGTCTCTGCGGCCATTGACCGCGCCCTGAACGTGCTCAGCGGCATGCAGAAGGACGACGGCAGCTTTGACGCGTGGGGCGCCTCGTCCTCAGAATCGATCTCACAGGTCCTTGTGGCGCTGTGTGCCCTCGGCATCGACCCGGCGAAGGACAGCCGCTTTGTCCGTGCGAACGGCGCGTGGCTCGTCAGCGCGCTGATGAGCTTCCGCGTGCAGACGGAAACCGGCCTTGCCTTCGGCCACACGAACCGCACGGCAAACTACATGGCCACAGAGCAGGCGGGCTACGCCCTCGCGGCCTATGAGCGCTTCCTCGCAGGCCAGCCCGCCCTGTACACCATGACGGACACGACCTATGGCACACACACCTGCGTCCGCTACCGCGACACGGCCCGCCACTGGGCGCAGCCCTATGTCTGCGCGGTGACGGAGCAGGGCCTCATGAATGGCGTCGGCAACGACTGCTTCGATCCCGAGGGAACGCTGAACCGTGCCATGCTCGCCACGATCCTCTGGCGCGCTTCCGGCAGCCCCGCAGCAGACGGCGGCAGCTTTTCCGACGTCCCGGCCGGGCAGTGGTACTCCACGGCCGTTTCGTGGGCGCAGCAGAGCGGCATTGTGCAGGGCGTGGGCGAAAACCGCTTCGCGCCGATGGACAGCATCACGCGCGAGCAGCTCGCCGTTATGCTCTGGCGCGCCTCCGGCAGCCCCGGGAGCACGCAGAGCCTTGCGGCCTTCCCGGATGCCGGGACGTGCTCCGACTGGGCGCGCACGGCGCTGGCGTGGGCCGTGGAGCGCGGCATTCTGAACGGCATGGACGGCAGACTGGCCCCCGGCGGCACGGCGACGCGAGCGCAGGCAGCGGCCATGCTGACGCGCTACCTGCAGTGAGGGTCCTGCCATGAAGCTGTTTCATTCCTGGAAGCGCTGGCAGCTCATCGCGCTGGTGTGCGTCGTTCTGACAGCCGTTCTGACGCTCGTCTTTGTACTGCAGGGCGGCGGCGGGGACACGCAGCCCACCGGCAGCACGGAGGGGCTGCAGCTGGCCACGGAGACGCTGGGGGACGTCACGGAGCCGCCCGAAACAGCCGCTCCCACAGAGAAGCCCACAGCCGCCTCGACGGAAGCCACAGAAGCTTCGACTGAAGCGTCTACGGAGGCCACAAAGGCCACAGAAGCCCCGACCGCCGCGACGCAGCCTGCCACGGAGGCCCCGACGGAGCCGCCCGCGACGGAGCCTGCCGCTCCCTCGTGCACGGTCTCCATCTCCTGCACGACGGTCCTGGACAACTGGGACAAGCTCTCGGAGGCCAAGCGTTCCATCGTCCCGTCGAACGGCATCATCCTCGGTACCGTGACGGTCGAGCTGCAGGAGGGCGACACAGTGTTTTCCGTCCTGCAGCGCGTGGTGAGCGACTACAATATCCAGATGGAGTATTCCGTCTCGCCCCTGTATCAGACCACCTACATTGAGGGCCTCGGCAACCTCTACGAGAAGGACTGCGGCGCGCGCTCCGGCTGGATGTTTGCCGTGAACGGCGTTTTCCCGAACTACGGCGCATCGGACTGCACCGTGCAGGACGGTGATTCCATCCGCTGGCTGTATACCTGCGACCTCGGCAAGGACCTTTCCTGAATATCGTCTCCCATGCGGCGCATCCCGAACCGGATGCGCCGCTTTTTGTGTGCTGAGGCATTGTAGGGGAGCGGCGTCCTCGACGTCCCGTGAGGCACCTGCCGATCGGTACAGGGAACATGAAAAAAGCAAACGCTCCCGATTTGTCATTGCGAGGAGCGAAGCGACGTGGCAATCTCGGGAAGGCACTTACAGTTCGTACAGGCCGTCATTAAAACAGCGTGCAACAATTGTGTCTGCAGCGGCACTCCCTGAGTGCCATGGAGACTGACAAAATACACCGGCGTTGATCCCGCGGCAATCTCGGGCAGGCAGCTGCGATTTCGCCGACGGTTCTCCCGTTATCCGTCCGTGTACTGCGAGATTGCCACGGCCCCTTCGGGGCCTCGCAATGACAATTCGGAGGCGTTAACCATTTTGACGGCGGTTTGTACGGGCTGCAAGTGCCTCGCCCCTGCAAGGCGCTATCCCGGTCACGAAAAACTGCCCGGCGCGAAAGCGCCGGGCAGCCATTTTCTTATGTGCGGGACATCAGCGGGTCCTAGCGATCTCGATGGTGTTCGTCTTTTCCTTCAGGACAAGGGCATCGCCGGTGTCCGTGCTGATGTGGGCCAGATCAGCCTGCGTCAGCTTGTAGTCGTCCGTTCCGGCGGCGACCACCGTGCCCCACATCATGAGGTTACCGGTGATCACAACGTCGTGGTCGAGCGCGCCGCCGATGGTCACATAGCCGTCGGAGGTCTTGCTGAGATTGCCGTCTTCATCGCTTTTGGAGTTGAGCAGGTAGATATCGCCGTTCAGCTCCGCGGTCTGGCCTGCGGGCGTGGGATTCAGGACGATGCTCGCCGTGGCGTCGCCGTTGACAGCCGCGAGATAGCCGATGTCGTTCTTCATCGTGATATTGCGGAACCTGCCGCCATTGATCTCGATGGTCACGAACTTCATGGCATGCAGCAGGCCATAGGAACCGGTGACATTTTCAACAAGGCAGTCGTTCACAACGCAGCGCGCAGGCACATAGGTGCTCAGGGACATGCAGTTTCCATAGACGATCAGGCCGTTGTAGCCGGTCAGATCATGGAACCAGCCGCCGTTGATGGTCAGCAGGGTCTCCGTCTTGCTTGCGCCGAGATTGAACACTCCGCCGCCTGCGCCGAAGATCATGTTGGCGATCTCAAAGCCGTCGTTCACAGTGACCTGTGCGCCGGAGCCAATACTGAAGGCGGCATTGACACCGCTCTTCAGATACTTGCTGTTGCCGTCCACGCGGAAGTTCTCGATGGTGACGTTCGCTTCCTTGATGTCAAACATATAGCCGGAGGTGTTCGTAGCATCACGGCGGACCATGCAGCGCTTGGCATTCTCGCCGAATTCGTTGAAGTTCAGCGAGCAGTCTTCCGTGATCTGAATGCGGTAGACCAGCGAAATGACGAAGTTCGCGTCATCGGGGATGGTTTCCATGGCATCGACACGGGCCTTCAGGATCTCCTTGGCCTTCTCGAACGTCTTGACCGGCGTCTTAACGGTCAGGCCGTCGTTCGTGTCATTGCCGTTGCCGCTGAGGTAGACGACGATGTCGTTCGTCTTGACCTCGGCAAAGACCGCCGTGTTGTTCTCATTGACCTCGAGGTAATAAGCGCCGTCGATGCCGTTGACAACATGTACCTTCTCCATATCGCTCGGCTGCAGGGCATAAGCGCCCTCGCCCGTTCCGCCGGAGATGGTGGCTGCGCCGACGAATTCCTTGGCCAGCAGGATGGGGAGCTTGCCCTTCAGCTTGGCCAGACCCTCCGGCACGCGAATCGCGACGTCCTTGGAGGACCCATAGGCGTTGTTGATGTAAATCGGGTCCTGGAAATCGGTATCCTCCGTCGGAATGAGGGTAACGTTGTGGGTCGAAAGGGTCAGCGCGTTGATCGTCTCGCCGTTCTTGTTCGTGTTTCCGGCAAACTTCACAGCGCCGAGCACGACGGTAGAGCCGTCATTCGTGGCAGAGATGCAGGCGATGTTCGCGCCCGTCGTCGACATGGAGTTGTTCACAACCGCGCCGCCGAGCAGGTTCACTTCCACAGGATGGCTGCCCATAACGTTGATGACGCCCGCAACGGAGCCGCCCACGTTATCGGACAGCTCGCCGCCATTCATCGTGAAGACGGTCTTATCGTCCTTCGTGTTGGACTTGAGGTAGATCGCGCCGCCGGTGAACTTGGACGTGTTGTTCGAGATCTTGCCGCTGTTCAGGACCAGGGTGGAGTCTTCCACATAGAATGCACCGCCCTGTGCGCCGAAGCAATTCGTGACAACGGCGTTGTTCATCGTCATCGTCGCATAGTTCAGCAGATAGATGGTGTTGCTCGCGGGAGCGGAAGCGGACAGTCCGGAGAAGACCTCGGCATTGCCGTCGATCGTGATGTTCGACAGCGTCAGGCTGCCGCCGTCCACGGCGATCATGTTGCCCGTGCAGGACGGAGCGCGCTTGACGATGCAGTCGCGGCCCTTGAGGTCCCACGTCTGCTCATCGAGCACGGTCACGGTATGCGTGACCCAGATGACACCGTCGGTGACCTTCGGAGAGATGAGAGCCGCAGCCGCAGCAAACGTGCGGACCGGGGTCTCCTCCGACAGGCCGTCGTTGGAGTCGCTGCCCTTGACACCGTCCAGATAGACCGTCGCGCCGACATAGGTGTCGTTGAGCCAATAGGCAAAGAGCGTCATGTTGTTCGTGACCGGAGTCGCGAAATCCCATTCCGCGCCGCTGGCGGTGTGCCAGCCGAGGAAGGTATCGTCAGTCTTGACGGGATCGGCGGGCTTTGCGACCGTGCCGCCGTGCTGGACCTTGACCTGCACCGGTGTCGTGCCGTTGACGGCATTGAACGTGACGGTATGCTGGATCAGGCCGTCAGACAGTGTGACGGTGACGTCCTCAGTCAGACCGGCTAGGATGTAGTTGCTGCCGTGGCTCGCCAGACGGCCGCTCGTTGCGGAGACGTCATAGACCTCATAGCCTTCGTCAGCGCGGGCGATAAACTCGACAAAGTTCACATTCTCCGGGAGCGTCAGCTCCGTGACGGCCTTGCCTTCGACATAGGCCGCGCTGTGCTCGGAGACGAAGGTGACGTGGATCGGCTCCTTCGGCTCGGTGGGCTCGGGTTCGGTAGGCTCGGGCTCAGTGGGCTCTGGCTCCGTCGGTTCGGTCTCCGTCGGCTCCGTGGGCTCGGGCTTATCCTCCGCAGCCTTCAGGAAGCGGCACAGGAGCGTAGCGGCCTCAGCGCGGGTCAGAGGGTTCTGCGGCAGGAAGCTGCCGTCCGGATAGCCGGTCAGGACACCTGCCGTCTGCATGGTCTCCACAGCCTCTTCCGCCCAGGCGGCGATGTCGGCTGCATCGGTGAAGGTCTTAACCTCCTCGATCTCGGGGAGGGTCTTGTTCAGCAGCTTCAGCAGCCGCAGGAAGATGGTGGCAGTCTCCTGCCGGGTGGCCGCGCGGTCCGGGGCAAACGTGCCGTCGCCGTCACCGGTCACAACGCCGTTCTCGGCGGCCCATGCGACAGCGCCCGTGTACCAGGTGCCCACTGCCACATCGGAGAAGCCGGTAGAGGCATTGTCGTCCGTTTCCGCACCGGCGGCGCGCGCCAGAACGGTCACAAGCATGGCACGGGTCAGCGTGCCCTCGGGATCAAACGCCGTGTCGCTCACGCCCTTGAAGTAACCGGCGGCAACGGCTTCCGTGATGGCGTCATACGCCCAGTGGTCCTTTGAGACGTCCGTGAACCCGCCGCCCTCTGCCGCGAAGGCAGAGGGGAGCGCGGAACACAGGAGGCACACGACCAGCAGGACGGACAGCACCCGTTTCATCAGTTGATTCATGGTTTCCTCCTATTCTGAGCTTAATGCTCCAGCGTGGGGAGGCTCCCGGCGGGGAGCGCCACGGCGTCCTGACTGCTCAGCTCGGTCTGGGCCAGCGTGCAGGTCTCGCTGAAGTTGAAATCGCCGGTGCGGTCGAGATCCATCGCGCCGCTCTTGGAAGCGAACAGGCCGACAACGGGCCATGCAGCCTCGTCGAACGTGCCGCGGAGGACGGCCTCCTCGGTCTCCTCGTTGATCGCGATGATGCTGGAGGAGTCCTCGCCGTTGAAGCGTGCCCAGTAGATCCAGCCGGTCTCCATATCATAGTACAGGGACTGATACATATGCTGGCCCGTAATAGCAAGGGACTTGTCCGTTACGATGGTGTGCAGGAGGCTCAGCGTGTAGCCGTCACCGTTCGGAGCGATGCCGATGAGGTGGATCGTGCCGGAGGCAGACAGCATATAGAAGTAGTTGTAGGTGCTGTCATGGCCCGCATAGGCAATGCCCGCAATGGCAGTGAACGCACCCTGCAGATTCCATAGGCCGCGGTAGCCGTTCTCGGTGGTCGGATCGACGAGCATCAGGTAGTAACCATAGGTGCCGAGCGTGAGGTCAAGGTTCGGGCTGTAGGCCATATCGGACATAAACAGGTCGCCGGTGTAGCACAGCTCCTTGGCTGCGTAGCCGTTTTCGGCATCAAGGCTGTAAAGGTTGCCGTCGCCGGAGGCCAGCAGCATATCGCCCGTCTGAACGACGGAGTAGTAATCCTGCTCCAGTGCACCGGTGAGGTACTTGTAGTTTGCAGAGTCGACATCGATGTCGGCAACAAAGCTCTGGCCGTCTGCATTGTGAACGATGCCGGTCAGCGTCGTGTTGTTCTGCAGGACCGTGATGGTGCACTCGGCCTTGACGGTGCCGTCGAGCTTAGAGGCGGCGGTGATGACTGCCGTGCCCTCGCTGACTGCAGTGACAACGCCGTTTGCATCGACGGTGGCGATCTTCTCATCGGAGGAGGACCAGACGATGGAGCGGTCGGTCAGGTTCCACGGGGTCACGAAGGCCTCGAGGGCGGTCTTGTTGCCGCTGTAGAGCGTGGCGCTCGTCGTGGTGAGCTGGACCTTCTCAGGCTTGTCGGTCTTGCCGGTGGAGCCGCCCTGGCCGCGAACGATATACAGGCCGGTCATTTCGCCGGGCAGATCGGAGAGTGCCGTGCCGGCACCGGTCGTGAGGTCAAGCTTCACGAGCTTGTAGGTCGGACGTGCCCAGCTGGAGGCTCGCACGAACTGTGCCCAGTAGAGCTCGCCGGTAGAGTGGTCAAAGGCCATGGACTGCAGATAGTTTGCCTTGAAGCCGGTCTTGCCGACTTTCGTCAGCTCGCCGATCTTGCCGTCCTCAGTCAGACGGAAGCTGTAGAGGTAGGTGTTGCGCGTGGAGGCGTTGATGACATAGAACGTACCGTCGTCGCTGATGGCCAGCACCTGCGGCACTTCGCCGTCGCGGGACGAGGGCATCATGTCGCTCGTGATCGAGCCGATCTCGGTCAGCTCGCCGGTGAACATGTCGACGGTGACGAGCTTGCCATACTGCGGCTCGCCGTTCTCGTCATTGAGAACCGCCATGGCGTACAGCTTGCCGTCGGCCTTGTTATAAGCCATGTCGATCAGAATGGCGTTCAGGTAACACACGGGCGTCGGCTCGAACTTGCCGTGCTGCATAACGTACAGATAGCCATCCGTCGTGCAGGCTACGGTGTAGCCGTTGACATACTCCGCAGAAGCGAACTGGACATCGGCCTCTGCTGCAGTCTCCGGGGTCTTGGCCGTATCCGGCTCAAAGCGCGCCCAGGTGTTGTTCGTCGAGTTGAAGGCGAAGAAGCCATTGAGCTCCACTGCGGGCTCTTCGTCGCCGTCGTCGCCGCCGAGGCCAAGCTCGAGCTCATAGGCTCTTGCGTTGCCCGCATAGTCCACGACCGCAACAACGACCTTGTCCTGCTTCATGGAAGCAACGTTGACCGAAAGGCTCAGTGCCTCGTTTGCCGTCTGCTGGTTCGGAGAGAGCGTTCCGATAAGCTTGCCGTCCGTCGTGAGGAACTGGATGGCAGAGATGTACTGGTTATCCTGCGCCGCGATGTTGATGAGCTTGCGGCCCGCAGGATCGCTGGAGAAGAACATCTGGGTGACGGCCGGTGCCTCGTTATCGACGGTAACGAGCGTCTCCCACGCTGCACCCTTGCCGAGGCCGGTATAATTGCCGTTCTCGTCGGCGGTGTAGTACTCCGGTACGGCAGTCAGGACGAGCTCGAGCTTCGTGTTGTTCGGGAGCGCATTGCCCTCGTTGTCGGTGAAGCGCCAGCTGATGCCCTTCGTCGTCGAGGTGTAGGCCCAGGAGCCGCCGTTCGTATAGTAGAAGGCGCCGGACTGCTTGCCGTAGTCCTTGCTGAAATAAACCTCGCCGGTCTCTGCATTGCGGATGACGTAGCTGACGTCCTGCGCATTGCGGATCAGGTTGTAGTTTATGGTCATGAGCGTATCGCCCGCGCGGACAGCCGTGCGGTCAGCAATAAACGCATCATCGTTGGCGTAGAGGTTCACACCGAGGTTGAAGGTGTTGCCGCTGCCCGCCTTCTTCACATTGTAGTAGTTCTCCCGCGCGATATTCAGGTACTTGTGCGGCATCTCGTTGAAGAGATCCTCGGCATAGACGCTGGTATCGAACATGGAGGAATCCGTCCAGTTGCCCCAGAAGGCCAGGAACGGGATGGACTGGCTGACGCCAAGCTTGCCCTCGGCATCGGTCTCGGCATTCAGGTAGACATAACCCTCGAGGTAGTTGCCATTGGAGAAGTTCTCCTCCATATACTGCTTGCCTTCCTCGTTCAGGCTCAGGGTTGCCTTGACCTGCACACTGCCGTTGGCCGGGACGGTCACGACGTCGTTGCTCTGCAGGCTCTCAAGCGTCTTGCCCTCATAGGAGCCGCCCTCGAGAATGTCGTTAAGGATCTGCGCATCGACCTCGTCGGCAGTGCCGTCGCCGTTCAGGTCGGCCAGAGAAGCGTCTGCAAGCAGCTCCAGTCCGGCGGCATGGTTCAGGATCGCCATGACGTCGCCGTCGTCGAGCTTGCCGTCTCCGTTGAGGTCGTAGCCCGCCGCATCGGTCGTGAAGACCGCATTTGCGCCGACTGCAACATCGTTCATGGCGATGAACTTCGTGCCGGACTCTTCATCCGTGACTGTTTCCGGCGCAAGCACACTGGCGCTGAGCCTGTAGGAGACGGACTTGTCCGTCAGGTTGTTGACATGGAACGAGAAGCTGTAGGTACCGGTGCGGGCGGGATCGTCGCCGAACTCCACCTTGACCTTGCCGTCGTCGTTGCCGTCAATGGTCACATAGGCGGGGCTGTTCACGGCGTTCTCCACGTTGCCAAGGCCGGAGCCCTGTCTTCTCGGGGAGTACTCCACGTCGGAATCCGGGTCCATGATGGGAACGGCCGTGCCCATCATCAGGCTCTGCGCCAGAGCGCGGGCCGTCAGGCCGGCCTTTTCCGCAAGGCCGTTCTCACGGATGTACTGCGCGACAACGGCTGCCTGACCGGCAGCAGACGGAGACGCCATGGACGTGCCGCTCATCAGGCCGTAGGTGCCGTCCGTGCGCGTGGAATAGATGTTGCCGCCGGGGGCGGTGATCTCGGGCTTCAGAGACAGATCGCCGGGTACGCCCCAGGAGCTGAAGGAGCTCATGGTGATAACGCCGCCGGTGGCGTTCATGTCGGTGTAGACGCCGCTGCCGTGGACGGTCAGCTTGCCGCCCCAGACGCCGTTTTCGTCCTGCGTGGCCGAGGCGAGGATCGCCTTCATCTGGTCAAGGCGGATTGTGATGAACGGGAGCTTCTTCGTGCAGGCCGCATAGATGGCATCGAAGCCGTCAACATTGTTATAGACGATAATGGCGGCAGCCTTCGCGGCATCCGCATTGATCTGCTTATCGGTGAAGGCAACGCCGTTGCCGCGGGAGACAAGGACGATCTTACCGGCCGTGTTCGCAAAGTCGGACTTCTCGCCGCCGTACTTCACGGTGTCGTCCGGGTCGGTCGGATCGCCGATGAACACGAAGTCATACTCCGTGCCGCTCTTGTCCTCGGACTTATCGAGCGTCGTAAAGGCTGCGCTCTTGCAGGTCGCGCCGCCGGTGAACGTCTTGCCTGCGCCGTCGGCGTAGGTGTAGTTCGCACCGTTGACCGTAAAATACTCCGCGGTGTTGGCGATGTTGTCGGCACTGGCGACGGCCAGAGAATTCTCATAGGCGCCGGGGGAGCCGACGCGGCCGGTGTTGGAATCCTCGGCAAACAGCAGGCCGTTGACGGAGTCCTCTGCCCAGTTTCCGGAGTTACCGGCAGACATGCAAACGACGGTATCCGTCTCGTCCAGAGAATCCATGACATTGTCGAAGTACGCCTCGCCGGGGGTCGTGAAGCCGACCGCCGCGGAGCCAAGGGACAGGTTGACGCTGTCGCAGTCCAGAACGATGGCATCCTCGATGGCGGCGATGTAGTCATCGGCATAGGCGCCGCCGTTCTTGCCGAACACCTTCATAACGACGACCTGCGCATCGGGCGCAACGCCGACGACGCCGTTGTCAGCGTAGGTGTAGGTGCCGTCCGCATTTTCCACATAGCGGTTGGCCGTGGCAATACCGGCAACGTGCGTGCCGTGGTCGCCCTGCTGATCGTTGTCATGCGTGATGTCGAGAGTGGCGTCAATATAGTTGAAGCCGAAGGCGATCTTGCTGCTGACATACAGAGCATTGCCGGTCAGGCCCTCATAGCGCTCTGCGGCATGCAGCTGCGGCAGGACCTCGTTGATCTTCGCGGCGGTCAGCAGATTGTAATCCGCGATCTGCTTGCCGTTCTTCGTCGAGGTAACCAGCAGGCTGTAATCAAACGCAGCGCTGTTGAACGACGGATGGTCTGAATCCAGGCCGGTATCGACAATGGCGATGCGGCTGCCCGCACCGGTATAGCCCTCGAGCCAGGCGTTGTAGCTGCCGATCATATTGCCGGAGGAAATGGTGTTGAGATCGGCCTGCTCGCGCGGATCGATGCTGTACTGCGGAACGAGCATGACGCTCTTAACGCCCTTCAGCGCTTCGACCTCGTCCATCTTGCCATAGGGCAGGTCGACGGACATGGCGTTGGCGGCCAGCGTCAGGTTCCAGTGAACGTTCAGCGTCTCGCCGGACAGCACGTTCGCAGAGATCTCTGCGGCCAGCGCCGCCTGCTTGGCTTCGAGCGCCTTGGCCACTGCCATGGCGGCAGCATTGCCGGCGATGCCGCGGGTGGCATAGCCCTGCTGCAGGACGGGCTTGTCCTCCAGCACGACGAACACACGCACGACATCGGTGTCGGCATAGGGAGCCTCTTCCGTTTCGGTCTCGTCCGCAGCGGCATTGTCTTCCGTTGCAAGCTTCAGGCCGTCGGTGGAGATCTCATGATAATTCGCGGTCTGATCCTCCGCCATGGCGGAGACGCCGGACAGCAGGCCGGTGACCATGCACACGACCAGCAGCAGCGAAAGGACCCGTTTCAGATTCCAGTGCTTCATTCTTCTATCCTGCGCTCCTTTCATGCGAGATTCTCAAGGTAGACCATGATGATCTTCGCAAACTGTGCGCGCGTTGCCTGGCCCTGCGGCTCCAGCATGCTGTCGCCGACGCCGTTGACGACGCCGTTAGCAGCAGCCCAGCGCATGGCGGGAAGCGCCCAGCTCGAGACCTTTGCGGAATCCTTGTATGCATTGAGCGCGGTGACATCCGTCTTCCAAGTGTTGCCCTCGCTCTGCCAGCAGCGGAACAGCATGGTGACCATCTCCTCGCGGGTCACATTCTGCTCCGGCTTAAACATGCCGTCTTCATAGCCCTTGACGAGGCCCTGCTTGCTGGCCCACTGCACATAGGGCGCATACCAGCTGCCGGCCTTGACATCGGAGAAGCTCGTTCCGGCATAATCGGCCGTCTTCACACCGGCGGCGCGGCCGAGGACCGTGACGACCATGCCGCGCGTCAGAGTGGCATCCGGGGAGAACGTCGTCTTGCCCGTGCCCTTCATCAGGTCATTGCCGAGGACATAGTCCACAGCATTGTGATACCACTGCGTCTGATCGACATCCTTGTAGCTCTTGGACGGGCAGTTCTTACCGTTGCAGGCCACATAGATCCTGATCGGGAAGTCAGCGATCTTCGTCGTCTCATAGTTCTTGTCCGTCACCTTGGCGCCGGACACCTTGAAGGTATAGCTCTTCGTCGCTGCGTTCGTGAACGTCAGCGTCAGCACGGCCTGATCGGCCTCGGCTGCGCCGCCGACCCAATTGCAGACGACCTTTCCCTTCTCCTTTGTGTTTGCCACTGCAAGCGGCAGACCCTTTTCGGTCTTGCTGAGCGTCAGCGAGCTGTCGTAGCTGAGCGTGAAGGCTCCGCTGCGCACGGCGCTGCCGCCGCGAAGACTGAGTGTGACTGTGACCGTGCCGTCCGCTGCATTGGCCGTGCCATAGAGCGCCGGAGCGTCCGCAGCGGACACCGGCAGGACCAGGCAAACCAGCAGCAGGCAGGCCAGCAGCAGCGCAGTCAGTTTTTTGCGCATTGCATATCCCATCCTTTCCTTTTTGCTCGTTAGCGCTTTGCTCCGCTAACGCGTAATGAACTGCGACTCTAATTATGCCACAGGCTGTATGGAAATGCAAGGAAAAATTTGCCTGACTTTCTGTTTTTCTGTCGTGGAATATCCATATTAAATGTCCTTATTTGCCATCTAATCACAATTCATTCCCTTCTGGTGTGCTGATCGCTCTATTTTCTCTCACAAATATTCTTACACTTTCGCGTATATTCGCTTTATACTAGAATCTGATAAAAAGCTTTAAAAGCTTTTTATAGCGCCGAGGGCGCGTCAGATTCTGCATGAGACGGCGCAGCGTGCGTCAGCACGATGCGAGTGTGCGTAGCACACGGGATTCCTGATTAAATGTTTTAATCAGGAATCAGTATTACATTTCGTCTCTCATTTCAGCCGTATGCAGACAGCTGTCCGTGACACGGAGACGCAAAAAGCTCCTGCGCATGCAGTGCACACGCAGGAGCTTTGGATATTTGGGTTCAGGGAATATCGCGCAGGACTTCCTCGGGCGGAAGATCGAGCTGCTCCGGCTCGCGCAGGAGCTTTTCGAAGTACTTCATGACCGTCGCGTAATAGAAGCCGTCGACGATACGCTCGTCCGTATTCATGACGAAGTCGACATAGCGGCGCGTGACGGGCTTGCCCTGCAGATCGAGCTCGACCTTGCGGTACTTGCGGCCAAATGCGACGAAGACGGGAAGGTTGCCGAAGTTATAGAGGTGGTGGACGATAGGCGGGATGCCAAGCGAGCCCATGGACGTGAAGATGACCGTGCCATGGAAGGGGCTGAGGTCCGTCAGGAACGTCGGCAGCAGGCCGAAGTAGTCCAGCGTCTTCAGGAACCAGACGACAAACTTCAGCAGGAGACGCGGCATACTGGCCAGCAGAGCCGCGACATGGTCGAACGAGCTGTTAAGGGGGGTGTTTTTGACCTCGTCGATGAGGGCGTTCAGCTTCTCATAGACCTCCTTCGTCGTGTCCGTCGGCGTAAGGTGGAGCTTGATGGTCGTCTCCTCGCCGTCCGTGCGCATGTCCTTCTTGATGGTCATGGTGAACTGGACATCGTCATCGCGCTGATAGACGCGCTGGCCGGAGAAGAAGCGGTTCACGCCGGGGTACTTTGCGATGCAGCGGACATAGGCCGCAAGCAGCACATGCGTCAGACCGAAGGACTCCATGCCTTCCGCGCGCTTCTGGCGGATGTAGCGCTCGACCTTCGAAATTTCGAACGTTGTCTGGATGGAGTTGCAGGCATCGTTGCGCGTGGGCATGATGTAGCCCGCGACGATGTTCATCGGGCTGAGCATACGGATGAGACGGCCGTCCTTGCGGTCGCCCCACGTCGGGTGGTAAGCCCCGTCCGTGAACGGCCGCATCGCGAGCACGGCGACGACGGCGCTGCCGGCCATGGCGATGTTGGAGATCTTGACAAGGCGGTACCACACGGGGATCGTGCAGCCGGCCATCGCCAGATCATAGATGAGAATTGCCAGCGGCACCAGCAGCGTGAACAGCAGCGGATAGGACACCGGGATCTTGCCGGTGATGGTCAGGCGATAGATCAGGTAGAGCAGCAGGTACAGGATCCAGCACATCACGACATAGCGCATATAGCCGAACAGGGCGTAGCCGCCGTGCAGGTGCAGGTCGAGCGCCGCCTGTCCGAAGTAGACGCAGGCCCAGAAAATGGGCTTCGACGTGCGATAGAACCGCGTCTCCCCTTCCAGCACGAGCTGGAGCGCAAAGCCGAGGCTCACCGCCATCGGCAGGACCTTCTGGAACCAGATGTTCACGGTGCTGATCACGGCTCCCTCGCCGAGGCAGAGCGCGAGGATCTGCAGAACGATGGAAGCCAGCGACAAGGCCGCGGCGATCCAGGTCAGCGGGTTTTTCCGGCTGACATAAAAACGGGTCTGTTGTTTCATGGTTTCCCTCTCTTTCTAGGGTATTTCAGCTTGTTGAAAAATGTCCTTCCGGATCTTTTTCTGCCAGGCTGCAGTCTGTTTCCTCATTTCTGTGCGTTCATACATTATTAAAGCGTAATTCCAGCCGTGTGTCAACCTGCAAACGGCCGCAAATGCGCAAAAAACCGCTGCAAAATGGAACACATTTTGCAGCGGTTTGTTGGATTTTGGATCAGAGGGCGCGGAAGATCAGTAGGAGCAGGAAGCCCATCAGCAGCAGAATGCCCAGACAGATCGGAACAAACGTAAACAGAGCGCTGAAGATCATCGTGGAGACATCGTGCTTTTCCAGCGGGATGCCCTCCTCCGGCGCTTTCTCGGACTCACCGTTGCGCTCCTTCTGGAAGGCGCGGGCCCGGGCGAGCTTTTTGCGGAACATCACGCCGCCCATCAGACTGCGGCGCTCCGGCAGCTCCGGAAACTTCAGTGTTCTTCCCTGCGGCTCGTTCTGCTCGGCGGCCTCAGGCTGCTCGGCATCCTGACGCTCCCCACTGCCCGTCTTGCGCTCACTCATTGGTGTGCAGCTTGTGGTGGCAGGCTACGAAGTGATTCGGCGTGACCTCCTCCCAGTCAGGGACGACATGGGTGCAGATCTCGGTGCAGTACTTGCAGCGCGTGTGGAACTTGCAGCCCTTCGGCGGGTTGACCGGACTGGGGATATCGCCCTCGAGCACCGCCAGGTCACGCTTTTCCTCCGTCGTCGGGATGGATTCGAGCAGAGCCTCGGTATACGGATGCATCGGGTGGTCGAAGATCTCCTGTGAGTCGGCAAGCTCGACGAGATTGCCCAGATACATAACGCCGATGCGGTCGGAGATATACTTAACGACCGACAGATCGTGCGTGATGAACAGGTAGGTCAGGTGCTGCTGCTCCTTCAGGTCCTGCAGCAGGTTGATGATCTGCGACTGGATGGAAACGTCCAGAGCCGAAACGGCTTCGTCGCAGACGACAAACTTCGGATGCACGGCAAGGCTGCGGGCAATGCCGATTCTCTGGCGCTGACCGCCGGAGAACTGATGCGGATAGCGATGCAGGAAGTAGGGAGCCAGGCCGCAGTCCTCCATGGTCTGGAGAATCTCCTCATGCATGCGCTCGTTGGCCTTCTTGCAGTACTTGTGCGCCAGCAGGCCCTCGCCGATGATGTTAGCGACAGTCATACGGGGGTTCAGGGAGGAATACGGATCCTGGAAGATATACTGCATCTGGCAGCGCAGGGTACGGACCTCCGGATAGGTCAGGCGGGCCAGGTCGATGCCGTTATCGAGCAGGGCCTCGTGCTTCTGGAACTCGGGATCGGCGGCGTACTTCGCGCGCATGGCGTCGATGCGGGCGTCGACCTTTGCAATCTCGGCACGGGCGGCCTCGACGAGCTTGTCATGCGCGGCGACCTTCTCAGCCAGCTTGTCAAGCTTGCCCTTGCGGCTGTCATAGCCTCTCTCGCCCGCTTTGAGCTTCGAGAGCTTGAAGGCCTCCTCGTCATAGTTGAGCTTGACGGGGGCGCGCTTCTCGATGGCCTTGTGCAGGTCACAGCAGCGGTCATGGCGCTCGGAGAAGATCTTCATGACAGGGCCAAGGTCCTTGGCGGTGATAAAGCCGCCGATGACATTCACGATGTTCAGATAGGCATCATTTGCAGCCTTCTTCGCAGCCGTGAGATCGTTGTGCATGTGCAGGCGCTTCTGCTCATCGGCAGCATCATAGACCTTCTGCATCTCGTCGCGCTTCTTTTCGAGCGCGGCCAGCTCATGCAGGCCGTGGGGCAGATGGCGGATAGTCTTTTCGATATACTCGGGGGCCAGCTCATCACGGGACGCGCCATAGTACATCGTCTTGCCGTCGGTCTGACGGTAGAGCTGCAGCAGCGTGCGTCCGAACGTGGACTTGCCGCAGCCGGACTCGCCGACGAGGCCGACCGTTTCGCCTTCGTAGATATTCAGGCTGATGCCGTCGTTCGCCTTGACGTACAAGCCCTTCTTTTTGCCGACCGGGAAATACTGCCGCAGGTCCGTGATCTTGAGAAGAACATTATTTCTTTCCATGCCGGTCCTCCTTCCGCGGGTAGAAGCAGCGAACCTGCTGCGTCTCGCTGACGTGAATCATCTCGGGCTCCTCATTGAGGCAGCGCTCCGTGGCGTATTTGCAGCGCGGGGCGAACTTGCAGCCCTTCGGGAGCTTGAGGGGGTGCGGCACTGCGCCGGGGATGGCGTCCAGACGCGTATGCGTCGGGGTGCTCAGGCGCGGAATGGAGTTCATCAGGCCCTCGGTGTAGGGATGAGAGAACTCAGCGTCCATGAAGATTGTACCGGCGGGCGCCATCTCCACGACCTGACCGCAGTACATAACGGCCACGTCGTCCGCGATCTGGCGGATAACACCGAGGTCGTGGGTGATGAAGATGATCGAGGTGCCGTGCTCTTCCTTCAGATCGTTCATGAGCTTCAGGATCTGCGCCTGGATCGTAACGTCCAGAGCCGTGGTAGGCTCGTCCGCGATGAGCAGCTTCGGCTTGCAGGCCAGTGCCATGGCGATCATGACGCGCTGGCGCATACCGCCGGACAGCTGATGCGGATACTGCTTGGCGACGATGTGCGGATTCGGGATCTTGACATCGGCCAGCATTTCAATGACCTTTGCGGCAGCCTGCTTCTTCGTCATGCCCTGATGGATAATGAACGGCTCGCTGACCTGACGGGACACGGTGAAGACCGGGTTCAGGCTGGTCATCGGCTCCTGGAAGATGACGGAGATATCATTGCCGCGGACGGAATACATTTCCTTCTCGGTGAGCTTCGTAAGGTCACGGCCCTCGAAGAGGATCTCGCCGCTGTCGATATAGCCGTTGCCGTCGAGCAGCTGCAGGATGCTCATGGCGGAGACGCTCTTGCCGGAACCGGACTCGCCGACAACGCCGAGCGTGCGTCCTGCCTCAACAGAATAGGAAACGCCGTTGACCGCCTTGACAATACCCTTCTTCGTGCGGAAGAAAGTATGCAAATCTTTTAATTCAAGTAATGCCATATCTCTTCCCTCCCTTATTTATCGCGGTCAGACTTCGGATCCATGACGTCACGGAGCGTATCGCCGACGATGTTGATGCAGATACAGGTGATCGCAAGGAAGATCGCCGGGAACAGCCAGCGCCACCAGAAGTTCTTGATGACGGTGGAGTTGTTTGCGCCGTTGAGCATATTGCCCCATGTCGGACGCGGGTAGGTGACGCCGAAGCCGAGGTAGCTCAGCGTGGACTCCGTCAGCATGCAGGTCGCAAAGTCGAGCGTCAGCGTGACGAAGATGACCGAGACAATGTTCGGCAGGATATGACGGAATGCGATGCGGGACTCGCGCAGGCCCATGGCCTTGGCAGCCGTGACATACTCCTGCTCGCGGGCGAGGAGGATCTGACCGCGGACGAGACGGGCCAGACCGGTCCAGCTCAGCAGGCCAAGGATGACCATGAGGATGAAGATCTTTTCATTCTCGCTGATGTCCATCTGCGCCATGAGTGCGGACAGAATCATTGCGAACGGCAGGAACGGAATGGCGCCGAAAATCTCGGTGAAGCGCATCAGGAACATATCGACCTTGCCGCCGAAGTAGCCGGAGATACAGCCGATGATGATGCCGATGATCGTGGAGATGATAACGGCGATCGCACCGATGGTCATCGTCATCTTACCGCCCTGAATGATACGCAGGGCAACGTTCGCGCCGTAGTTATCCGTGCCGAAGAGATAGCCCTTCAGGCCCCACTTGCCCATGAGCTCGTGGTTGGAATCGACTGCGTAGCTCTGGAACGCGCCGCCGAAGATGTCGGACGCACCCTGCGCGCTGTCGGGGACCTTGCACTGGCCGAGGGTGTTGCTGCCCCAGGAGAACACACGCCCCTCGCTGGTCAGCGCTGTGTAGTGATAGGTGCCGGAGACGATCTTAACGATCTCCTCGCCCTCATGCAGCTTGGGCATGGCCTTGCTGCGCGTGTCAAAGTCGCCGACGAAGCCGACGGTACCGTCGTCGAGCAGGGCGCAGACCGTCTTGCTCGTGGCATAGATGCTCGTGATCTTACGGCCGTTCAGGAACTCGCGCAGGGGAACCGTGGCGGAGCCCATGTTGTCGCGCATCTGATCATACAGGCCGCGCTTGCCGGTGTAGACGGAGTTGCCGTCCGTCACCGCGACGACATAGTTCAGCGTGAAGTCGATATCCGTGAGCTTGCCGTCCAGCGTGGCTACGGTGTCGAAGTTCTGATAGGTGTTCTTGTTGCCCCACATATACAGGGTGCCGTCGTTCATCAGGATGGCCGTGGCCTGATAGCCGCAGGTAATCTTCTTGATGTTGGAGGCATCGATGGTGCCGTTGAGGAGCTCGTCCGGCTCGGGAGCGATGTTGGGGTTCACCGCCGGGTCAAAGTAGCCGTACTGGCCGAGCTTGTTTGCGCCCCAGGCGTAGACCTTGCCGTTCTCGCCGACAGCAACGATGTGATCGATACCGGCAGCGACCCAGGCAATCTTCTCATTCTGAACCTCTTCCGGGATATCGGCGACGTCAATGCCCGTCGTGCCGAGGCCCGTTGCGCCCCAGACATAGACCTTGCCCGCGTTGGAAAGGCCGACGGAGAAGCTGCCGTAGCTGTCGATCATCTTGATGTCGTTCTTCAGCTCGCTCGGGACGGAGAGCATGGACATCGTGGGCGGCAGGTTGGCCTGCGTGACTTCGGTATAGGTGTCGGTATAGGTCGTCATGAACAGCGGGCCGATGAAGACCAGCAGGAACATGGCGATGACAACACAGAGGGCGCCGACGGCGAGCTTGCGCTCCATAAAGCCGCGAACGATCTGCTTGACCGGGCTGACAATCTCTTCGACGTCGTTTTTGGCTGCGCGCTTGGCCTCGATATCATCGGCCAGGCCCTTGCTGCCGCCAAAGAAGAGGCGGCCGAGCCAGCTGCGCTTCGCGGAGGAATTCTTCTTGCTCATGCTCTTACCCCCTTACTTGTTGACTCTGACGCGCGGGTCGACCAGGCCATAGACAATGTCAATGACAAGGTTGCCGAGCAGCGCGACGACGACATAGAACAACTGCATCAGGATCGTAACATCGTAGTCCGAGGTACGCAGGGACGAGATCATGAGCTTGCCCATGCCGTTGAGACCGAACATGTCTTCAAAGATCAGGGAGCCCGCAAAGATGCTGGTGAACCAGCCGACGATCATCGTGACGATGGGGATCAGGGCGTTGCGCCATGCGTGAGAATAGATAACGGTCTTTTCCTTGACGCCCTTGGCGCGCGCGGTACGGATGCAGTCCATGGACAGAGCATCGATCATGGAGGCACGGACGTAGCGCGTCATGCTGCCCAGAGAGCAGAACGTCATGGTGATGAGCGGGAGGGCCAGATAGTACATGCGGTCGGTGAACCACTTGAAGCCCTCGTAGCTGCTGCCCGGTGTCTTCATGCCGCTGGCCGGGAACCAGCCGAGCAGAGCGCAGAAGACCCAGATAAACAGAATACAGATAATGAAGCTCGGCAAGCTGTAGCCGATGATGGTAAAGACCTGTGTGAAGCGGTCGAATTTGCTGTTTTTGCGCACGGCGCAGGCGATACCAAGCGGAATGGTGATGGCCAGCGCCAGAATCGTGGCGAAGATGTTGATGAAGATCGTGTTCTTCATCGGAGCGGCGACAACGTTAACTACATCTTTTTTATACTGATAGGAATAGCCGAAGTTACCCTGCAGGAGGCCATTGAGCTTGCCTTCCTTGCCAGTGTAGGGGTTATCCGCATAGGGATACAGGCCGACCCAGCGCAGATAGCGGAGGATCATGTTGTTGGTTTCGGTGCCGTAGCTGATCTGATACATTTCGTACCGTTCCTCGAACCACTTGGCCTGTGCCTCGGCGGACATACCGGCGAGCTGCTGCTTCATGGCGGCCTGATCGGCCTTCGCATCGGTATAGGCGCGGTTGCTCGGGGTCAGGTTGTAGATCATGAAAATCACGATCGACAGGATGAACAGGACCAGGAACATGTAGCCGATTCGCTTGAGAACGTATTTGAACATAAGGTACTCTCCAGTCTGTCGCCCGCACGACAGTAGATTTGGCAGCGCGGGGGGTCAATCGTCCCCGGTGCCATGCCGGGGCAATCTGTTTCTGCGCGGGTCAGGATCAGGCTGCGGCGTGGCCGCAAGCCGCGGGGATAGGGTGTATCTGAAAAGCCGCTTCTGACAATGGGGAAGACGGCATTCTACCAGGCTTGGACCACAGGGCGGACTTTCAGATACACCCTATGGATAAACATGCGCGCCAGAGGTGATAACTGTGAAAAGAAGTTATTTGACAGTGCGCTATGATACACAGGGTTTTGAATCCACAATCACGGGACGGGGGCGAGCCCCCATCCCGTGATCTCGGATACTTGATGCGTCAGTCAGGCCTCGCGGCCTGCCGCCATTAGCTCAGCCAGTAGATATCGGCCTCGTCCTTCAGATAAGCAACGGAGTAGTTCGCATAGAAGGAGGGATCGATGGACCAGTTGTAAGCGTAGTCGTATGCAGCGGAGGTGAAGCCGGTTGCATAGTTGAAGCAGCTGTACAGCGGGGTGCCGGAATAGAAGCCGTACACAGCCGCCTGATAGAACTCGTCGAGCATCGGAGCGAAGTCGCCCGTGGTCTTCTGGATCACGATGCCTGCAGCGGCGATGTTAGCGCCCTGCTCGAAGTCGGTGACCAGCAGATCAGAGAAGGGGTTATCGGTGGTGCCGTACCAGTTGAGGACCAGCGGCATGTAGTAATCGTCGCCGACCTTCGTGGTCACATAAGCGCCGTCGATGGACTTGTAGTTGATATCGTTCTCGTCGGCATACTCAGCCGGGATCTTCTTGTAGCGGACGCCCTCGGTGTAAGCCTCGCCGTCCTTGTTGTAGACCCAGCCGTCAGCCTCGAGGACTGCGATGGCGGTATCGGCAGAGGTGTCATACGCGTTCAGCAGCATGCCGTTGGCAGCAGCTTCCTTGTACATCCAGGAGCCGGCGTAGTAAGCGCCGTCAACGATGCCGCCGTAGCCGCCGGTGAAGGTCTTCGCAAAGGAAGCACGATCCAGGCAGTAGGTGATGGCCTGACGGACAGCAGTGAACTGAGCGGGGCCATAGTCGTTACGGAACTGCAGCTTGCCGTAGCCGGCGCGGCTGTAGTGGGTGTAAACGAAAGCGCCGTTGGAGTTGTCGCAGGCAGCGACAACCTCGTCGGTCTCAGCGCCGCCGGTGATGCCCATGAGGACGTCAACGCCGCCGGACTTCAGATCGTCGAGCTGGGTAGCGGAAACGACCTTCTTGTAGATGACCTTCGCGATGGTCGGCTTCGCGCCTTCGTAGTTGCCGGGGAAGTTCGGATTCAGGGTCAGGATCGCGGACTTATCGGCCTCGTCGTAGGACTCCACGGCATACGGGCCGGAGCACGCATAGGTGGTGTCGGTGTTGTTGGAAGAAGCAACGAGATGAGCAGCCATGTCGAAGCTGTCGCCGGTCTTGTTGTAGAAGCCGTCGGTGAAGTAGCAGCCTTCGCCGTCGTCAGCGATGTCGTAGTCGCCGCACCACAGTTCCTTGACGAACGGGGAGAAGCCGGCATAGCTGATGGCATAGTAGTAGTTCGCATACTCAGGCTTAACGGTGACGGAGAACTGGTTGTCGGCCAGCAGGCGCAGGCCGGTAAAGGTCTTGGAGACGCCGTCGCCCTCGTTGGTGCCGTCGTAAGCGTTGAATTCTTCAAAGCCGACGATCGTCAGGCCGGCCTGGCGATCCTTGCCCTCAGCCTCAGAAGCAACGAGGGTAGAGAAGACCATGGTGTAGTACAGATAGTTCTTCGCGGTGACGGGGGTGCCGTCGCTGAAGAGCAGGCCGTCGTTCAGGGTGATGGTGTAGGTGAGGGTGCCATCCTCATTCTCAACCTTATCAAGCTGCTTGACGACCGTCTTGTTGACCTCGAAGCCGCCTTCCTTGGTGGTGGCGACAGTCTCCATGCCGTTGATGAGGTTGTCAACGTCAAGGTCGGAAGCGCCGGGGTTGGAGCCGCCGAAGTTGGAATAACGGAACTTGCCGGACAGGTCGGTGGTGTTGCCGATGATGATGTCTTTGTCGGTCTTCTCACTCGTCCAGTCGATCAGAGCCTTTGCCGGGCCCCAGTACGGGTTCGTCGGATGCTCGTCAACGCCCTTGATCTGTGCGTTGTAAACATCGTAGTACTCGTTGCTGTAGAGGGGGATCTCCGGGAGGAGATAGTTCCAACGGGTCATGTAGTACTTCCACCAGGCGGCGTAGACGTCGTCTTCGGTCTCGTACTGGGAGTTCTCGGGAACAGCGGTCTTGTAGACCATTGCCATGGACAGGAAGTCCATGCCGAGCTCATAGGTCTTGCCCTCGTACTCGACGTAGGCCAGACCGGTGGTCGGATCCTCCTGCACGTCGTCGATCGTGACCTTGTCGCCGATCTCGTCGTACAGCTCGGTGTAATCCTTGCCCCACTCCTTGCCGTTCAGGAGCTGTGCAGCGGACGGCTTGTACTCGTCGGTCGGCTGCTCCTGCGTCTCAGTGGGAGTCTCTTCGCTGCCCTGCGTGGGGGCATCGGTTTCTTCGTCTGCCTTCTTGCAGCCGGCGAACACGGTGACAACCATGACCAGAGCGAGAACCAGAGTCAGAAGCTTGAGAAGATTCTTTTTCATTGCGTTACCTCCTACAAAAATTTGTATATTATGCTGTGATATTCACAGATAATATCGAGCAGAGCACTTGTGTCCGCATGCAGCGGACAACCCTTGGATGCTTTCTGAAAAGTTTGGTAATACTATAGCACAATTCCCTTGCAGAATCAACAAAAAAGAACGAATTTTTTTCCCTTTGAAAATCTTCTGTGAATTTTTATAGCAGACTGGTGGATAATTTTTTTGATTTCATGAAATGTTCACAAGATACGCGCATTCTGACACGACCTGCCGAAAATCACGTTTTCTGTCATCCACCGCAAGCGGAACCGCGCAAAAGCATTCAGGCCTCCACCGGGGCATGCGCCTTGAGCCAGTCGCGGATACCGGAGCCGACCTCGCGGATGCAGCCGTCCTCGTACGGTATACGCAGGCCGACGCTTTGGCACAAATCGGCGAACGTCTTTGTTCCTGCCTGGTCGACAAAGGCCAGATATTTCTCCCACGCTGCCTTGCGGTCCTGCAGAGAGAGCGTCCAGACCTGGAACGCGACCGTACCTGCCATACAATAATCAATATAGTACAGCGGATTGAGATAAATGTGCGGTTTCCACTGCCAGTGGGCGTAGCGGCCGTAGAAGGGCAGGCCGTCCATGCTCAGCCAGGGGCGGTACTTCTTCTCGAGCTTCTCCCACACGCCGTGGCGCTCATCCGGCGTCAGGTCCTCATTTTCATACATCAAATGCTGGAATTCATCCACCATGCAGCCATAGGGGATAAAATCGAGGCTGTCTTCACAGTGGGCAAGCTCGTATTTTGCCGTTTGCGCGCCGAAGAAATATTTATGATAATCCTGCGTCAGAAATTCCATGCTCATGGAGTGGCATTCGCAGGCCTCGATGGTCGGTTCGCGCAGGTCCGGGTAGATATCGCTGTTCATTGCGCGGTAAAATGCGAAGGCGTGACCGGCCTCGTGGGTCAGCACATCGACGTCTCCGGCTGTGCCGTTAAAGTTCGAGAAGATAAACGGAGCCTTGTATTTTTCAAACATCGTACAGTAGCCGCCGGGGGCCTTGCCCTCGCGGGAGAGCACGTCGAGCAGCTCGTTGTCGTAGAGGAAGTCGATGAATTCCTTCGTCTCCGGGCTGAGCTCCTCATACATTCTGCGGCCTGCGGCGAGGATCTCCTCCGCCGTGCCCTCCGGGGTTGGGTTGCCGTCCGGGAAGCGGAACTTGTCGTCGTAAATGTGCAGGCGGTCGACGCCGATGCGCTTGCGCTGGGCCTCCTTGACCTCCGCAATGACGGGGACAAGATCGTTTGCGATCTGGTCGCGGAAGGCCGCCAGCTCCTTCTGTCCATAGCAGTTGCGGCCGAGGCGGTCATAGCCGAGCTGAATGAAGTTCGGATAGCCAAGCATGCGGCCCTGCGCATTGCGGTTGTGGACGAGCTTGTCATAGATCTCGTCCAGCTCCGCGCGGTTTGCATCAAAGACCTTGCCCTCAGCCTCGTAAGCGGCGCGGCGTACGGCGCGGTCGGCGCTGACCTTGTACTTGCCGAGCATCGGCATGGGCATGGTCTTGCCGTCAAATTCCACGGTCATGTTGGCATAGAGCTTCTGATAGCGGGACGTCAGGCGGTTTTCCTCCTGCATAAGCTCCACAAGCTCCGGCTTGAAGCTGCGGCGGCTGATCTCGAGCTTCAGGAACAGCAGGCTGCCGTAATGGGCCTCCAGCTCCGGGCGGAACTTCGAGTCCAGCATGGCCTCGTTCAGGCGCTGGAAATAGACGCTCAGCTGGGGCCAGCTCTCGTCGAAGAACGTTGACTCGGCGTCATAGAATTCATCGCGCGTGTCGATGGTATGGCGGGCATTGGCAAGGCTTCCCATCGTGTTGAACTCCACGGACAGGTCCGTAACGCGGTCGTACTGCGCGATCTGCTCCTGCGCGCTTTCGGCGGCGAGGAAGGCCTCGGTGCAGGCCGTCAGGTTCGCCTTCATGGCTTCCAGGTCGGGACGGGAATAGGGCATTGCAGAAAACTTCATGGGATCGCTCCTTTCGTATCGTTTGGGGTGTCGCCGGGAGATATTTCTACTCTATAGAGATATGCGCTTCGGGATCCGACGGTTCCAGCAGGCAGAAGCCGCCGCGCATCAGGACGACCTCGCCCGTGGGCGACGGCGCCGCGCTTTCGGCAAAGCGGACGCGGCCTGCAGGCAGGACCCACTCCCCGATGGAATGGTTCACGCATACGATCAGGCTCTCATCTCCGAAGGCGCGTGTAAAAGCGATGCGGCCGTTTCCGGCGGCCAGCACGCGCAGGCCGCCGCGCCGCAGGGCCTCGCTGCTGCCGCGCAGGGCGGTCATCATGCGGTAATAGGCCCGCAGCTCCTCGTCCTCGTGCCCCCACGGATAGCAGACGCGGCAGAACGGATCCTCAAAGCCCTCCATCCCGGCCTCGTCGCCGTAGTAGATGCACGGCATACCGGGCAGTGTAAACTGCAGGAAGGCCGCCATGCGCAGCCGCATCAGGGCGGTCTTGCGCTGCACCGGCGTCATGCGGCGGTGCGCCCGCTCGTCCTTCGTGCCGCGGAACGGCTCGCCCAGCACGGTCAGGATGCGCGGCGTGTCATGCGTGCCGAGGTGGTTCATCACGCAGGAGAGCACCTCGGGCGGATAATTCTCCGCCAGCGTCATCAGGCTTTCGCCCAGCGCCGTGCCGTCGTCCGCATCCGTCAGGAAGGCCACGATGGCGTTGCGCCACGGGTAATTCATGACGGAATCCAGCTCGCCGTCGACAAAATAGCGGCGGGAAACGCCATAGGCACGCTTGTTCGACGCGTCCTCCCAGACCTCGCCGAGCAGCAGGCTCTGCGGATCGATCTGCCGCATCCGGCGGCGCAGGCGGCGAACAAATTCATCCGGCAGCTCGTCGACGACGTCAAGCCGGAAGCCATCCGCTCCGAGGCGCAGCCAGTGGGCGATGACGGAGTCCTCATCCTCGATAATATAATGGAGATACGTCTCGTCCAGCTCCTCGACGCACGGGAGCGTGCGGATGCCCCACCAGGCCTCGTAATCGTCGGGATAATGGTGGAAGCGATACCAGCGGCGGTACGGCGAATTGGGGTCGGACGCCGCGCCGTGGCCAAACACATGCTTCGCGTCAAAATAGACGCTGTTGCTGCCCGTGTGGGAGAACACGCCGTCGAGAATGACGCGCATGCCGCGCGCGTGAGCAGCGTCACACAGGGCGCGGAAGTCCTCCTCCGTGCCGAGCATGGGATCCGGGCGGCGATAATCCGCCGTATCATAGCGGTGATTCGACCACGCCATGAAGATCGGGTTCAGGTAGAGAACGCCGACGCCCAGCTCCTGCAGATACGGCAGCTTTTCGCGGATGCCCGCGAAATTTCCGCCGAAGAAATCGTTGTTGCGCACCTCGCCCTGCGCATCGGGGCGGTACTCCGGCAGCTCGTCGGGGCTTTCGTGCACCCAGAACGGCTGGAGCTTATAGGTCAGGTCGCAGCTTCCGCTGCGGGCAAAGCGGTCAGGGAAGATCTGGTACATCACGGCGCCCGGTGCAAAGTCCGGCACCCGGAAATCGGCCGGAATGACGCTGAGCTGCCACTTCTCCCCTGCCTCCATATTCGTATCGCTCCCCTGACGGAACAGGCGGAAGCTGCCGCCGCCGCGCTTGTCGATGCGGAACCAGTAAAAATGCAGCCCGGTCTCCTGCCGCGTGAATTCCAGACGCCAGAGCTCATAGCCGTCCTCGCCGCGCGAGGCGAAGGAAAACGGCAGCTCGGCGCACACAGCGTGCTCGCTGTCCTCCAGCATCAGGCGGACGCCGGAGGCGCCGACCTCCGTCGGGATGCGGATCTGCAGAACGCAGCACTCCCCCGTCCGGAGCGTTCCGAACGGGGTCTTGTACTGCGTCTGACGGCTGTCAAACAGGATACGCATCTCAGTCGAGATCCCAGATCTCGTCCGCGTATTCCTTGACGGCGCGGTCCGAGGAGAAGATGCCGGCCTTGGCGATGTTGATGAGGGACATGCGGGCAAAGTGCTGCTTATCCTGATAGACCGCGGCGACATCGCGCTGCGCGCGGGCGTAATCCTGGAAATCGGCCAGCGTCATATAGGGGTCAGCCGTGCCGAAGCGGTTCGTGAGCAGCGAATCGACCAGATCGTCGAAGCGCTGGCCGAGCACGCCGGACGTGAGCATGTCGAGCACGGCCTGCAGCTCCGGCGTGACGAATTCCGTCGGATGGTAGCCGCGCTGCCACAGCTCCTCGACCTCGTGGGCCTTCATGCCGAAGAGGAAGATGTTCTCGTCGCCGACCTGCTCGTGGATCTCGACGTTCGCGCCGTCGAGCGTGCCGATGGTCACGGCGCCGTTGATCATGAGCTTCATGTTGCCGGTGCCGGAGGCCTCCTTGCCCGCGATGGAGATCTGCTCGGAGATATCGGCGGCCGGGATGATGATCTCCGCAAGGGAGACCTTATAGTCCTCGAGGAAGACGACCTTCAGCTTGTCGTTGACGTCCGGGTCGTTATTGATGAGCTTCGACGCAGCGACGATGAGGCTGATGATCTGCTTGGCGCGGATATAGCCCGCGGAGGCCTTGGCCGCGAAGATGAACGTGCGGGGCATGAAATCGCCGTGCGGATCGGCCTTGATCTGGCGGTAGAGATACAGAACATGCAGGATGTTGAGCAGCTGGCGCTTGTACTCATGCAGGCGCTTGATCTGGATATCGAAAATGGAATCCGGGTCGACGCGCACGCCGTTCTGGTTCTCGATGAGAGCGGCGAGGCGCTCCTTGTTCTTGCGCTTGATGGCCATGAGGTCCGCAAGCACCTTTTCGTCATTCTGATACGGCAGGAGCTTCTCGAGTGCGCGGGCATCCCGCAGGAAGTCGCCGCCGATGAGCTGCTTGAGATAATCCGTCAGCAGCGGATCGGACTGGCACAGCCAACGGCGATAGGCAATGCCGTTCGTCACGTTCAGGAAGCGCTCCGGCGTGATCTGGCAGTAGTCACGGAAGATGCCGTTGCGCAGGATGTCCGTGTGCAGCTTGGAAACACCGTTGACCTTGTGGCAGGCGGCAAGGCAGAGGTTCGCCATGCGGACCTCATTGTTCGCGATGACGGCCATGTAGTTGATCTTGCCCCAGTCGTTCGGGTAGACGGCGCACAGGTGCTCGATGAGGCGGCGGTTGATCTCCTGACAGATGGAGTAGACGCGCGGCAGCTGCTCGCGGAACAGATCGACGTTCCAGCGCTCAAGCGCCTCGCTCATAACGGTGTGGTTCGTATAGGACAGCGTGCGGCAGGTGATGTCCCACGCCTCGTCCCAGCCGAAGTCGTGCTCATCGATGAGCAGGCGCATCAGCTCCGGCACACACAGGGCCGGATGGGTGTCGTTGATGTGGATGGCGACCTTTTCCGGCAGGTTCGTGTAGGTGCGGTATTTCTTATAGTGCTTCTTCAGGATGCTCTGCAGCGAGGCGGAGACGAGCAGGTACTGCTGCTTCAGGCGCAGGCGCTTGCCCTGGATGTGATCGTCCGCCGGATAGAGGACCTTCGAGATGGTCTCGGCCATGGCGTTGCGCTCGAGCGCGCGGACATAGTCGCCGCGGGAGAAGGCGGCCATATCAAAGCTCTGCGGCAGCTTGGCGCTCCACAGGACAAGGCGGTTGGCGGCGTCGCTGTCATAGCCGGAGATATACATGTCATACGGCACGGCCATAACGGAGCTGTAGCCGACCTGTGCGACCTTGAAGCGGTCGTTGTCCATCCACTCGCGGACCTCGCCGCCGAACTTGACCTCGACGGCGTCGTCCTCGCGGGCCTGCAGCCACACGTCGCCCATCTCGAGCCAGTTGTCCGGGAATTCCATCTGCCAGCCGTCGACGATCTTCTGCTTGAAGATGCCGAATTCATAGCGGATGGAGAAGCCGGTCATCGGGTAGTCCATGCCGGTCGCGGCATCCATATAGCAGGAGGCCAGACGGCCAAGGCCGCCGTTTCCAAGGCCGGCGTCGGGATCGATGGCGTAGATCTCATCGATGTCGAAGCCTGCATCAGCCAGTGCCTTGCGGAACTCCGCCTCCAGCCCGAGGTTAAAGAGGTTATTGCGCAGGCTGGTGCCGACCAGGAACTCCATCGACATATAATAAACTTCCTTGCGCTCCTTTTCGGTGCAGCGGTTGCCAAAGACGCGGTTCTTCTCCGTCAGCAGCTCGCGGACGCTGATGCACAGCGCGCGATAGACCTGCTTCTGGGTGGCGTCGGCAAGCTCACAGCCGAAAATGCGGCGCAGCGTGTCGTTGAGCAGCTCCGTGGGCTGAATGGCGCGCTCGGGACGGGCGTCATTCTCCGCAAGCTTCTGGATCTTCTGTTTGGAATTTTGCTTCTTGTTCATGGGGCCTCCTAAAGTTTTCCGTAATTCCGGAATCAGCGTTTGAAATCATGATTTATTACTGCTTGCCGTAGAGCAATTCGCTGTACAGCTGCATATATTCGTTGGCCGGGACCTGCCAGCTGAAGTCACACTCCATATCATGGCGGGCCAGCCTGTTCCAGGCGTCGCGGTCGCCGTAATACAGGCCCGCTGCGCGGTCGATGGCGCCGAGGAAATCATCGGCGTTGTAGCTCTGGAACGTAAAGCCGCGGCCCTCACCCGTTTCGGGATTGTAGGGCGGGACGGTGTCGCGCAGGCCACCGGTCGAGGCGACGATGGGCACGGTGCCGTAGTGCATGGCGATGAGCTGGGACAGGCCGCAGGGCTCGGACTTTGACGGCATGAGATACATATCGCAGCCCGCATAAACACGGGAGGCGAGCGCCGGGTCGAAGCACAGCCGGACGGCGATGCGGCCGGGATACTGGCGAGCCAGCGCGCTTAGGGCGTACTCATACTGCTTTTCGCCCGTGCCGACGATGACGAGCTGGATCTCGCGCTCCATCAGGCGCTGGCCGATGTAGCACAGCAGGTCGATGCCCTTGTGCCCGGCCAGGCGCGTGACCATGCCGAGGATGGGGGCGTCCGTGTCGGTGCTCAGGCCCATCTCCTCGCGCAGGGCGCGCTTGTTGACCCATTTGCCGCTCATATCGGCGGCGGAATAGTTCGCGCTCAGGGCGCAGTCCGTCTCGGGGTCAAAGACGTCGGTGTCGATGCCGTTCGTGATGCCCCACAGCCACGCATTGCGCAGCACGCCGTCCAGACGGTGGGCATAGTACGGATAGCGCAGCTCCTCGGCATAGGACTTCGAGACCGTCGTGACGATGTCCGAAAGCTCGATGGCGCCCTTCATCATGTTGATCGCGCCGTCGAACGTCAGGCTCGCGCGGTATTCATCCGGCAGACCGAGAATATTGTCGAAGAACGACGCATCGGCCCAGCCCTGATACTCCACGTTGTGGATGGTAAAGACGAGCTTCGTCTGCGGGCACCAGTCATGGTACAGCGCGCGCAGATACACGGGCGTCATGGCCGCCTGCCAGTCGTGGCAGTGCAGGATATCGGGCTTGAAGTCAAGGAAGTACAGCGCGGCCATCACGGCCTTCGAGAAATAGGCGAAGCGCTCACCGTCGTCGAAATCGCCGTAGATGGTGCTGCGCGCGCCGAAATAGTAGTCGTTGTCGATGAAGTAGACCTGCAGCTTCTTGCGGCGGGACTTCAGACGCAGGATGCCGACATAGCTCTCGCGCCACGCCAGCTCCATGGAGAACGAGCCGACCTGCTCCGTTTCGACGGCCGGATTCTCCTTGATGCGCTTATAGTACGGCAGGAACAGGCAGATCTCGTTGCCCTTCAGCTTGGACAGTGCATTGGGAAGCGCCTGCATCACGTCGCCCAGGCCGCCCGTCTTGACAAACGGCGCAGCCTCGGAGGCGACCATTGCGATCCTCATACGACCTCTCCTCTCTTGAACACCAGCGGATGATCCATGGTGCCGCGCAGCACGGCGCCCGGACGGACGACGACGTCCATATCCATGATGACGCACTCCAGATCGGCACCCTCGCCGATGGTGCAGCGCTGCATGATGACGCTGTTGCGCACGGACGCGCCCTCGCCGAGCTTGACGCTGCGGAAGAGAACGGAATTGACGGCGGAGCCCTCGAGCACGCAGCCGTCGGCCACGACGCAGTCGTCGATCTCGGAATGCTCGCCGTAATAGGCAGGCACTTCGTCGCGGACCTTCGTGTAGATCGTCAGGTCCTCGCGGGCGAACAGGCCATGGCGGATCTCCGGGCGGATGAGGGCGAGGCTGTTGTGGAAGAACTCCGTCGTGCTCTCGTTGAACAGTGCCACGCCGTCATAGCGGTAGGCGTTGACCTTCATGCCGGTCTCTGCGAAGCCGTGCATAACAAGGTCGCGCTCGAAATGGTAGCGGTTGTGGGCCACAGCCTCCGTGACCTCACGCATGAGGAGCTCGCGGCGGATGACAAACAGGCCCATGGAGGCAAGATACTGCTCGCCTGCGCAGTAGTCGACGGCCACGTCCGTCACGCGGTCATCCGCGTCGACCTTCACGGCCAGGTCCAGCTGCTTTTTGCCATTGCAGATGCCGTCCTTCACCACGACGGTGACGTCTGCGCCCGAGGCGGCGTGGGCCTCGACGATCTTTTCCAGATTGATGGCGCACAGCACGCCGCTGTCGGCCAGAACGACATATTCCTCCGTGGAGATTTTCAGGAAATTCATGGCGGAATCCAGCGCCTCGAGCTTGCCGCGGTAGCTGCCGTTGTGGCCCATGGCAAACGGCGTCAGGAATTCCAGGCCGCCCTCACCGAGCTCGAGGTCCCACTCCTGCCCGGAGCCGATGTGGTTCATAAGGGACTGATAATTATACTTCGTGATGATACCGATATGGCGAATGGCAGAATTCGTCATGTTCGACAGGGAGAAATCGATCTGACGATAGCGCCCGCCATAGGGCAGAGACGCCATGGTGCGCTTGTTCGTCAGCTCACCGAGGGAGCTGTCATAGATGTTCGCAAAGATGATGCCCATCGTAGTCATGGTTCTTGTCCTCCCTCTCAATAGATCTCGCCCGGCTTGATGGCGGTGTTCTCGGCAATGGTCTTGGCCTTTCCGACCACACTGATCTTCTTTTCCTCACCGGGGGCGAACGAGCCGCCGATCACCGCGCCGCGGCAGATGCGGCAGTCCTCGCCGATGATGGCGTGGCGGATGATGACACCGGACTCGATGTGGACGTTCGGCATGATAACGCTGTCCTCCACGATGGCGCCGGAGTCGACCGTGCAGCCCGTGGAGATGATGGAGTGCGTGATGGTGCCATAAATTTCGCAGCCCTCGGCGATGAAGCAGTTCTTATTCTTCGACTCACGGGCGATGATGCTCGACGGCATGGCATAGTTCCGGGCATAGATGCGGTTGCCCTTCTCGCCGTAGAGGTTGAAGGCGGGGTTCTTGCCCAGCAGATCCATATTGGCCTCCCACAGGGAGCTGATCGTGCCGACGTCCTTCCAGTAGCCCTGGAATTCATAGGCGAACAGGCGGTAGCCCTCGTTCAGAATGGCGGGGATGACGTTCTTGCCGAAGTCGTTCTCAGAACGCGGGTTCTCCTCGTCCTCGATGAGGAACTTTTTCAGCACGCTCCACTTGAAGATGTAGATGCCCATGGATGCGTTCGTGCTCTTCGGGTGCTTCGGCTTCTCCTCGAATTCGTAGATGGAGCCGTCCTCCCGGGTGTTCATGATGCCGAAGCGGCTGGCCTCGGCCAGCGGGACCGTGCGCACGGCGATGGTGCAGTCGGCCTCCATCTGCTCGTGGTAGCGCAGCATGGCGGCATAGTCCATTTTATAGATGTGGTCGCCGGAGAGGATGATGACATCGTCCGGATCATAGCGCTCGATGAAGGCGATGTTCTGATAGATCGCGTTCGCCGTGCCCTTGTACCACTCGGATTTCTTGCTCTTGGCATAGGGCGGCAGGACCTGCACGCCGCAGTGGCTGCGGTTCAGACGCCACGGCTGGCCGTTGCCGATGTACTCATTGAGCTCGAGCGGCTGATACTGCGTCAGCACGCCGATGGTGTCAATGCCGGAGTTCACGCAGTTGGAGAGAGGAAAATCGATGATGCGATACTTACCGCCGAACGGGACCGCAGGCTTTGCCGTGTTCTCCGTCAGCACCATCAGGCGGCTCCCCTGCCCGCCCGCCAGCAGCATCGCGACGCAGTGCTTTTTCTGGAAGTTCATGGTCATTTCTCCTTCTCGTCATTCAGGATTTTGCCGTTTTCTTGCGCGGGGCTGTCTTTTTGCGGTAGAAGGCCACGGAGAGCGGCGCGAGCGTGAAGCTGCCGGAGAAGGGCAGGCCGTGCAGCGGCTCCTTTTCGGCCGTCACAACGGGAAGCTCCGTTCCCTTGCCGCCGTAGCGGACCCCGTCACTGTTGAAGACCGCCTCGTATTCGCCCGGCTTCGGCAGACCCAGGCGATAATCCGTCCGGGTGACCGGGCAGAAGTTGCAGATCACGATCAGCTCGCAGCCGCGGCGATCGATGCGGCGGAAGGCGATAACGCTGTTGTCGCGGTCGTCGGCGGAGATCCACTGGAAGCCGTTCCAGTCGGAATCGTTGTTCCACAGGCTGCTGTGATCCAGATAGAAATGGTTCAGATCGCGCACATAGTCCTGCATCTGGCGATGGCGCTCATAGTCGAGCAGGAGCCAGTCGAGCTGCTGTGCGTAATTCCACTCGATAAACTGCGCAAATTCGTTGCCCATGAAGCTGAGCTTCTTGCCGGGGTGGCCCATCATGAAGCCGTAGAACACGCGCAGGTTGCTGAACTTATCGTCATATTCGCCCGGCATCTTGTTGATAAGGGAGCACTTGCCGTGCACCACCTCGTCATGCGAAAGCGGGAGAATGAAGTTTTCGGAATAGGCATACGTCATGGAGAACGTCAGGTCGTTGTGGCTGCCCTTGCGAAACAGCGGATCGAGCGACATATAATGCAGCATATCGTTCATCCAGCCCATGTTCCACTTGAACAGGAAGCCGAGGCCGCCGTCGTAATCCGGCTTCGTCACGAGCGGGAAGGCCGTGGACTCCTCGGCCGCCGTGATGGCGCTGCGCCGCACGGAGAACACCGCGCGGTTGAGCTTGCGCAGGAAGGCGATGGCCTCGAGGTTCTCCTTGCCGCCGAATTTGTTCGGGTGGTACTCGCGGCGGCCGTAGTCGAGGTAGAGCATGGCGGCCACGGCGTCGACGCGCAGGCCGTCGATGTGGTACTGCTCCAGCCAGTACACGGCGTTCGAGATGAGGAACGACTGCACCTCGCCCTTGCCGAAGTCGAAGATGCGGGTCGTCCAGTCGGGGTGCTCGTTCATGAGCGGGTCTTCCAGCTCATAGCAGCAGGTGCCGTCGAATTCATAAAGGCCGTTCTCGTCCTTCGGGAAGTGGGCCGGGACCCAGTCGAGCAGCACGCCGATGCCGGCCTCGTGGCACTTGTCCACAAAGCGCATGAGCTGCTTCGGCTCGCCGTAGCGGAACGTCGGAGCATAGTAGCCCGTGACCTGATAGCCCCACGACGGCTCATAGGGATATTCGGACAGCGGCATGAGCTCGATGTGGGTGTAGCCCATGTCCTTCAGGTAGGGCACGAGCTCATCTGCCAGCTCGTCGTAGGTATAGAGGCTGCCGTCCGGCTTGCGCCGCCACGAGCCGAAGTGCATCTCATAGATGTTCATCGGGCAGTTGAGCAGCTTACGCTTGCCCTGCTTGCGGCGGTAGTCGGCATCGCCCCAAGTATAGCCGTCCAGCGTACAGATACGGCTCGACGTGTCGGGCAGCGCACAGTTGCGGAAGGCATAGGGATCGGATTTATAGACGGTGGAGCCGTCGCGGCGGCGGATATAGAATTTATAGGCGTCGCCCTCGCGCGCATAGGCGGAAAAGGCCTCCCAGATGCCGTATTCGACGAGCGTCATCGGCAGGTCCTCGGTGTTCCAGAAGTTCCAGTCGCCGGTCACGCTGACGCCCTGCGCCCGCGGGGCCCAGACACGGAAAACATAGCCGTGGACTCCGTCGCGCTCTGCGGCATGGCAGCCCAGGAAGGTATAGGCGCGCAGCTCGTCGCCGAGAGAGAAACGTTTGAATGCATTATGCAGCGTCTGTTCCATGGTGATCTCCTTCTTTGCTCAGCTTGCGGGGATACGGGAAGCCCTGATCGCGGCAGTGCTCCCTTCCAATCATCCGCCCATGCTTATTATACAACATTGCACAAAAATTTCAACTGTTCCGAAAAATTTCTGGCGCGTTTGTCGGTTTTTCCTGCGATGTTATTCTTTTGCAGGCTTTCCGCCCATTGTACGCCGTTTTGGCCGCAAAACATGCGGAAAAATATGGGTTTTCCCGGACAGCGCCGTATTTTTCCCGCCCGCAGGACGTAAAATCCGCGTAAAACGGGGTGTCAGGCATTTGCAGCTCGTACAGGGCAACGATAAAAACGTACAAGCCGATTGCGTCTGTAGGGCGTTCCCTGAGCGCCATTGGCAACTGCAAGTATTGGGACGATAATTCGGCGGCATGAGGCTTTCAAATTTGTCATTGCGAGGAGCGAAGCGACGTGGCAATCTCGGGAAGGCACTCGCAGATTGTACAGGCCGCCGTTGAAACAGCATGCACCGATTGCGTCTGTAGCGGCGGTCAGTGACCGCCTGGTAAGCACTAACAGCCGGTACACGGCATCGTTAAAATGGTGAATACCCCCGAATTGTCATTCCGAGGAGCGAAGCGACGTGGGAATCTCGCAGTGCCCAGTCCGATAACAGGGCAGCCTCGGCGAAATCGTAACTGCCTCCCCGAGATTGCCGCGGCCCCTTCGGGGCCTCGCAATGACAAATCTGGGAGCCTGTACGGTCGGCGGAGTGCGTGGAAATTTGCAGGTGCGCAAGGCGCTCACTGAGCGCCGCTACAGACGCACGCAATTGGTCAATGCGTTTTTATCGGCAGCCAGTGCGAATCGGCAATGCCTTCCCGAGATTGCCGCGTCGGCCTGCGGCCTCCTCGCAATGACAATTCGGGGCTGGTGCCATTTTAACGCCAACCTGTACCGATTGTTCCTGCAGAGCCGGGCGGGGTTAC
>ENA-UOJV01000637-UOJV01000637.1-human-gut-metagenome-genome-assembly--contig:-C82-NODE-637-length-49298-cov-136.031456_pt1 | contig 49298 bp, 41 predicted proteins | sample MGYA00242356_ERZ723903 | MGnify/ENA metagenome assembly ERZ723903
CCGTGCATCTGGAGGCCAAGACGGCCTACCTGTGCCGCGTGCTCGAGATGGGCGGAGCGGAGATGCACGTCACCGGGTCCAACCCGCTGTCTACGCAGGACGACGTTGCCGCAGCGCTGGCGGCGAAGGGCATGGACGTGCACGCGGTCTACGGCTGCACGGACGAAGAATACCAGGCGCACCTGCGCAGCGTGCTCTCCGTCGGGCCGAACATCATCATTGACGACGGCGGCGATCTTGTGCACCTGATGCACACGGAGTTCACGGATCTTATTCCGCAGGTCATCGGCGGCTGTGAGGAGACGACGACCGGCATCCACCGCCTGCGGATCATGGACCGTGCCGGAACGCTGCGTTTCCCGATGATCATGGTCAATGACGCCGACTGCAAGCACCTGTTCGATAACCGCTACGGTACGGGTCAGTCTGTGTGGGACGGCATCATGCGCACGACGAACCTCGTCGTGGCCGGTAAGTACGTCGTCGTGAGCGGCTATGGCTGGTGCGGCAAGGGCGTGGCCCTGCGTGCCAAGGGCCTCGGCGCGAAAGTCATCGTGACAGAAGTTGACCCCATCCGGGCGCTCGAGGCCGTTATGGACGGCTACGAGGTCATGCCGATGATGGATGCCGCCGCCATCGGCGACATTTTCGTGTCCGTCACGGGCTGCAAAGACGTCATTACGCTCGAGCACTGCGAGCGGATGAAGGACGGCGCGATCGTCTCCAACGCCGGACACTTCAATGTCGAGATCGACATGGAGGCGCTCGACCGCTGCGCGGATGAAATCTATGAGGCGCGGCACAATATTGATGCTTACCGTCTGCCGAACGGCAAGACGATCTATGTCATTGCGCAGGGGCGGCTGGTCAATCTGGCAGCCGGTGACGGTCACCCGGCGGAGATCATGGACATGAGCTTTGCCGTGCAGGCCATGAGCGCGGAGTATCTGGTGCGCACGCGTGGCCAGCTGAAACCGGGCGTCGTGTCGGTCCCTGCGGAAATCGATGACAACATTGCGCGCCGCAAGCTCAAGGCTATGGGCGTTTCCATTGACAGCCTGAGCTGTAGCCAGAAAGAATACCTGAACGGTTGATGCTTTGAGACCGGACGGAAAGGAGGGGCAGAGAGATGGACGATCAGAATCGGGAATACGAAGATTACGAGGCACTGCACGACGAGCTCTTTGCACTTCTCGATCAGCACCGGATGAAGGCGCTGAGCCAAAAGCTCGGCGAGATGAACGAGTTTGACATTTCCGAGTTCCTCGGCGAGCTGTGGGAGGATAACCCGCAGCGGATGGCCATGGTGTTCCGTATCCTGTCCAAGGAGATCGCGGCGGCCGTGTTCGCCAACCTCGAGGTCGAGGAGCAGGAGACGATCATCAACTCCATCACCGATACGGAGCTTGCCGGCATCATCGAAGAGCTGTATGTTGACGACGCCGTCGACATGATGGAGGAGCTGCCGGCCAATGTGGTCAAGCGTGTCATGCGCACGGCGACGCCTGCCACGCGCAACCTCATCAACCAGTACCTGAAATATCCCGAGAATTCTGCCGGCAGCATCATGACGGCCGAGTTTGTGGACCTGAAAAAATACATGAGCGTGCGCGAGGCGTTCGCCCGCATCCGCAAGATTGGCGAGGATAAGGAGACAATCTACGTCTGCTATGTCACGTCCGCCAAGCGCAAGCTCGAAGGCGTTGTCACCGTCAAGGATCTGCTGCTGTCGGACGATGATGTGATCCTGGAAGACATTATGGACACGAACGTCATCTATGCCTCCACGACCGATGACCAGGAAGAGGTCTCGGAGATGATCTCCAACTACGACCTGATCGCGATCCCGGTCGTGGATAAGGAAGGCTGTCTCGTCGGTATCGTCACGGTCGACGATATCATCGACGTCATGGAGCAGGAGACGACGGAAGACATCGAAAAGATGGCCGGTATCACGCCGTCCGATAAGCCCTACTCCCGCACGAGCGTCGTGGATATCTGGAAAAACCGCATCCCGTGGCTGATGTTCCTCATGCTCTCGGCGACGTTCACCGGCATGATCGTCACGCACTTTGAGGACGCACTGGCCACGCAGGTCGCGCTCGCGTCGTTCATGCCCATGCTCATGGGCACGGGCGGCAACTCCGGCAGCCAGTCCTCCACGGCGATTATCCGCAGCCTGTCGCTGGGCGATACATCCCCTTCGGACGCGCTGCGCGTGATCTGGAAGGAGCTGCGCGTTGCGTTTTTGTGCGGCGTCTCGCTCGCGGCGGCCAACTTCATCAAGATGCTACTCGTTGACCGGCTGCTGCTGGGCAACACCGCCGTCACGATGCCGGTCGCGGCGACCGTCTGCTGCACGATCGTGTTTGTGGTCATGTTCGCAAAGGTCGTGGGCAGTCTGCTGCCGATGATCGCGGAAAAGATCGGCGTCGACCCGGCCGTCATGGCAAGTCCGCTCATTTCGACGATCACGGACGCCGTGTCGCTGCTGATCTATTTTTCCATTGCGAAAATGTTCCTGCATTTTTAATTTGCATACCTGTAACGCCCCCGGAGCATCCGGGGGCGTTTTACTATGGAAAAGCACTTGCATAATGCGCGGAAAATCATTATAATAAAGTGTCATATTTTGCGTATGACCACTCTCACGAAACAGCGAGGTGCGCTATGAAATCAAGCCTGAAACGAGTGATAACGGCGCTGCTTGCCGCCGTCATGCTGGCTGCGATCCCCTGTGTGCCGGCCTTCGGCGCGCAGGAGTATTACGTCAATGACGGAGAAAACACGCTGGCGCTGGCGGATGCGTATGCCATCGGCGCGGACGGCAGCACGGCGAAACTGCCGGAGCGCGGCGTCTATGCCGCCACGGCGAGCGGCACGCAGCTGCTCGGCGGCAGTGAATACGACGATGAGCAGCCGAACATTCCAAACGGTATCGTCCGCGTCGGTCTGGCCTTCGGCTCGACGGCGCTGGATGCGGTCCATCTGCAGATCAAGACCGGTTCCGGCTTCGCCTTCGGATACTATGACTCCGATCGTGTGTTCCAGTCCGTCGGTTCGACGGCAGAGAGCGCCGTCACCGTTATTGCGGATACGAACGTCACGGTTGGGGACAGTGCGTTCGGCGCTTATCATGTCCAGCTCGGCGATACCTATGCGAGCTTTGACGCTGCGCAGGCAGCGGCCAACAGCTGCGGCGGCTATCCGGTGTATTATAACGGCAGCTACCGCGTGCGCATCGGCAGTTACCGGAGCGCGGACGATGCACCGGCGGGGCAGGGGACAGCTGTCTCCGGCGGCGCACGCAGTGTGCTGGTCGTGAAGGCCGGCACGGAGCAGATCCTGTTCGGCTTCGACTGCGGCTCGACCCGCTCGCTCTCGCTTGCACCGCAGAACGGCAGCGGTGCTGCCATCACGCAGGTTGCCGAGTGCAAGGAGCGCAACGGCAGCCGGTCGTGCACGTATTACGGCGATTTTCAGTTTACCCGCCTCAGCACACAGGAACCGCAGAAGCTCACGCTGGTGAATTTCGTCGGTCTGGAGCCCTATGTCAAGGGCGTCACGCCGTATGAAATGAGCAGCAGCTGGCCGCTCGAGGCGCTCAAGGCGCAGGCGGTCTGCGCGCGCACCTATGTCGCTTCCCACATGAACGGCTCGCCGGCCTACGGCTTTGACGTGACAGGTACAACGACCAGCCAGGTCTATTACGGTACACTTGACGCATCAGCGAACAGTGACCGCGCCGTGGATGAGACGGCAGGGAAGTTCGTCCGCTATGAGGGCAAGCTGTGCGAAACATTCTACTTTGCGGCGGACGGCGGCGCGACCGAGGACTCCGAAAACGTCTGGGTGACCAAGGTGCCGTACCTGCGCGGTGTCGTCGATCCGTATGAGAAGGACATCGAATTTTACTGCAAGAGCTGGAGCACGACCATCTCCCGTGCAGCCGTCGGGGACGTCTCCATCACCTATACGCCCATTGGCAATGCCATGACCGTGACGGTCGGCGGTAAGACCTACAGCAAGGACGCCGTGCGCACGTTCCTGACAAGTGTTTGCGGCCTGCGCTATAACAGCCGCCACTTTACCGTGGAGTATGACGCTGCCTCGGACACTTATTCTGTCGTCGGCGGCGGCTATGGCCACAACTGCGGCATGAGTCAGTGGGGGGCCAAGGCCATGGCGCAGGAACACGGCAAAACCTATGAAGAGATTATCAGTTTCTACTATACTGGAGCTTATGTAGCATGAAAAAATCGGATTTTTATTTTGACCTGCCGGAGGAGCTCATCGCGCAGACGCCGCTCGAGCGCCGCGATGCCTCCCGGCTGCTGACGCTGGACAAAACGACCGGCGCTGTCGCACACCATCACTTTTACGAGCTGCCGCAGTTCCTGCGTCCGAACGACTGCCTTGTGCTCAACGATTCGCGCGTGCTTCCGGCGCGCCTGCTCGGCCACCGCAGCACCGGCGGCGCGGTCGAGGTGCTGCTGCTGCGCGACCTTGGCGACGGCAAGTGGGAGTGCCTGACCCGGCCGGGCCGCAAGACCCAGCCCGGCACTGCGCTCTCGTTTGGCGACGGGGAACTCACCGCTACGGTCGTCGATGCGATCGCCGACGGCAACAAGATCGTACAGTTTCACTATGACGGCATCTTTCTGGAGGTGCTCGAGCGGCTGGGCAAAATGCCGCTGCCGCCGTACATCAAGGCAGAGCTGCAGGATCAGGAGCGCTACCAGACGGTCTATTCCCGCGAGCTTGGCAGCGCCGCCGCGCCGACAGCCGGCCTGCACTTCACGAAGGAGCTGCTGCAGCGGATCGCGGACATGGGTGTGAAGATCGGCTATGTCACGCTGCACGTCGGCCTTGGCACGTTCCGCCCTGTCAAGGAGGACGAGATCGAGGATCACCCGATGCACTCGGAGTTTTGCATCATCCCGGAGGAAACGGCGCGCATGGTCAACGAGACGAAGGCCAATGGTGGCCGCGTCGTCTGCATCGGCACGACATCCTGCCGCACGGTCGAGAGCTTTGCGGATGCGGACGGAACGCTCCGCGCGCAGTCCGGCTGGACGGACATCTTCATCTACCCCGGCTACAAATTCAAGTGCATGGATGCGCTCGTCACGAATTTCCACCTGCCGGAGAGCACGCTCATCATGCTCGTGTCGGCGCTGGCCGGGCGGGAGCACATCCTCAACGCATACAAGATCGCCGTCGAAAACCGCTATCGTTTCTTCTCGTTTGGCGACGCCATGTTCATCGCCGATGGCCTCGATGCCGGCGGCGCTGAGTAAGAAAATGAAAAAAACAGGCTCGCGGCCGCGAGCCTGTTTTTTTGCTGTATCGGTTCAGTTTTGCACAGCTTCAAATGCCTGCTGCAGATCGGCGATGATATATCGGTGTCTTCCAGACCGACCGCCAGACGGATCAGGCGATCCGAGAAGCCGGCGGCCTCGATCTCTTCTTTCGTGCACATGGAGTGCGTCATGGAAGCCGGATGCTGGATGAGCGTCTCGCAGTCGCCGAGGCTGACGGCCAGCGCGCACAGATGCACGTGGTTGAGCACCTTCTTGGCTTCCTCGAAGCTGCCCATCTCGAACGAGACAACGCCGCCGAACCGCGTCATCTCGCGGACGGCCACGGCGTGATCGGGATGGTTCTCCAGACTGGGATAGAACACTTTCTGCACGTACTTGGAGCCGGCAAGGAAGTCCACCACTTTCTGCGTGTTTGCGCAGACGGCGTCCATGCGCACCTTGAGCGTCTTGAGGCCGCGCAGGATCAAAAACGCCTCCTGCGGCCCGAGCATTGCACCCGTAATGTCCTTGAGTCTGACCATGCGGATCTGGTCCATGATCTCCTTGCGCGCCACCGAGAAGCCCGCGACCACGTCGCCGTGGCCGTTGAGATACTTGGTCGCGCCGTGCACGACGACATCCGCGCCCAGCTTCAGCGGCTGCACCAGCAGCGGCGTGGAAAAGGTGTTGTCCACGATGACGAGGCAGTCCGGATTCTGCGTATGCGCGTAGTCCGCGACGGCGCAAAGCGCCTGTATCAGCAGATCTATGCGCAGCTGCGCGCACAGATCTTCTCCGGCGAGATCGCGGCCGGCCAGCCGTTGCCGTCGTATCGGTTTATGAGCCGCAAATACCAGGTCAACGTCGCCACGGTGGAAAAGGCGTATGATCTGCTGGAGGCCAACGGTTATATCCGCCGCTGTCAGGGCAGCGGGTGTTGTGTCCTGCCGCTGGATAATTTCAAGTTCTTTGCCGACGGCGTGGTGCTCGACAGTTTTCAGGCCGGGCAGTCGGAGACCGGGCCGGTCTATGATTTTGCCACCAGCACGCCGCTGGCGACGCGGGAGGAGACACGGCAATTTGTCGCGCTGGCCGACGAGCTCGCGCAGCAGCGGCCGGATGCGCTCCTGCGCTATCCGCCGACACGCAGGCTCTGCGGCAGCGTCTGGCCGCGCGCAGCATCGCGGCCGCGGATGAGGATATTCTTATCGTCAACGGCAGCCAGCAGGGCATCGACCTCATCTGCAAGGCGCTTGTCGGCAAGAATACGGTCGTGCTCGCCGAGGACCCCAGCTATTCGGTCGCGCTGCATTGCTTCCAGCGCGCCGGTGCGCGGGTAGTGACCGTCCCGCTGCTGGCGGACGGGCCAGATATGGACGCTGTGCGCGCCATGCTCGATCAGACGCCCTTTGATTTTTACTACACGATGACGAATTTCCAGTGCCCGTCGAATGTCTGCTGGAGCGAGCGCAAACGTCGGCAGCTGCTGGCGCTGGCGCGGGAAAACAGCTTTACGATCGTTGAGGACGACTGTTTTGGGGATCTGACATTTGACGGTTGCCCGCGCCAGGCACTCCGCGGTCTGGACGACGGCGATACCGTGCTGTACCTGAATTCGTTTTCCAAGTCGCTCGTGCCGGGTCTGCGCCTCGGTTATCTGCTCGTTCCCGGACGGTTTGAAAAGCGGCTGATCCTTGCAAAATTCAATGCAGATATTGCAAGCCCTGCGCTCCTGCAGGAAATGCTGGCGCTGTATCTTCAGCGTGGGTTGTATGCAGCGCATCTGGAGCGGCTGGTCGCGCAGTAAGCGCGCAAGCGCCGCTGCATGGCGCAGGCGATCGTGAACGCACGGCATTTGTCCCTGCCATATCCGGAGCAGGCGGGCGGCGTGTTTTTCTGGGTGCAGATCCCGGACGATGTGGACGCTGTTCTGCTCTGGAAGCGGCTGCACCTGCAGGGTGTCAAGCTCATGCCGGGAACGGTGTTCAGCCTGACCGGCAGCGCGCAGCATTTGCTGCGCCTGAGCTATGTCGGCTGTCCGCTGGAGCAGATCCCGGAGGGGATTTCCTGCATTGACCGGGAAATCGGCTGGCTGCTGGAGCACCAAGCGGCGTTGGAAATTTAGTTGAGGTATCTTGTTGCATATTTTGTGAACAAACATAGCGCCTTTTGTGAACGTTAGCACTCACCTCTTGACAGTGCTAAAAAGCGTGCTATGATGAAGACGATCGATGAGGGAGGGCCTCCAGAGGGTCTCCGGAGATCAGGCATTGTTGTACAAACGGTAACAGAGTTCGCCAACGCGTGGAGTTTTTCCCCAGCGCCTACGAAAGGTATGAATGGAGGAATGACTTATGTTGCCGAGCATTTTTGGTGAAAACCTGTTTGATGATTCGCTGTCCGATTTCTTTGATTTCGGCCGTATGATGCCGCAGGTCAGCAGTGAGCTGTATGGCAAGCACGCCAGAAATCTGATGAAGACCGATGTCCGCGAACTTGACGGCTCGTATGAGCTGGACGTGGACCTGCCGGGCTTCAAGAAGGATGAAGTGACGGTCGATCTGCAGGACGGTTACCTGACGATCAGCGCTGCCAAGGGTCTGGACAAGGACGAGTCCGATAAGAAGGGCAAGTTCCTGCGCCAGGAGCGTTACGCCGGCTCCATGAGCCGCAGCTTCTATGTCGGTGACGATGTGGAATCCGCAGATGTCTCCGCGAAGTTCGAGGATGGCATTCTGAAGATCAGCGTCCCGAAGGCTGCGCCGAAGGAGCTTCCGAAGCACACGACCATCACGATCGAGTAATATGCAGCAATGCAAGCGCGCCCCGGCCAAAATGGCCGGGGCGCACTGCTTTTTAAAGGGATATCCCCGCCGATGCCTTTTCAGGCATCAGCGGGGATACGTCTGTTATGAACAACGGTTTCAGCTGCGTTTACTGCGCAGTTCCTTGACCTTGATCCTGGCAGCACGCTTGACAATGTAGGGGAGAATGGCTTTCATCTTGTCCTCGGAGCGGATCATCTTGGTCGCTTCCGGGTGATCGCGGCCAGGTGGATGGCGTCAAACTCGCATCTGGTCGTGCACACGCCGCAGCCAGGGCAGCAGGACGCCTCCTTTTTGACCTGCTCTTCCGTGAACGTGCAGCGCGGGTCGCGGAACGTCTTGCGCGCTTCCGCGCCGGAGAGCGCCGCAGGCACCTGCCGTACCGGCGCGTCGAAGCACGCCGTCGGCAGGGCAACATTGCGCTTGTCCAGCTCGGGATACACGCGGCGGTTGCGGCCGATCGTCAGGCTCTGGCCCTCGTGCACGTAGCGGTGCAGGGAAATGGCGGCTTCCTTGCCGGCGGCAATGGCGTCGATCACAAACTTCGGCCCGGTGGCCACATCGCCGCCAACAAAGATGTCCGGCTGTGCGGTCTGAAGCGTGAGGCCGTCGCAGATGTGGCCGCAGACGGCGGGGAAGGGGTTCTCTTTTTTGATAAGCTTGAGCGCGTCCATGTAGCGGCCTTCGGCAACCATGCGGATATAGCCCTGGACGGCAATATGCGCCGGGCAGTTGCTCTTGCAGGGGGCGGTGCCGGTGTCATAGCAGTTGGCGGACGGATTGTCGTCTCGGTAATTTTCGTTCCACATTTCCGGGCCCCATTTGGCCTCATCCGGCAGCACCTGCTTCGGATAGACGATCGGCCCCTCCTTCGTACACAGCTTCTGCCCGAGCTTGGCGGCACCCGCCGGGCACACCTTGGCGCACTGACCGCAGGCAACGCACTTTTCCGGATCGACATGCGCGCGGTAAGCGGATGCGGACATATTCGGCATGTTGAACAGCTGGCTGGTGCGCAGCGCGTAGCAGGAGCAGACGCAGCAGTTGCAGATGCCGAGGATCTTGTCCTTGCCGTCAATATTCGTGATCTGGTGCACAAAGCCGTTTTCCTCGGCGCGCTGCAGGATCTCCATGACCTCTTCGCGCGTTGCAGGGCGCGCTTTGTTGGTCTCGATGGCGTAGGTCGCCATGTCACCGACGGCAATGCATATGTCCTCTTCCAGATGGCCGCAGCCCTCATCGCGCACTCTGCGGGACCGGCGGCAGGAGCAGGCGCCGAGCGCATACTTGCCGTCGTACTTATCCAGCCAGTGCGACAGATACTCCAGATCGACCGACTTCTGCTCCGACGGGATCGCCTTTTCGACCGGGACGGTACGCTTGCCGAGCTCACGTTCCACACCGACTGGATGCGCTATGACTGCTATGTAGACCTCAGCGGCGCCGTGCTTGGCTACCTGACTGAGCCGATGCCGGTCCCGGATCTGGACGGTTTTATCCCGGCGCATTTCGGAGCTGCTGCGCCTGAAGTCAGGACATTCCCACAACCGGGCAGTACATTTTGTGCTGCCCGGTCGCCATGACAGGAGAAAAAGAAATGAAAAAACATGGTTATACGGTTCTGGGTGGCTTTTGCATGGCGCTGGCAGACAGTGTGCCCGGCGTCTCCGGCGGGACGATTGCCTTCCTGATGGGGTTTTACGATGTATTTGTCGGCTCGCTCGATGCCCTCGTGCACGGAACAAAGCAGGAGCGGCTGTGCGGCCTGCGCTATCTGCTGAAGCTGGCGGCGGGCTGGGCCGTCGGCATGGCGCTGGCCGTTACGGTGCTGGCAGGCGCGTTTACGGACGGCGTTTATCAGCTCATCTCGCTGTTTCTCGGCTTTGTGCTCGTTTCCGTTCCGCTGGTCATGCGCGAGCAGCGCGCCGTGCTCGGCGCGTTTCGGGAAAACTGGCTGCCGTTTCTGGGCGGCCTTGTGCTGGTCGTCGGGCTCTCGGCGCTGCGTTTGTCCGCGCTGGTCAACGACCTCGGCTTCGGCATCGGCACGGCGCTGTATGCGTTTGCGGCCGGGGCGCTGGCGATCTCGGCGATGGTGCTGCCGGGCATCTCCGGTTCGTCTCTGCTGATGTCGTGCGGACTCTGCCTGCCCGTGATCGCGGCAATGAAAGACCTGCTGCACTTTCAGTTCGGCCAGTTCTGGCTGCTGGCGGCGGTTGGGCTGGGCCTGCTCGCGGGCTTTGCCATTGCTCCGCATTGCATCCGCGGCTGGATGCGCAAAGCGCCGGCGCCGTCACCTATGCCGTATTGGGCATGATGCTCGGTTCCCTCTATGCGATCGTTGTCGGCCCGACGACGCTGAAGGTGCCGCAGCACGCTATGACAATATCTGATTTTCACCTCCTCGGGTTCGCGCTCGGCATTGCCGTGATGCTGGGCCTGGAGGCACTGAAAAAACACACGCAAAAAGTGCCGGTGCATTGACACGCAAATCTGCCGGGAACTCTTGACTTGATGCTGCAATCTGTTAGAATAAGTAGGCAATCCAAACAGAAAGGCAAGCAAGCTATGTTTCAACTGATTTGCAAAGACGGCCATGCGCGCCGCGGCGCGTTCACAACGCCGCACGGTACGGTGCAGACGCCGGTGTTCATGAATGTCGGCACGCAGGCGGCCATCAAGGGCGCGCTCTCGGCGGAGGATCTGGAGACGATCGGCTGCCAGGTCGAGCTGTCCAACACGTACCACCTGCACGTGCGTCCCGGCGACGAATTGATCCGCGACCTGGGCGGCCTGCACAAATTCATGACCTGGGAAAAACCGATTCTGACCGACAGCGGCGGATTCCAGATCTTTTCGCTGGCGCAGCTTCGGAAGATCACGGAAGAAGGCGTTGCCTTCAACTGCCATGTGGACGGCCGGCACATTTTCATGGGGCCGGAAGAGAGTATGCGCATTCAGGCCAATCTTGGCTCGGATATTGCGATGGCGTTTGACGAGTGCATCAAGATCCCGTCGCCGTACGACTACGTGAAAAACTCCTGCGACCGGACGTATCGCTGGCTGCAGCGCTGCAAGGCGGCGCTCACGGATTACACCGGCCGTGACGATGCTGTCAATCCCGGCCAGGTGCTCTTCGGCATCAATCAGGGCACCATTTTTCACGATCTGCGCATTGAGCATATGAAGAAGATCGCAGACCTCGATCTGGCCGGTTATGCGATCGGCGGCCTCGCGGTGGGGGAGACGACGCAGGAGATGTATGATACCATTGCTGCCGTCGAGCCCTATATGCCGGCCGACAAGCCGCGCTACCTAATGGGCGTCGGCACACCGGGGAACATCATCGAATCCGTCGCGCGCGGCGTGGACTTTTTCGACTGCGTCATGCCGGCGCGCAACGGCCGCCACGGACATCTGTTCACGTGGTCAGGCATCATCAACATTAAAAATGAGAAATATCAGCGCGATGAGCAGCCGATCGACCCGCAGTGCGACTGCCCGGTCTGCCGGCGGTATTCCCGCGCCTATCTGCGCCACCTGTTCAAAGCGGAGGAAATGCTGGCCATGCGCTTTGCCGTGATGCATAATTTGTATTTTTATAATATGCTCATACAGCGCATCCGCGTGGCGATCGAGGCAGGGGAGTATGAGGCGTTCCGGAAAAGTTACACATCCGTACTCGATATGCGCATTTAATGCTTGCATTTGCATAGGAAAGCAGATATAATATCTTTATCTTTATACGGAGGTAAAACCATGGGAAGCTCTGGCGGATATTCATCCATTATCATGATCATTCTGATGCTTGTCATCTTCTACCTGTTCCTGATCCTTCCGGAGAACAAGAAGAAGAAAAAGCTCAATGAAATGCGTTCCAATCTGAAAGTCGGTGACGATATCGTCACGATCGGCGGTATGATGGGCAAAGTCGTCCACGTCACGGACGACAGCGTGACCTTCGAGACCAGCGAGGATCAGGTTCGCATCCAGGTCGCCAAGTGGGCCATTTCCACGAACGCCCGCGCCGAGGCACAGGCTGCCAAGGAAGCTCAGGATCGCAAGGCTGCCAAGCAGAAAGCAAAAGAAGCGAAAAAGGAAGAGCCGAAGCACGAGGAGCCGAAGGGCCCCGAGGTGTAACGCTGCTTTCGGAATGATTCACCCCCTGCAGGAATATGCTGTGATGCATACGTTCTGCAGGGGGTGTTTTTTTGAATACGGAACAAAAATGGCTGCCGATGCTCTCGCGCGCGGCGGCGGCCGGCCTGACCGGACTTGGACTCGCGCTGCTCTTGAGCTGGCTGGCTGCGCTGGCCATGAATCACGATGTGCTGCCCGGCACAGATGTGCGCCTTGCTGCGTTGGTGTGCTGCGGGCTTGCGTGTCTTGCTGCCGGCGCGCTCTCACCGCGGCCGGAGCAGGGGAGGGCACTTGGCGGAGCGATGACATGGGCGGTGTGGGCGATCGGATATCTCATCCTGAAGGCGGCCGTTGGTGCGCAGGTATTCTGCGCCTCTACCGCCATGACGCTGCTGACCGCGCTGGCTGCCGCGATCGTCGGTTCGTGCATTTTTCATAAAAAGTTACGAAATAGAACAAAGAAGAAAAAACGGAAACAGAAGAGATATTACGGTTCGTAATCAGTCGGAAAGTTTACATAATCATTGTTTGATTACCTATATATTGCGTTCAATACGCAATGATTACCGAAATGTAGTCATATACTGCTGGAAATACTGAGCATCTCTTTCTGCTCAGTTACGCGGTTTACATAATATTGTTAACATAATTTCTTGTCATAATAAACAAAAATGAACAAATTCTGACGAACTACTTGATAACATTTTCGATTTGTATTATATTATGTCTACAACGCATTATGTAAATTGTCATGTTATGAGCGCGTGTTCATAGGCTGTCAGTGGTGATGAATGTGCGACATAACAGATTGCGTGTGCGCCGGAAACCGGCCGTCTCCCGCTTTCCGCTGCCGCCGCTGCTCGCGGTCGGTATGGCGGCGGGCTATGTGATCGGCTGCTGCTTCGGTGCCAATGCTGCGCTGCCGGAGCCGTCAAATCCGGTTCTTTCCTTTTTGAGCAGCAGCGGCGCGGGTGGGACGCTGTACGGCGGCTTGCTGCCGGAGCTGTGCGTCTCGTGCGCCTACGGTTTTGCGTTTTTGCTGCTGTCTACGTCGTATCTTGGTTTTTTGCTGATTCCGGCCGTTTTCGGGATCAAAGGCTTTCTGTCCGCATGTACGGCGGCCGCCTTCCTGAATTCCGGCTGCGACCATGCGTTTTGGCTCTCCTGCGTCGCAGTCGGTCTGCCCGGCATTTTTCTTGTGCCGGCGCTGTTTCTGCTCGGAACGCTCTGCGCGCAGATGTCTGTGCGTCTGCTCGAGCAGCGGCGCGGCCTACCAGTCCCCGTATCATCGGAGCGATATTCCCGGGAGCTGGCGCTTGTGTTCTGCCTGCTGTTGGCGGCTGCGGCCGCCGCGTGCTATGCAGTACCGTTTTTCACACGGCTTATTCTGTGACCTGTGGTCACTGTTGATGAAATCTGATTGGAAAGGGGGAAGTCGTCATGCGGGATTCCGACGGAATGGAATTGTTCGAGTCCTACCTGCGCGATGTCAAGCGCTCGTCGCAAAATACGATTTCCTCATATCTGCGGGATATCCGCCAACTCAGCGAATATCTGCACGCACACACGGATGCCGATCTTGGCTCCGCGGAAGAGGAAGAGCTGTGTGAATACATCGACTGGATGCGCAGCAACGGCAAGTCCGTTGCCACGGTTTCCCGGGCGATCGCATCGCTGAAAAATTTCTATGGGTTCCTGCTCAACAATCACTATGTGCAGCACAATCCGACCGGCAAGCTCGTACCGGACAAGGCCAAGCAGAAGCTGCCGCAGATCCTCTCGAGCAAAGAGGTCGAGCTGCTGCTGGCGCAGCCGGAGTGCACGGACGCCAAGGGCTACCGTGACCGCGCCATGCTCGAGTTGCTGTATGCGACCGGTATCCGTGTCAGCGAACTGATCTCGCTCAACATTACGGATGTAAATCTGTCCGCCGGTGTTATCCGCTGCCAGGGCCGCGACAAAGCGCGCATGATCCCCATGTATCCGGCGGCTGTCCGTGCGCTCACGGAGTACATCAACTTCATCCGCCCGCAGATGATCGCAGCGCCGGATGAACAGGCGCTGTTCGTCAACGTCAGCGGGGAACGGATGTCGCGTCAGGGCTTCTGGAAGCTCATCAAGAACTATCAGACCAAGGCCGGCATCGAAAAGACGATCACACCGCACACGCTGCGCCATTCCTTCGCGGCGCATCTGCTGGAAAACGGCGCGGATATCCATGCCATTCAGGAAATGCTCGGCCATGCGGACATCTCCTCGACGCAGATCTATTCGCACCTTGTCAGCAAGCAGCTCAAGGATGTCTACAACAAGGCGCACCCGCGTGCGTGACATACGTGTTTTCAAGCGCTCCGAAACGATTCGGGGCGCTTTTTTCTTTGCCCGGCAGTTGCCTACGGGGCGAAAATATGCTATATTTATTTAATTGGAGTGATGCATATGCGGATCCTGGGCGTTGACCCCGGCATCGCCACGGTCGGCTTCGCAGTGCTGGACGCGGAAAAGCGCAGCCAGCGTCTGCTGACCTGTGGCGTGATCACAACGCCGGCCAAAACGCAGCTGTCCAGCAGGCTCGACCAGATCTACCGCGACCTGAATGAACTCATCGCGCAGTTTCACCCGGAAGTGATGGCGGTCGAGGAGCTGTTTTTCAATACGAATATCACGACCGGCATCGCCGTTGCCCATGGCCGCGGCATCATCCTGCTCTCGGGCTATCAGGCCGGGCTGCAGATCTATGAATACACGCCGCTGCAGGTCAAGCAGGCGGTCGTCGGTTACGGCCGTGCGGACAAAAAGCAGGTCATGGACATGGTGCGTCGCATCCTGTCCCTGCAGGCCGTGCCGAAGCCGGACGACGCGGCGGACGCCGTCGCTATCGCGCTCTGCCATGCGCGCAGCGCCACATCTTTGATCCATCAACAGGAGAGATTTGATCCATGTTCTACCACATAAACGGAGTCGTTACCGATATCGAACCGAATCTGGTCGTGCTGGAGTGCGGCGGCGTGGGCTATGCGCTCAACGCCAGCCTGAACACGATCAGCAGCGTCAGAACGGGCGAGCGCGCCAAGCTCTATACGTATGAGTGCATCCGCGAAGATGCGCATGATCTCTACGGCTTTGCCAGCAAGAGCGAAAAGCACTGCTTTGAGCTGCTGCTCGGCATCTCCGGCGTTGGACCGAAGGCAGCGCTGTCCATCCTTTCATCCAACACGCCGGACGGACTGGCATTGGCGGTGCTCAACGGCGATGAAAAGGCGCTCACGAGTGCGCCCGGCATCGGCAAGCGCATTGCGCAGCGCATCCTGCTCGAACTCAAGGACAAGATGGCCAAGGAGAGCGCAAGCGTGGACTTTGCGGATCTGACGCCGGCGGTGCCCGCATCGGACGCGGCCTCGGCCGCGCGCAGCGATGCGATCGCCGGCCTGTCCGTGCTCGGTTACAGCATGCCGGAGATCAATGCGGCGCTGCGCACGCTGCCGTCCATTGAGGGCATGAGCGCGGATCAGATCATCAAGGCCGCGCTGCGCGCCATGATGCAGCAGTAAGCAGGGGAGGGAGCGTATATGAGTATCAGTTTTTCCGAGGACGCCCAGCAGGAGGTCGTCACCTCTTCCCGCGTGCTTCCGGAGGATTCCGGCGAGGGCTCTCTGCGCCCGCGGCTGCTGAAGGATTATACCGGTCAGGAAAAAGCGAAAGAGAACCTGCAGGTCTGCATCGACGCGGCGCGCCTGCGCGGCGAGCCGCTCGACCACGTGCTGCTCTACGGCCCTCCGGGGCTTGGCAAGACGACGATGGCCGCCGTCATCGCAAACGAGATGGGCGTGAACATGCGCATCACCTCTGGCCCGGCGATCGAAAAGGCCGGCGATCTGGCGGCGCTGCTGACCAACCTGCAGGAACATGATATTCTCTTCGTGGACGAGATCCACCGTCTCAACCGCGCAGTCGAGGAGATCCTTTACCCCGCCATGGAGGACTACGCGATCGACATCATCATCGGCAAAGGGCCGTCGGCCAATTCGATCCGGCTGGATCTGCCGCGCTTTACGCTCATCGGAGCGACCACGCGCGCCGGGCAGCTGACCGCGCCGCTGCGCGACCGCTTCGGTGTCAATCTGCGTCTGGAGCTCTACAGCCCGGCCGAGCTGCAGAAGATCGTAGAGCGCAGCGCCGGTATCCTCAAGGTGGAAATCAACAGTGCCGGCGCGTATGAGATCGCCTCGCGCTCGCGTGGCACGCCGCGCATTGCCAACCGTCTGCTCAAGCGCGTGCGCGACTATGCGCAGGTGCGCGCCGACGGCGTCATCACCAAAGAGGTCGCCAACGCCGCGCTGCTGCGCCTAGAAGTGGACGAGATGGGCCTCGATGCGACGGACCGGCGGATGCTGCGCAGTATCATCGAATTCTATCACGGCGGGCCGGTCGGCCTGGAAACGCTCGCGGCGACGATTGGCGAAGAGGCCGTGACGCTCGAGGACGTCTATGAGCCGTATCTGCTGCAGCAGGGTTTTTTGACGCGCACGCCCCGCGGCCGCTGCGTCACACGCCGTGCTTATGAGCATCTTGGCCTGGAATACATCGGCCAGCAGGAGATAGATCTCTGAAAAAAGCGCTGAATGTCCCCGAAACGTGCATTTTGAACAAAAATGTATTGACTTTTCAACGTTTTTAGTTATAATTTGTTTTGAGTGGTATTGGAGTTTTGAAGGTTATGAAGGATGATTCCAAACTGTCTGATGCAGAGCTGCTGGCACTGGTGAGTGCCGGGAATGCCGACGCGGAGGAAGCGCTCGCAGAGCGCTACAGCCGCCTGGTGCGCATTTGCGCGCGGCCGCTTTTTCTCATCGGCGGTGACAGCGAGGATCTCATTCAGGAAGGAATGCTTGGCCTGCTCTCTGCCATCCGGCAGTATGACCCGGCGTCCAATGTGCCTTTCAAAGCGTTTGCAGAGGTTTGTATCAGCAACCGCATTTACAGTGCCATCAAGTCCGCTTCCAGACAGAAGCATTCTCCGCTCAACAGCGGCATTTCCCTAGACAGCATCCTCTCAGAAGAATCACAGACCCAGGCGTCCAGCTATCCGGAAGCAAATTGTCGTGTTACTGAGGAGCAGGTTCTGGCCAGAGAGAGTGAACAAGAGCTATTGTCCGCATTTACCCGGTATTTGTCAGCGTTTGAAGCGCGGGTGCTTCGGCTGTATCTGTCCGGCCTTTCCTATGCCGAGATGGCGGCCGAGACGAACAAACCCGAAAAATCCATTGACAATGCCGTGCAGCGGATCCGCCGCAAACTGGCGCGGCTCCCCAATTTCAGCGACTTCAGCAAGAGCTGAACGCAATATAGCCGAGAGGCAAGTTTTTCAAAAGAGAGGATTTATCATGTTCGAAGACAAAACGTTGAAGTGCAAAGAGTGCGGCGCAGAGTTCGTTTTCACCGCCGGTGAGCAGGAATTCTATGCGGAAAAGGGCTTCCAGAATGAGCCCCAGCGCTGCAAGGCCTGCCGTGACGCGCGCAAGAACGCCGCCCGCGGTCCCCGCGAGTTCTTCACTGCTACCTGCGCTGCCTGCGGCGGCGAGGCCAGAGTTCCGTTTGAGCCGAAGTCTGACCGTCCTGTCTACTGCAGCGAGTGCTTCGCGAAGATGAGAGAGCAGCACTAATCAGCAGATAAACTGGTTAAAATGATTGGGGCGCTTCGTGCGACCCAATCATTTTCTCACAAGCAAACTACCGGAGGTAAAAAGATTATGTTTGAAATTTCCAGAGATACGATGATTTCGGAGATCCTGTCCAATGCGCCGGAGGCCATGCCCGTGTTCCAGAACATCGGCATGCACTGCCTCGGCTGCGCCATGGCCAGCGGCGAGACGCTGGAGCAGGCTTGCCTTGCACACGACGTGGATCCGGACGAGTTCCTCGAGCAGCTGCGCACCTATCTGGAGAGCCTGTAAGATACAGACATGGATCAAAAGCCGGCGGAACGCCGGCTTTTGGCGTTTCCGGAGGAGTATGTATGGATTCCATTCGTCTATCACCGCGGCTGCAAATGGTCGCGGACTTCGTGCCGCCGTGCGCCTGCGCTGCGGATATCGGTACAGATCACGGATATTTGCCGGTCTGGCTGCTGCAAAATGGAGTCGTTCAAACGGCCATCGCGGCCGACATCCATGTCGGTCCGCTTGCCAATGCGCGGAAGTCCGCCGCCGCTTACGACTTGGAGGAGCGCGTTCGGTTCGTGCAGGCGGACGGTCTGCAATTTCCGGACGCGCAGGCAGCGGATGTCATCACCATTGCCGGCATGGGCGGGGAAACGATCTGTGCGATCTTGGCGGCCACGCCGTGGCTGCGGCAGGGAAAACGGCTCGTTTTGCAGCCGCAGAGCAAAGTGCAGGAACTGACGGACTGGCTCTGGCACAACGGTTTTACGATCGAGGACGCAGCCCTCTGCCGTGATGCCGGCAAGCGCTATCTTGCCCTGCGCGTGCTTGGGCAGCCGGCCGGGCAGACATACACGGTGGAGCAGCTGCTGCTTCGCCGCCGCGATCCGTTGCTGCCGGAGCACCTCACAGAAGAGATCCGGCGGCAAACGCGCGCACGCGCCGGCATGGCGCTTGCAAAGCAGACGCCGGCGGCGGAACTGGCAGCGATCGACGCGCGGCTCTCGCAGCTGCAAACCTGCCTGAAGGAGGTACAGATATGGTGATCATCAATGACATCTACACTTTCTTAAATGAGATCGCGCCGGTGCGGTATCAGATGGACTTTGATAACGCCGGCTTTCTGGTCGGTGACGGCGGCGCTGCGGTGAAAAAAGCACTGCTGGCGCTGGACATCACAGACGCCGTGATCGCAGAAGCGATCGAGCTGCGCGCGCAGCTCATTGTTTCGCACCACCCACTCATCTTTACGCCGCTGCGGCACGCGACGACGGATGATCTCGCCGGACGCAAGGTGCTGGCCATGGCGCGGCACGGCATTTCCGCCATCTGTATGCACACGAACCTGGACATTGCCGACGGCGGCGTCAATGATGCGCTCATGGCGGCGCTGGGCGCGGAGGTCACGGGCGGCCTGGAGCCGGCCGGTACGGCGGCCGACGGGCGCACGCTTACCTGCGGACGTGTAGGGAAGCTTCCGAACCCCATGACCATGGCGGAATTTCTGCCCTATGTTGCCGGACGTTTGCACGCCAACGGGCTGCGGTATGTGGACGGTGGCCTGCCAGTGGAAAGAATCGCGGTTTGCGGCGGCTCCGGCGGGAATATGCTGGAGCTGGCGGCTGCGAAGGGCTGCGACACCTTCGTGACGGCAGACGTGAAGTACAACCGCTTCCTCGCGGCAAAGGAGCTTGGCATCAACCTGATCGACGCCGATCACTTCTGCACGGAAAATGTGGTCATCCCGGTCCTGCAGGAGAAACTTCAGCGGCAGTTCCCGGATGTCACGTTCACCGTCAGTCAGGTGCTCCATCAGACCGCACAGACATATTGTCCATAACGTATGCCGCCGGCACGCTGCCGGCGGCATATTCTCGTCCCGGACCTCATACAGTTTTGGTAAGACTGATGAGGAGAGGACGACAGAATGGACAATTCTTCAATTTACGCAGACATTGCCGCTCGTACCGGCGGGAATATTTACATCGGCGTTGTCGGCCCGGTACGCACCGGGAAATCGACCTTCATCAAACGCTTCATGGAAACGCTCGTGCTTCCGAATATTTCCGATGATTACGTGCGGGAGCGTGCGCGCGACGAGCTGCCGCAAAGCGGATCCGGCCGGACGATCATGACAGCTGAGCCGAAGTTTGTCCCGGAGGATGCCGTCTCGATCGAGCTGGATGCTTCCGTGCGCGCCTCCGTGCGGCTGATCGACAGCGTTGGATATATGATCCCCGGCGCAAACGGTCAGTACGAAAACGGGGAAGAGCGTCTGGTCACAACGCCGTGGTACGATCACGAGATCCCCATGCGCGTGGCGGCGGAAGAGGGAACGCGCAAAGTTATCCGCGAGCACTCGACGATCGGCATTGTCGTCACGACCGACGGCAGCGTGACCGAGCTCGCGCGGGAGGACTATGCCGCGGCAGAAGCGCGCATCGTTGCAGAGCTGCAGGACATCGGCAAGCCGTTTCTCATCCTGCTCAACACGGCCGATCCGGCGGGGGAGGCCGCACAGACATTGGCGGCTCAACTGCGCGAGCAGTACGATGCCGCCTGCCTGCCGGTCAACTGTCTGGAGCTGACGGAGCAGGATATTCTGGAGATCCTGCGCTCGGTATTGTATGAATTCCCGGTCACAGAGGCTTGCTTCCGTATGACGGAGTGGATGGACGTCCTGCCGCCCGAAAATGAGACAAAGCAGCAGCTCTATGCACTGCTGCGCGAACAGATGCCGTCACTGCACCGCCTGCGTGACGCACGGCGCGCGGCGCAAGTGCTCGCAGACAGCGAACTATTGGAAGCGGCGGACGTGGAAAACGTCTCCGTGGACACCGGGGCCGTTTGTTACGTGCTCACATTTCCGCGCGCGCTGTACTACAGCATCATCAGCGAACAGGCGGGCGTTTCCCTGCGCAGTGATGGGGAGCTCATCTCGTTTCTGGCGGAAATGGGGCGTATCCAGGCTGACTATCAGCACATCCGCGGCGCACTGGAGGACGTGCGCAGCAAGGGCTACGGGGTCGTCATGCCGTCGGCCGGTGATCTGCAGCTGGCAGAGCCGGAGATCGTCCGCAAAGGCGGGCGCTACGGCGTCCGGCTCAAGGCCAGCGCAAAAGCCATTCACATGTTCCAGACTACGATCGAGACAGAGGTTTCGCCGGAGATCGGCGGAGAGAACGCATCGAGCGAGATCCTCGGCTTCCTGCTGCAGGGCTTTGACGGGGATGTCGAGCAGCTCTGGCAGTCCAACATTTTCGGGAAACCGATCTATACGATCGCACGCGAGGGCGTGGAGGAGAAACTCAGCTCCCTGCCGACCAAAGCCGTCAGCAAGCTGCAGGAGACACTGCAGCGCGTCGTCAACGAGGGCAGCGGAACACTGATCTGTATTATTTTGTGACAAGAGCTCTGTCTGGTGTCCGGGAACCGGCTTGCAGACGCTTTTTTTGAGAATAGCAAATCGTTATAACAGGCATCCGGCAAAACGCCGGATGCCTGTTTATGTTGCTTCTGTTCTTGATTTCAGGATTTGTGTCTTGAAATCAGGAATCATGATGATTCTTGAATTTGTGCTGATGCAATGGTAAACTGTGGTCATGGAAGTCCCTCGAGTTTGCCTATGACGATGGCAACCAGCCGTTCGCCATGATCTATAACGACGGCTCGACCTCGTTGTATTGGATGGAATTATCCCTAAATTTTAAGGAAGGAGGCGAAGCATGGACTTCGCTCATGATTACATGCGGGCGTTGCTGGCAAAAGAGATCGATGTCGCAGCCGAATTGCAGAAGCAGAGATCTCAGGTCGTTTATCAGCAGTATTGCGCAGGTGGTACGATGCATCGTGGCTACTATTGTCCAAGTTTGACGGAAGATCTCTGGCTCGGCAACACAAAACGTGGCCGCCTTTGCAAGAAGCGGCCGCCGGAGGAAAGACTTTCTCATATATACGGCTTTGATGCATCGGACCGCTTGATCACGGTCAAGCACATGCACTGCTTAGAGGAGTATATTTTGTACGGTGCAGGAGTGACGCTGGGGGTGGAGATAAGAAATAACAGTGCAAATACAATAAGCATCTGCCGGTATGACGAAAATAGCAGAATTCAAATATATGAGTATTATTTACTTACTCCGAAGGCAGATCAGGTTTCCTACATGGCCCGAGAGACGTTTCGCTATCTGCCGGATCAGGTTATAGATAATTGGTATCGGGAGGCGGCGGTTGCAGGAACCTGGATTCACGAGCATTCTCGTTATGTGTTTTCAGTGGAAGACGGATATCTGGGTGACTATACTGCAGAAAATTTTTATTATGGTCGATGTGGTGTTAAGATTCCTTATCGAGTGACAAAAAAGCGCAAAGTTCCACCCTGTAAATAGGAAATTCATCAAGCGGGCGGTGCATCGGCACCGCCCGCAGGAAAATGGACAAGTGGTCACTATGATGCGAACAACCGTCAGCACGCAACCATAAATCATCATCGTTGCCTGCTGCATCACGCTGCGCCGCAGCGCCTACGACATGGAGGCGCTGCGTCTTTGTGTATATCGGCGGACGGTGCAGTAGATTTTTTCTCAAACCGGCAAAAACGACGGGGATTCCGGCTTGTGTTTTGTGTAAGGTTTGCGTTGTTTTCTTCACAATGCTGTGGTAAACTATGGGCAAGAATTCTAAAGAAAACGAGGGATGTTTATGAAGGCACTTTCCAAAATTGCTGCCGGCGTGAGCCCGTCCGCAACGCTGGCCGTCAGCGCTCTGGCCAAGAAGATGAAAGCAGAAGGGAAGGACGTTATCGGCTTTGGCGCCGGCGAGCCCGATTTTGCCACGCCTGACCGCATCAGTTATGCCGGCGTGCGCGCAATCTGCGACGGAAAGACACGCTATACCCCGGCGGCCGGTATGATCGAGCTGCGTCAGGCGATCTGTGACCGCGCCAAGGCGGATTACGGTCTGGAATACGAGCCCACGCAGGCAGTTGTCGCCAGTGGCGCCAAGCATATGGTCTACATTGCGCTGGCCGCTCTGGTCGACCCGGGCGACGAAGTCATCGTCCCGGCCCCGTACTGGGTCAGCTATTATGAGATGGTGCGCCTGTTCGGCGGTGTGCCTGTGGTCGTCAATGTCAGTGAGGAACAGGGCTTCCAGCTCACGCCGGAGCAGCTCGAGCACGCCATCACGGACAAGACGAAGGCCATCATTCTCAATAACCCCTCCAACCCGACCGGCGCTGTCTATCCGAAAGAGGCGCTCAAGGCTGTCGCCGATGTCTGCGTCAAGCACGACCTGTATATCATCTCGGATGAGATCTATGATAAGCTCGTCTATGACGGCGTGCCGTTCACCAGCGTCGCCGCGCTCAGTGACGAGATCAAGGCACACACGATCCTCATCAACGGCGTCTCCAAGACCTATGCCATGACCGGCTGGCGTATCGGCTATTCTCTGTCTCCGGCGCTGGTGGCCAAGGCTATGACCAATTACCTCAGCCACTCGACCGGTGCACCGGGCACGATGTGCCAGTGTGCGGCCATCGAGGCACTCTCCGGCCCGCAGGACGAGGCGGAGCAGATGCGCCAGGTGTTTGAGCAGCGCCGTGACCTGATCGTGCGCCGCATCAACGCCATGCCCGGTGTCAGCTGCCTGAAGCCGAGCGGCGCGTTCTACGTCATGATGAATCTCGAGCAGATCCTCGGCAAGCAGATCGACGGTCAGGTCATCGGCAGCGGTGATGATTTTGCAAAGCTGCTGCTGGAAAAGAGCCTGGTCGCGGTCGTGCCGGGCAGCGGCTTCGGCGCACCGAATTTTGTGCGCCTGAGCTATGCGATCTCGACGGAAAATATCGAGACCGGCATGGATCGTCTGGAAGGCTTCCTGAAGCAGCTTCAGTAACTCAATATTGAGAGGCGCGCGGTTCGACCGCGCGCTTCTTTTTCTGTGCTTTGGTTGACGCGCCGGGCACAAAATGGTATCCTGAGAGCATGTCATAAGCGTCCGTTCCCGCCGCATACCATAGCAAGAGGGGGGGAGCGCCGTGACAAAGTTACTCTATCAGCGGATCCTGGTCGTGCTGCTGGCGTTGATCGTGGTGTTCGGCGGCTGGTTTGCCGCCGACTGGCAGCTCCGGCGCGCGGAAGCGGCCGCAAACTGGACCGATCCAAAGCAGGTCCTGATCCTTGACGCCGGTCACGGCGGGGAGGACGGCGGGGCAGTGGCGCCAAACGGGACCGTCGAGGCGGATATTAACCTGCAGATCGCGCTGCGCGCACGCGCGATCGCGGAGCTGACCGGCATTGAAGTCGTCATGACACGCGACAGCCCGGACATTGCATATCCGGACAATGCCACCACGATCGCCGAGCGAAAGAAAGCCGACCAGCACCAGCGCGCAGAGCTGATCCGAAAAACGGATAACGCCGTGCTTATCAGCATCCACCAGAACTGCTATCCGGATCGCAAACCGTCAGGCGCGCAGGTACTGTATGCGGCGAGCGACGGCAGCGAAGCGCTCGGCACACAGATCCATGACAATCTCGTTGCATATCTTGACCCGCAAAACCGGCGCGTCGCGGCGCCGATCTCGGAGAAGATCTACCTGATGCGGGAAGTGAAATGTCCCGCAGTGCTGGTCGAGTGCGGCTTTTTATCCAATGAATCCGAGTGTACAAAGCTCAAGGACGGCGGCTACCAGACCAAACTGGCGGCCGTGATCATCACGTCCTACTTACAATACCGGCAGTCTCTGCCGCAAACAGGAATGGTTACATGAAAGCAAAATCGAGTACAAAAACCGTTTTTTATTGCTCCGAATGCGGCAATGAGACGGCAAAATGGATGGGGCAGTGCCCGGCATGCGGCGCATGGAACACGCTGGTCGAGGCGCCGAAAGAACCCAAAATGTCTCTCGGCACGCGCGCAAAACGTATCGCACAGCCAAAACTGATCTCGGAACTGGACGCCGAGGAAGAACTGCGATTTTCCACAGGGATCGGGGAATTTGACCGCGTGCTCGGCGGCGGCGCCGTGCGCGGCTCGCTGGTTCTGGTCGGCGGCGCGCCCGGCATTGGCAAATCCACGCTGCTGCTGCAGCTCTGCGGCCGCATCAGCGAGCAGGAAACGATCCTTTACGTCTCTGGCGAAGAGAGCCAGCGCCAGCTGAAAATGCGCGCGCAGCGCCTCGGCGTTGATCACGGCAGCATCTATGTGCTGGCAGAAACGGACCTGAACACCGTTCTCACCACGATCGACGACCTGCAGCCGACCGTCCTGATCGTAGATTCCATTCAGACTATGTACGACGCCGAGACGGCCTCGACGCCCGGCAGCATCAGTCAGGTGCGCGAGTGCACGATGCGCATCATGCGCTCGGCCAAGGACAGCGGCTATACGGCATTCGTTGTCGGCCACATCAACAAGGAGGGCAGCATCGCCGGCCCGAAGGTGCTCGAGCACATGGTCGACTGCGTGCTGTACTTCGAGGGCGATCAGAGTATGTCGTACCGCATTTTGCGCGCGGCAAAAAACAGATTCGGGTCAACCAACGAGATCGGCGTCTTCGAAATGGAAGATTCCGGGCTTCGAGAGGTAACAAACCCGTCGGAAATGTTACTGTCCGGACGTCCGACCAACACGCCGGGCACCTGCGTCGTCGGCGTCATGGAGGGTTCGCGCACGGTGCTGGCCGAGGTGCAGGCTCTGGTCACGCCGTCGGGCTACAGCGGCGCGCGCCGGAACGCCAACGGCATCGACTATAACCGCGCCATGCTGCTGCTGGCCGTGCTGGAAAAGCGTGCCGGTTTTTCGCTGTCGAGCTGCGATGCGTACATCAACGTCGTCGGCGGTCTGCGGCTGGACGAGCCGGCCACGGATCTGGCGGTCATTCTGGCAATCGCATCGAGCTATAAGGATCTGCCGGTCGGCAGCGATCTGGCCGCCGTCGGTGAGGTCGGCCTGTCCGGCGAGATCCGCTCCGTGAGCCATTTGAATCAGCGCCTGTCGGAAATCGCACGGCTGGGATTCCGGCGCTGCATCATCCCGGCACACGTGCGCGATGATGTGCAGAAGCAAAACGGCCTGCAGACGATCCCGGTCAAAAACATCCGGGAAGCGCTCAAGGCCGTGTTCGGTGCGTAGATCTTTCGATTTCAGCTGCGAGAAAGCGCACGATGAAAAAATGAGAAAATAGTGTGAAACAGCCGAAAGACGCTTATCGTGCTTTTCGGCTGTTTTCTCCTCCTCTGAATTCGGCAAAATTTTTATTTTGCCGAATTATTTGTGGATTTCGTCAATAGACACTGCCCCATACTTCTGGTATGCTCTTATTAGAATTTGAGGTGTTGGCTATGGATTATTCAGATGCGCCGCAGGTGCTGCGCGACTTTTTGATTTATCACGAAACGATCTGCGGGCATTCCAAGGCGACGGTCGACCAGTATTATCTCGACCTGCGGATGTTTCTGCGATTTTTGAAGCTCGACCGCGGGCTCGCGCCGCGCACGGCGGAATTGGACGAGATCTCCATTGCGGATGTGGATATTTCCTTCCTGCATGCCGTAACGCTCACGGAGGTTTACAGTTTTCTGGCCTATCTGTCGCGCGACCGCGTCAGGCAGCCGAATGCGCACGAGCCGGAATACGGCTTGAGCGCCAGCTCGCGTGCGCGCAAGATCGCCGCGATCCGCAGCTTCTTCAAATACCTGACCGTGAAAGCGAAGCTGCTGGAGGAAAACCCGGTACAGGATCTCGACTCCCCGAAGATACCAAAAACCCTCCCCCACTATCTCACACTGGAAGAGAGCAAGCGGCTGCTGTCCGTTGTGGATGGGAAAAACAAGGAGCGCGATTATTGCATTCTGTGTATTTTTCTCAACTGTGGTCTGCGTATCTCGGAGCTGGTCGGTTTGAACCTGCAGGATGACCACGGCGACAGCCTGCGCATCCTTGGCAAGGGCAGCAAAGAGCGTGTTGTCTACCTCAACGACGCCTGCCGCGAGGCGCTCGACCGCTATCTGGCTGTGCGCAGCGAAATCGCGCCGCCGCGCACGACGGCCATGTTTCTCTCCAACCGGCGCACGCGCATCAGCTGCGATTCCGTACAGGTCATGGTTAAGAAAAACCTGACCCGCGCGGGACTGGACGCCAGCCAGTATTCCACGCATAAACTGCGGCATACCGCCGCTACGCTGATGCTGCAAAACGGCGTGGATGTGCGCACGCTGCAGGAGGTGCTCGGCCATGAGCACCTGAACACCACGCAGATCTACACCCACGTAGACAACGATCAGCTGCGCACGGCTGCAGCGGCAAATCCGCTGGGAGAATTCTCTCCTGACGAGAAAACGGCGAAAAAAATCTCCGATTCTTGAAAACAGGGATTGGAGATTTTGTTTGCTTATTTGGATTTGACCTTCGGCAGGTAATCGCGGACGCGATGATGCGGCTTATCGAAGCCGAACGCACGGATCGCCATCAGCAGCGTGCCGAGCGCAGCGGCGCCGTCCAAAACGGCGGCGAACCACAGCGTACAATAGCCGAGCTCTGCCATCACCAGCAGCAGGACCTTCACGACCACGCCGATCGCCAGATGCTCGCGGCAGATGCCCTCGACCCAGCCGGCCGTCTCGATCGCCTCCGGCAACAGGTACGGATCCTGGCTTGTGAGCAGGATATCGGCGTCAAACCGCTCGTCGCTCTCCTCCGGGATCACGCAGGCGTCCAGATCTGCCGATGAGTGCTCCGGATGCGCCGTGCAGCGGCGGTCATAATACAGCAGCAGTTCCCCGTCGCTCAGGTTCTCCACCTGCTGCGACAGGATCTGTTCCTTTTCCGCCCCGCTGCGCTTACAATAGAGGTGATCCGCCTTGAGCTCTTTTGCATTCTCTGCAACGGAGTCGTTGCTGGCATTGCTGAAGAGCGTGATCGTGTGCACGCCCAGCGCACGCAGCTCTTTGAGCGCGGGCTTCGTGTCCGACTGCACAACTTCCTGCAGCAGGATCTTGCCTGCATACTGCTCACCAACGGATACATAGACCACATAGCCGTCTGTCAGGTCTGCATCCGGGATGTCCACACCCTTGAGGATCATCAGCTCACGCGTGCCGACGCAAACGCGGGTCGATTCAATGTAAACCTCCACGCCACTCTCGGGAATATCCACCGCGCGGGAGAGATACTGCGTGAGAATGGGGCCGCTGTAGGCAGCGCAGATCGCGCGCGCCGTGCGGCTGTTCGAGCAGGACTCCGCATTGGCCGCCAGTTGCAGCAGGGCCTCCGGCGTCAGCTGACTGGATTTCACGCTGATCACCTTCGGAAGCTGGCTGTCCCCTCCCCCTTCATCGACTGCAACCGCACGCACGGCGTTGAGCGCGCGCATGCTGCGGCAGCTGCGAAACAGCACGTCGCAGCGGTATGCACCGTTGACGGCACTGTACCACACCAGCGGCACAGAAATCAGCAGCGCACACGGGGTGGAAAGAAAGAGGACGATCATGGCGGCATGAATTGCCCGGGAAACCGTTGCGACCTTGAGCACAATCTCCAGCACGGTCACCAGCACCGCAATGCACAGACCGGCCGGTGCAAGATAGCCGATCCACTTCGGGGCGGCGAATTCAGCCGGAGAATGGATCTCCCCGCCGACGGCGGCTTCCAGCGTTTTCTGCGCATGCACCGTAACGACCGCGATCAGGATCGACATGACCCGGTACACGAGCAGGAAAACGGCGGCATCCACCGGCTGCCCGACCGCCATCGTACCGATCACGCACACGATCACGATCACCGCGGGCCGGAACACCTGCCGGTCCAGAATGCAGGCGATCGCAGATGCAAGGTAGTCATACCCGGCGGCGAGCGCGGACAAAGCCAAAAGGATATACTGCACCACCGTGTTGTGCACCAGTGCGCCGATGACGCACAGGATCAGCGCCGCAGCAAGACGCACGATCAGCACAAGATCCAGTCCCGTTTCCGGAAACAGGCGCAGCGTTTTCCAATCATAATCCGGCCGGTCGGCAGCAAAACAGCTCGCAGACAGCCGCATCAAAAGTTCCTGAAAATTCATGGGAGTTCCCCCTGTTCAGACTGAGCCGTATGCAGACAGCAGCTCAGGCTTTTCCGTCGCAGCCGAGCACATCGACGATCTTGTGCTTGACAAGCTGCTTGATGTTTTCCCGCGCGGGGCCGAGGTACTTTCTCGGGTCAAACTCTGCCGGGTGCTCGGCAAGATACTTGCGGATCGTACCGGTCATGGCCAGACGCAGGTCAGAGTCAATATTGATCTTGCACACGGCCAGGCGCGCTGCCTGACGCAGCTGATCCTCCGGCACACCGATCGCACCGGGCATAGCGCCGCCGAACTCGTTGATCATCTGTACGTATTCCTGCGGCACGGACGACGCGCCGTGCAGCACGATCGGGAAACCGGGCAGCCGCTCGGAGACTTCCTCAAGAATATCGAAACGGAGCTGCGGCTTCGTGCCGGGCTTGAATTTGTAAGCGCCGTGGCTCGTGCCGATGGCGATCGCAAGCGAATCGCAGCCGGTGCGCTCGACGAATTCCTGCACATCCTCCGGGCGCGTATAGGACGAATCCTCGGCCTTGACCTTGACATCGTCCTCAATGCCGGCCAGCGTGCCGAGCTCTGCCTCCACGACGGCGCCGTGTGCGTGCGCATATTCCACGACCTGGCGCGTCAGCGCGACATTTTCCTCAAACGGCTTGGAAGAAGCGTCGATCATAACAGAAGAAAAGCCGTCATCGACACAGGCCTTGCACAGCTCAAACGAGTCCCCGTGGTCCAGATGGAGACAGATCGGCAGGCCGGTTTCGATCACGGCGGCTTCCACCAGCTTGACCAGGTACGTACGGTTGGCATACTTGCGCGCGCCGGAAGATACCTGCAGGATCACCGGCGCGTTGCACTCCTTGGCAGCCTCCGTGATGCCCTGAATGATCTCCATATTGTTCACGTTGAAGGCGCCAATGGCATAGCCGCCTGCATACGCTTTTGCAAACATTTCCTGAGAAGTTACAATCGACATTGACAAGTCAACTCACTTTCATATAATATATAGAATGTCAATATGATGCAAAACAAATCATCGGTTCAATTTATTTTACACATGTTTTTAGATAATATCAATAGCGGAATTCAATGTTTCAGTAAAATCTATCAATTCTTTGAATTTATGGAGGTACGTTATGTCCGGTGAATTAAAAGGCGCGTGTATCTTTGGGCAGTCCGGCGGGCCGACTGCAGTCATCAATGCCAGCGCCTACGGAGTGCTCAAGACTGCGTTGGAATCCGATGCCATTACCAACGTTTACGGTGCGGCCCATGGCATCCGCGGCGTTCTGGATGACCGCCTGTATGATATCGCTCAGGAGGATCCGGACGAGCTCCGCCTGCTGCTGCACACGCCGTCGTCGGAGCTGGGCTCCTGCCGCTACAAAATGGCAGACCCGGACGCGGACGATACAGATTACCGGCGTATTCTGGAGATCTTCCGGAAATACAACGTGCGCTACTTCTTCTATAACGGCGGCAACGACTCCATGGATACCTGCAACAAGATCAGCCGCTATATGCAGGCGCACGATTGGGACTGCCGCGTGATGGGCGTGCCCAAGACGATCGACAACGACCTCTTCGGCACCGATCACTGCCCCGGCTTTGCGAGCGCCGCCAAGTACATAGCGACCTCCTGCATGGAAGTGTCCAAAGACTGCCGTGTATATGACACCGGCACGATCACGGTCGTGGAGATCATGGGCCGCCACGCCGGGTGGCTGGCCGGCAGCGCCGCGCTGGCATCGGCCTGCGGCTCCGGGCCGGATCTGATCTATCTGCCGGAAGTCGATTTTGACATGGAGCAGTTCCTCGCGGATGTGCACCGCATCTACGAGGAGAAAAATAACGTTCTCATCGCTGTTTCCGAGGGCATCCACTACGCGGACGGCTCATTCGTTTCCGAGGCCAAGGCCTCCGCGACCGACGGCTTCGGCCATGCGCAGCTCGGCGGTCTGGCGGCGCGTCTGGCGCAGGTGATCAAGGAGCACGAACACGCCAAGGTGCGCGGCATTGAGCTGTCGCTGCTGCAGCGCGCGGGCGCGCATCTCGCCTCTCAGACAGATATCGACGAAGCGTTTGCCGCCGGTAAGATGGCTGTCGAGGCGGCGCTCTCCGGCGAGACCGGCAAGATGGTCGCGTTTGAGCGCGTCATGGCAGACGGTCAGTATGCCTGCCGCATGAAGCTCATTCCGCTCTCCGATGTCGCAAACTATGAAAAGAAAGTCCCGGTGGAATGGATCGTGCCGGAGGGCAACAACGTCACGCAGGACTTTATCGACTATGCCCTGCCGCTCATTCAGGGCGTGCCGGAGATCCCGCTGGAAAATGGCCTTCCCCGCTATGCACGGCTGAAAAAGGTGCTTGCAGAATAAACGAAACGCAGAGTCGGCGGAAAATCGCCGACTCTGTTTATTTGTGCTGTTCAAGCGCGGGAAAATATGATAAACTAATTTATTATCTATTGTTACGAAGGAGTTTCCAAAATGATCACTGTTGATGACCTCTCGCTGCAGTACAGCGGAGCCCCGCTGTTTTCCAAGGTGAACCTGCAGTTTACCCCCGGCAACTGCTATGGCATCATCGGCGCCAACGGCGCCGGCAAATCCACGTTCCTGAAGATCCTCTCCGGTCAGCTCGAGCCGAGCACCGGCAGCGTCTATATTGACCCCAAGGCCAGAATGTCCGTCCTCAAGCAGGATCAGACGATGTACGATGCCTATACCGTCATGGACACGGTCATCATGGGCAACCAGCGCCTGTATGACTGCGGCAAGGAGAAGGACGCCATCTACGCCAAGGACGAGATGACGGACGAGGACGGCATCCGCGCCTCCGAGCTCGAGGAGGAGTTTGCCGATCTCGGCGGCTGGGAGGCGGAGTCGGATGCATCCCGCATCCTGCAGGGGCTCGGCGTCGCGCCGGAGCATCACGAGACGATGATGTCCGACATGGATCCGCGCCTGAAGGTGAAAGTCCTGCTGGCGCAGGCGCTCTTCGGCCACCCGGACATTATCCTGCTCGACGAGCCGACGAACAACCTCGACCTCGCAAGCGTCGTCTGGCTGGAGGATTTCCTGATGGATTACGACGGCACGGTGCTCGTCGTGTCGCATGACCGCTATTTCCTCAACAACGTCTGCACGCACATCGTCGATATCGACTACGGCAAGATCAAAATGTACGTCGGCAACTACGACTTCTGGTACGAATCCAGCCAGCTCATGCAGAAGCTCGTCAAGGATCAGAACAAGCGCGCCGAGCAGAAGATCCAGGAGCTGCAGACCTTTATCGCCCGCTTCTCCGCCAACAAGTCCAAGTCCCGGCAGGCCACATCCCGCCGCAAGCTGCTCGAAAAGATTTCCGTTGAGGACATGCCCGCCTCCAGCCGCCGCTATCCGTGGGTCGGCTTCAAGGCCGAGCGTGAGCCCGGCAAGGATCGCCTGTTCGTGACGGATATCAGCAAGACCGTCGACGGCGAAAAGCTGCTCAACCACGTGAGCTTCATCGTCGGCAAGGAGGACAAGATCGCCATTCTCGGCAAGAACGAGCTCGCCGTGACGATGCTCTTCAAGATCCTCATGGGTGATGAAGAGCCGGACGAGGGCACAGTCAAGTGGGGCGTCTCGACCACGCAGGCCTACTTCCCCAAGGATCACAACAGCTATTTTGAAAACTGCGACTATGACCTCATCGACTGGATGCGCCAGTTCTCTACCGATAAGCGCGAGAGTTACCTGCGCACGTTCCTCGGCCGGATGTTGTTTTCCGGCGATGATGTCTATAAGCAGGTCAAGGTTTTGTCCGGCGGCGAGAAAGTGCGCTGCATGATCTCGAAGATGATGCTCTCGGGGGCCAACTTCCTCGTGTTCGACCAGCCGACGAACCATCTGGATCTGGAGAGCATCGCGGCGCTCAATAACGGCATGGCCGCCTTCCCCTACAACATCATCTTCACGAGCCACGACCACCAGCTCACGCAGACGGTCGCCAACCGCATCATTGAGATCACGCCTGACGGCATCATCGACCGCCGCTGCACGTACGACGAGTATATGCACATCGCGGGGCAGGAAGCGGAATAAATCATGGAGCAGCTTGCGAAAAACCAACTGCACACCGCCGAGATCACGGGCTATACGTCCGACGGTGCAGGTGTGTGCCACATTGCCGGCCGCGCCGTGTTCGTGAAAGGCGCGCTCGCCGGCGAGACGTGGCAGGTCCGTATCCTGAAGGTGACGGCAAATGCCGTCTATGGCAAGGCAGAGCAGTGCCTGTCCTCTGCCCCGGCGCGCACGCAGCCGCCCTGCCCGGTTTACCGCACCTGCGGCGGCTGCAGCCTGCAGCATATGGACTACGACGAGCAGCTGCGCATGAAGCTCCAGCGCGTCAACGATGCGCTCACGCGCATCGGCGGCGTTTCGACGCCGGTACAGGACATCATCGGCATGGAATATCCGCTCTGTTACCGGAACAAGGCGATCTACGCCGTCGGCACGAAAGACGGCCGCGTGGTCAAGGGCTTTTACCGCGCGTCCAGCCATGACATTACGCCTGTGGAGCAGTGCCTGCTCCAGCTCCCGCTCGCGGACAAGGCGGCGCAGGCGGTCTGCGACTGGATGGATCTGCGCGGCGTTGCGCCGTATGACGAAGCCACAGGCCGCGGCACGGTGCGGCATCTGTTCACGCGCTGCGCCATGCACACGCCAGACGCCGTACTGTGCATCGTCTCTGCACGTGGGTTCGGCGCGCAGACGGACGGCCTGATCGCCTACCTGCGCGAGCACTGCCCGGAGCTGACCGGCATCGTGCTCGATGTCAACAAGCAGAAAGGCAACGTTGTGCTCGCGGGAGATTTCTATCCGCTCTGGGGAGTGCCGGAGCTGACCGACCGCCTCTGCGGGCTGACGTTCACACTCTCGCCGCAGGCGTTTTATCAGGTCAATCCCGTGCAGGCCGAGCGGCTGTATGAGCGCGCGGTGGAATACGCCGTCAACGCGCCGACGGATCAGGTGCTGGATCTGTACTGCGGCGCCGGGACGATCAGCCTGTGTCTGGCGCGAAAGGCCGCGCACGTCATCGGGGCAGAGATCGTGCCGGAGGCGATCGAGAACGCGCGCCGGAACGCGGAGCGAAACGGTATCGAAAATGCGGAGTTTCTCTGTGCCGATGCCGGCGCCGCAGCGGCGGAGCTGGCCCGGCGCGGCGTCCGGCCGGACTGCATCGTGGTCGATCCCCCGCGCAAAGGCATGTCCCCGGACGCCATTGACGCAATGGTGTCCATGCAGCCGCCGCGCATCGTCTATGTCTCCTGCGACCCGGGCACGCTCGCGCGCGATGTGAAGCTGCTCACACAGCACGGCTACACGCTCACGCAGGCGCTGGCCGTGGACATGTTCCCGCAGACGCCGCATGTTGAGACGGTAGTACTGCTTTCCCACAAAAAGCCAGACGGACATATCAACGTAAAAGTTGAGTTTGGCGAGGGTGAGGGAAAAGTTCCGCTTGATAATATCGCTAAAAGAGCCGAAGAATATAAGCCCAAAGAACGAGTGACCTACAAAATGATAAAGGAGTACATAGAAGCTAAATACGGCTTCAAAGTACATACCGCATATATCGCAGAGGTAAAGAGAGATTTAGGCTTGCCGATGTACGATGCTCCTAATGCGGTAGAGGAATTGAAACAGCCGAGGAAGCATCCGACAGTGGAGAAAGTGGAAGCGATAAAGGATGCGTTGAAGCATTTTGAAGTGATTTAATGAGGATAGGCGTATCATTAGAAATAGTGGTACGCTTATTTTTGTCCTTTTTCGCAGATTTGTCCTTTCCCCTGCTTTCCAATATAATGAAGCTAAAGAAGTGGAGGTGTGCTTATGAGAGAGAAATTTAATCATCTGTATTTGGATAGCCACGAAAGAAAACTTTTGATACATAGCCTTGTAGAGTTAAAAAATCAGCTCATACAGCAAGGCAGATATACGGATTGTATTGACGAGCTTATTTTTAAGGTCATAAATGCACCGACCAAGAGAATGAAAATTGAATATGTCTAAGGCAGATTACAAAGCCGCTTATTCTTATTGATTTTAAGAGTAGGCGGCTTTTTTGCGTTCTCTGGTACTGTTTACATAGCCACCTTGACAAAGTGGCTAAATCTATGCGAAAGGAGGACGCATTTATGTCAAATTGCAAAGTGATTGCTCTGACTAACCAGAAAGGCGGTGTCGGAAAAACAACAACAGCGGTCAATCTGGGCGTAAGTCTGGTGCAGCAGGGTAAAAAAGTCCTGTTGATTGATGCCGATGCACAGGCAAATCTCACGATGGCTCTGGGTTATAACAGACCAGACGATATTCCCATAACGCTCTCTACTGTGATGCAGAACATCATAGACGATACAACGCTTGATGTTTCACAGGGTATTATCCACCACAGAGAGGGCGTTGACCTGCTTCCGTCAAACATTGAGCTGTCGGGCTTTGAGGTAAGGCTAATCAATGCAATGAGCCGTGAGCGTGTGCTGAAAACCTATGTCAATGAGGTTAAAAAGAATTACGATTATGTGCTTATTGATTGTATGCCGAGCTTAGGTATGATAACCATCAATGCTCTGGCGGCGGCTGACAGCGTGATTATCCCTACACAGCCCCACTATCTCTCGGCTAAAGGTCTGGAGCTTTTACTTCGCTCCGTATCAATGGTCAAGCGGCAAATCAACCCCAAGCTGCGGATAGACGGTATCTTAATGACTATGGTAATACCCCGTACCAACATTTCTAAGGAAATTACGGCAACGGTCAAAAGTGCATACGGTAAGAAAATCAAGGTATTTGATACCGAGATACCTCATTCTATCCGTGCGGTGGAAGCTACCGCAGAAGGCAAAAGTATTTTTGCTTACGACAAAAGCGGCAAGGTTGCCGCAGCCTATGAGCAGTTAGGAAAGGAGGTGGCAGAGATTGGCGAGAAGCAGAGAAACCAAAATCGAGCTGACCGCATACGATGACCTTTTTCAGACGGACGAAAGCCGTGAGGAAGCAAAGCTAAGCAAGATACGGGATATTCCCATATCGGAGATTGACGAGTTTCCAGACCACCCGTTCAAGGTTTTGATGGACGAAGATATGGAACAACTTGTTGAGAGTATCAAGCGAAACGGTGTAATGACCCCTGCGACAGTTCGCTTAAAAGAGGACGGACGGTATGAGCTTATCAGCGGTCACAGGCGAAAAAAGGCTTGTGAACTTGCGGGGCTTGAAACGCTGAAATGCGAGGTTAAAGAGCTTACCCGTGACGAAGCCATTATTGTGATGGTGGAAAGTAATCTCCAACGCTCCGTTATTCTACCAAGTGAAAAAGCCTTTGCGTATAAAATGCGGTTGGAAGCTATGAAACGACAAGGTGAAAGAAGTGATTTAACTTCGTCCCCAATGGGGACAAAGTTGAGGAGTGATGCTGAACTTGCCGAAAAGGTTGGAGAAAGCCGCAATCAAATTCAGAGGTATATCCGTCTAACGGAGCTTGTTCCCGAAATCCTGCAAATGGTAGATGAAAGGCAGATTGCTTTTCGTCCTGCGGTTGAGGTTTCTTATCTGACCGAGGAACAGCAATACACCCTGCTTGAAGCAATGGAGTACAACGATGCTACCCCGTCATTGGCACAGGCTATCAAAATGAAGAAGTATAACCAAGACGGCAAGCTTACTTCCGAGGTTATCCAGTCCATTATGGAGGAAGAAAAGCCCAACCAGAAGGAAAAACCTGCTTTCCGTGACGAGAGGATAACCAAGCTCATTCCCAAGACTGTTCCCAGAGGGCAGGAAACGGATTTTGTTGTCAAGGCGTTGGAGTTTTATAACCGACACTTGCAGCGGAACAAGGCTCACGAGAGATAGCCACACATCGAGGGCGAGGTCTGCCCATTTGAGTGGATAGCCATTATTTCGGCTTCCCCCTCTCCACACCTCACCCCCTAACTACTGCCAGTAACTATCCGAGAAAAGAAATACTTTAGGCTGTCCATAACGGGCAGCTTTTTTCGGTCAGTAAGGCAAAATATTCAATCCAAATTACAGGAGGTAACTATGAAAATCCCTAAATTGTTCAAAAAGGCTGCGGCTTTTGTAATGGCTGCGGTCACGGCATTATCCATAATGCCTGCGACGGCGTTTGCTGCGGGTGACATCGGGACGATTTCCTTTTCCCACACCTATGACAGCAACGGTAATGCGATGAGGTACAATTCCAGTGCGAATATCGGCGGCTATACCGCAGGCGGAACGGGAAATTATAAGTACCGTATGTTTGTGGACGGAGAGAATGCGTTTTGTATTCAGCCGGGAGTACCGCTGAAAACAGGAAACACCTTGAAAAAGGCTTCCTCTGATACTTGGAACGCCCTTTCAGCCAATCAGAAAAAGGCGGTTGGACTTGCCCTGCTCTATGGGTATCAGGGCAACCGAAATAATCTGTCGGGAAGTGATGATGAAAAATGGCTTGCCACGCAGACCCTCGTATGGGAGTTTGTCACAGGCTGCCGTGAAGCCACAGGCTCATATAACCAGACAAGCACCACCGTTTACAGCCTGCACTTCGGTTCAAATTATGCCAACAGCGGAGCAAGGGCAGTGTATGACCAGATTGTTGCAATGCTGCGTGAGCATAACACCATTCCGAGCTTTATGTCGGGCGGTAAGAATGACATCACAAAGGAGCTTGCCTACAAGGACGGAAAGTACAGCATCACATTGACGGACAGCAACGGCGTCCTTTCCGATTACAGCTTTTCAAGCTCTGACAGCAATGTGAGTGTATCGAAGTCTGGAAATAAGCTGACAATCAGATCCACCGTAGCTATCAGCGGTTCTGTCCGCATTACGGCAAAGAGGAACAATGTGCCGACTGTCAGCAGCAGTGCAAAGCTCATTGCCTATGGCGACCCGAACTTGCAGGATTTGGTAACAGGTGTGGAGAATGCTGATACCGTGTCTGCATATATCAATATCGAAACGCCGACAGGCACGATTGCCCTCAAAAAGACTTCTGAGGACGGAGTTGTGGAGGGCATCTCTTTTATAATCAAAGGTGATAACTTCAATAAGACAGTTAAGACAGGAAAGGACGGCTCTGTCTCAGTGGAGGGATTATTCCCTGGCACTTATACCGTCACAGAACAGTCCATTGACCGTTATGAGCCGCAGAAAACCCAGACCGTCACACTTATCGGAGGAAAAACCTCTACTGTGACCTTCAGCAATACTTTGAAGCGTGGCAGTCTGGAAATCGTCAAGACTTCCGAGGACAATCTGGTGGAGGGAATGAAATTCCACCTTTATGGCACATCTTTAAGCGGCTTGCCTGTTGACGAGTATGCCGTGACTGATAAAAACGGACTGGCTAAGTTTGAAAATGTCCTTATCAGTGGCGATACCCCGTATGTGGTTGAGGAAGTGGATACCGCAGTCCGCTATGTCGTTCCTGCTTCCCAGACAGCTCCGATTGAATGGAACAAGGTCACAAAACGCAGCTTCGACAATGTGTTGAAGAAATTCCAAGTGACTGTGACAAAGACCGATGCAGAAACAGGTTCTCCGCAGGGCAATGCTTCCCTTGCAGGTGCGGTTTACGGCATCTATAAAGGTGAGGAACTGATTGACACCTACACGACTGATGAAAACGGTCAGTTTACGACCAAGTATTATATCTGTGACAATGATTGGACTGTCCGTGAAATCAGCCCGTCCGAGGGGTATCTTCTGGATACCGCAATCCACAAGGTAGGTGCAGAACCAGAGCTATACACGGTAGAGCTGAACAGTACCGCAAACGATGTGAATGAACAGGTCATCAAAGGCAATATCGCACTCATCAAGCATACGGATAACGGGGAAACCCAGATTGAAACACCCGAAGAAGGTGCGGTATTTGAAGTGTTCCTCAAATCCGCAGGCAGCTATGAAAATGCAAAGGAAACCGAGCGTGATGTGCTGACATGTGACGAGAACGGTTTTGCCCAGACAAAGGATATGCCGTATGGCATTTATACCGTCCGCCAGACCTCTGGTTGGGAGGGGCGTGAACTGATGAAAGACTTTGATGTGTTTATCAGCAAGGACGGTCAGACCTACCGCTACCTTATCAACAACGCTAACTTTGAGAGCTATATCAAAATCGTAAAGAAAGATGCAGAAACAGGCAATACAATCCCGTATGCAGGTGCAGGCTTCCAGATTTACGACCCGAATGGAAATCTTGTGACTATGACTTTCACTTATCCCGAAGTGACGACCATTGACACCTTCTATACTACGGCAGACGGCGACCTTATCACACCGCAGACATTGGAATATGGCAAAGGCTATTCTCTTGTGGAAGTACAAGCCCCGTATGGGTATGTCTTAAATTCCGAGCCTGTTTATTTTGATGTGGTGCAGGAAAATTCCGAGGAAGAAAGCGGCATTACCGTTATTGAGGTAGTACGTTCCAATATGGCACAGAAAGGCACAATTACCGTAGAAAAGTCTGGCGAGGTATTCAGCTCCGTTGCAGGCGATAAGGGATTGTATCAGCCGATTTTCTCTGTCAGCGGTCTTGAGGGTGCAGTCTATGAAATTACCGCAGCCGAGGATATTGTCACTCTGGACGGGACGGTCAGAGCAAACAAGGGCGAGGTTGTAGATACCGTTACTACAGGAAAAGACGGTACAGTAAAATCCAAAGAACTGTATCTCGGAAAATATGAGGTTAAGGAAATCACAGCTCCGTATGGAATGGTGCTGAATGAGGAAGTCCGTTCTGTTGAGCTTGTGTATGCAGGACAGAATGTTGATGTAACGGAAACGGCTACTTCTTTCTATAATGAAAGACAGCGTGTTGAAATCGACCTCATCAAGAGCCTTGCCATTGATGAAGCCTACGGCATTGGCAAGAATGGAGAAATCTTTGATGTGACCTTTGGCTTGTATGCGGCGGAGGAACTCACAGCCGCAGATGGAAAGACCATTCCTGCGGACGGTCTGATTGAGGTCATTTCCCTTGATGAAAGCGGTCACGGGAAAGCTATCAGCGACCTGCCGATGGGCAGCTATTATGTGCAGGAAATCTCGACCAACTCCGCATATATTGTCAGCGATGCAAAACACCCTGTTACTTTTGAATACGCAGGACAGGATACCGAAACTGTCCGCATCACAGCCAATGAGGGCGAAGCTATCACAAATGACATTATTTACGGCTCTGTAAGCGGTAAGAAATCTGATGAGGACGGAAAGGCTCTGGGAGGTGCAGTTATCGGTATCTTTACGACAGGAACTACCGAGTTTACAAAGGAAAATGCGATTGCAGCTACCACATCAAAAGATGATGGTAGTTTTTCTTTTGCCAAAGTGCCGTATGGAACTTGGATAATCCGTGAAATCGAAAGCCCGAAGGGATATGTACTCTCCGAGGAAGAAATCGCCGTGACAATCGGCAAGGTGGACGAAGTTGTGGAAATCGAACTTGTCAACTACTTCATTAAGGGCAATATCGCTTTGACAAAGGTTGATGAGGATTATCCCGACAACAAGCTGTCTGGTGCGGTATTTGAGGTTTACTCCGATACTAATGGCGATGGGAAACTGGATAAAGACGATACGCTGCTTGGCGAAATGAAAGAACTTGACGGCGGCGTTTACCAGATGAGTGAACTCCGCTACGGCAAATATCTGGTAAAGGAAACCAAAGCTCCGACAGGCTTTGTGCTTGATGAAAATGTGTATTCCGTATCCGTTGAGGAGAACGGCAAGACCTACACCGTGGAAAATAAGGCGGGTGTAGGATTTATCAATGCAGCACAGAAAGGCTCTCTTAAAATCGTAAAGACTTCCTCTGACGGTAAGGTGGAGGGCTTCTCTTTCCGTGTGACAGGCGTGGACTATGACCAGACCTTTAAGACAGATAAGAACGGAGAAATCGTGATTGAGGGCTTGCGGATTGGCGACTATACCGTATCCGAAGTAAGCGACAAGGCTTCCGCAGGATATATCCTGCCTGCCGATAAACAGGCAACGGTCAAGGTGGACGCTACGGCTATCGTGCAGATGCACAATGAGTTCAGGGATACCCCGAAAACAGGCGATGACTTCAATCTGGGCTTATGGGTAAGCCTTGCAGCGTTGTCTGTTGTTGGTGCGGGCGTTCTCGGATTTGTCGGCTATAAGAACAGAAAGAAGAAAAAGGAGGACTAATTGATGGACGCTAAAACCATGTGGGTGCGGCGGTATGGCTGAATATCCGTAACAGAAAGAATAAGTAAGTGGTTTGGGCGGCTGAAAGATGCCGCCCTTTCCTTTATGGAGGTAACAATGAGAAACCTAAAAACCATTGAAAAGAAAGTCAGGGCTGTTCTGGAAAAGAATGAAGATGCCAGAAATGACGATATGGTGTTGTATCTTGCACTTTGTAATGCCTGTCTGAAGGATGCAGGGGCAATGCCGCTTGCGGAGATAATGACGCAGCACAAATATCTCGGTCTGCCGAGCTTTGAGAGCGTCAGCAGGACACGCCGCAAGCTGCAGGCACGGTATCCAGAGCTTGCAGGGAGCCGCCCTGTTCAGAAAATGAGAGCCACGGGCGAGAAAGCTTATCGGCGTTATGCCAAAGAATAGAGAGGTGCTTATGGACGAAGAAAAACGCTCCAATCAGAACTATGAAATCATCGAGAGCTGTACTATCGGGAGTACAGAGCTTGTCATCGGTCACAATCCCAACGCACCCAATCCTTATGTGTGTTGGTACTGCAAGGGCGGCTCAAATTATTTCTGGGGTTATTATACGAATGAGCTTGATGATGCACGGAAAAAGCTGAATGAACGATACCAGTCAGAGTGCCGTATGCCCTATAATCAGCCTGCCCAGAAGCAGAAAAACGGTGATTACCGTGAGCGATAGATCAAAGTATGACTGCACGACCTGTCCTTATCCCCGATACAAGGACGGGTCAGTTATTTTCTGCGATGTTTGTATCCGCAAGATTTTAGACGAGCAGAAAGAGAAAAAGGAAAGAAAGGAGCAGCCGAATGAGTAATGAAATAAAGACAAGACCTTTAACCCCGACAGAACAGAAATACACCTATGCCCAAAGTATGCAGCTTGAGGGGCAGACAGGCACTATCGGGCATCTGCGTGGTGACTTTGCCACAACGGGCTATGGCTTTTACACCACTTGGTTTGATACCAGACCACAATGGAAATCTGATGAATTTAAGGCAGACCTTGATACAGTCATCAATGCTTTACGGGAGGATAAAGGGCTTTTGCACAACCGCTATGATATGAGTGCGTTTGCAAGGCATTTTCCCGAAAGTGCGATAAAGGGCAACTATTGTACTGAGTACGGTTTCCGTGTGGATACGGAGAAACACGCTTTTCTGCTTCGATGCAATCCCACCAAAGGCGACTATAATTTTTATTGCTATTGTTATGTGAAGGAATGGCTTGATAAGCATATCCAGAAAGCGGAACAAGGTATCCGCTTTATTGACCCTCAATATAAAGAACTGTTCCGTATCCCAGACGGCGGAAAGGTCATTGTCAAGACCTCTTGGGGAGAGAAACGGGAGTATCCCTGCCGCTTTATTGATGAATACCATACCGAAGTCGGCAGCAATCTGTACCACATCTGCGAGTTTGCCGAGCGTATGCAGAAAAACGGGGTGACCTATGAGCCGAAATCTGCGGAACAAACGCCGCAGAAAACACCGAAGCACAAGGATTTAGAACGATAAGGAGGATTTAGAATATGGCTGTTAATCAGAAAGCCGTCAAGGTCTTGAATAAGGTCTTGGAAGCAGGCTTTACCGATGAAAAAGCGATTGCCGCTATGACTATGGACGATATTCTTTCTATGCAGGGCATCACGGTTGGGGATATTACTCTCATCAATGACCTGCAAAAGAGCATTAAATCGAACAAGGTCATTTCTTTTCTTGGCGGTGGTGCGGAGTGAGTAAACAGAAATATTTGAAACAGAAACGATAAGGAGGTGTAGGTTGAATGGCTGCGAAGTATCAGCTAATCACAGAGCTGTATCGGCGTACAGGCGTTGCGGTTGCAAAAAATCCGCAGGCGTGGCAGGGCTTTCTGTCCTCTGCCTGCCGCAACTATAAATGCCGTTTTGACGAACAGCTTTTAATATACGCACAACGCCCCGATGCTGTCGCCGTTGCGAAGCTCGAAACTTGGAACAGACAGTTTAGGCGTTGGGTCAATAAGGACAGCAAGGGTATTGCCGTATTTGACTCGAAAGGTCGCAGGAATACGCTGAAATACTATTTTGATGTGTCCGACACCCACGAGGGCTATTACGGCAGCCGCCCTGTTCCGATATGGCAGATGGATGAGCGATACGAGCAGGCTGTTATGGAAAGGCTCTCGGACAGGTTTGGAGATGTGGAAAGCACTGACCTTGCTTCTGCCTTAATGGAAACGGCAAAGAACGCCGTGGAGGACAATCTGCAAGACTATTTTTCTCAGTTAAAGGACTGCACGAAAGACAGCTTTTTGGAAGAACTGGACGACTTTAATATAGAAGTCATTTACAGGCGGCTGGCAGCAAACAGCGTTGCTTTTATGCTGATCAGCCGCTGCGGTCTGGATGCGAATGAGTTTTTTGACCGAGAGGATTTTGCGGATATTGTAAATTTCAATACCCCTGCAACGATAAACGCCATCGGCGTTGCCACGAGCGATATTGCGGAAATGGCGTTACGGGAAATCTCACAGTCTATCCGAAATGTGCAAATGGCGGAAAAAGACCAGAATCGCACCTTTGAACAAAGAACGCAGGCTCTGTATGATAAAGGCAGACAACAACCCGAAAGGAGCGAATACAATGAGCAAAATCACTTACAGCAGACAGGGGGATTATCTTATTCCCGACCTAACATTACCGACAGAGCCAGAGCTTCCGCTTGGCAGGTACGCTTTGATGCACAGGGATTATCTGGAGAAGAACAAGCGAGTGACCTATCTCAACCTGCTGACATCGGGCAGGCTGAACGGGCATCTGCACGAGGTAGAGCAGACAGCACTCCAGAGGTTGGAGCTTCTGACGAAGCAGCTCTCAGCCGAGCAGGGCGTAACAGAGGAACTGAAAGAGAAAGCTCCGATGCAGTGGGTCGGACTGATGAACAACATCCGCAGCCAAGCGGAGGAAGTGATACTGACCGAACTGATTTACAGGTAAGCGTTGCCAAAGATGATGAGGTCAGGGTCAATCTTCCAACCGTAGATGAACAAATCGAAATGATAGCAAAAGCAGAGGACGAAAATGCCTCTGCTTTTACTATTTCCAAAGAAGATATTGACTCCGTACTTCAAAAAGGCAGTGGCGTTGCGGACGGAAAATACCGCATCTACCGACAATTCCAAAAGGGCGAGGACAGACAGAAAAATATTGAGTTCCTTAAAAATGAGTATGGAACGGGCGGCGGTACGTACATCTTCCCCGATGGTTTCAGCGGTCACTCTTGGCATGACAGCAAAGGTCTTGCCATTGACCGAAACGGCACTTATACCAATCACGACCTTGTGTTGAAATGGTCACAGGTTGAAAAGCGTCTGCGTGAGCTGATTAAGGATAACCGCTATCTCAATCCAAAAGAAAAAGACCATTATGCCGATTATCTGGAGAGCGTGTCAGCTCCCCAATATGAGGTTGACACCCAGAGGAAAATAGCAAGGCAGCGTTTTATCGACGCCCACCGTGACCTGCCGCCTGCCGACAAACGGGATACCCTTGCTTTGCGGCTATCTGACTTTATCCGTGACTTGGACAGGTACGAAAAAGACCTGTTATCTGTTGTGGGACGAAGCGACCTTGCTGATATTACCGCTGAGCAAATGGAACAGCAACTGTCCGCCCCCTCAACTGTTCAACAGCTCATAGACTTTCTTGCACAGGTACAATGGAAAACGACCTCAGTTTTCAGCCGCAGTAATGGGTGGAAGTTTACCGAGGAATTAAGGGAGCTGCACCCACTCCGCTACCTCTACAATGAGGGCGATGTGGTGTATATCGGTGCGGATAAATATGAGATTGCAACACTTACCGAGGAAAAGGTCTATCTGCAAAATGCCGAATTCCCTATCTTGGGGCAGGAATACAGCCGAGCCGACTTTGAAGAAAAGCTAACGGAAAATCCTGCAAATGACCATCTGAAAGTGGTCGTAACCGAGAAACAGAGGACAGAAACACCGTCCGAGAAAAAGCAGGACGGAATACAGTTTTCTATCGGTTTTTCCGAACACCCTGCCTTTTATGACAGACAGCTTAATGACCGCTATACGGATTTGAGCTTTGCTCTGTGTAATAAGCTGCTTGGTATTTTGGACGAGAAACAGCACCGTGAGCGTGAGGGCGATAAAAATATCGGGTGGTATCACAAGACAGATTTTGTTATCAAGGCTGTTATCGGCGGCGAGGAATTTAACTATGAAGGGCGGTTTGATATTGGCGATGGTGAGGGCGATTTAATTGCCCACATTAAGAATTTTTACGATTATGCCTTATCGCCAAAGGGCGAACAGCTATATGGAGATGACCGAGAAAGCCTGCTCCGTGGCAGAGATGAGTTTATCCCATTCTTGGAACAGCACACCGAGCTGACCCAAGAGGATGAGAAGCTCCTTGATGAGATTATGGCTACCGAAAGTGATTGGTACAGGACAGCCGAGGAAGCCGAAGAAAAACCACAGGCGTATGCCGATATAATGAATGGCTCAGAAGCTCCTGCCATTGAAATGGAGCAATCCACAGACGACCTCATAGGCAGGGAAATCGCCATAGATAACCGTAAATATCTCATTGAGAACATTGGCAAAATCAGCGGCGATGTGTCCCTGCGTGACATCACATTCCAGAATAATGTGGGCTTTCCGATAAACCGAGTGGAGAAAATCGGCTATATCCAAAAGCTATTGGAACAGGAAAAAACCGAATTACCGTCCGAAGAAAAAACGGAAGCTCCTGCCGTTCCTGTTACTGACCGTCATAATTTCCGTATTACCGATGACGCTATCGGTGTCGGCGGAGCAAAAGAAAAGTTCCGTAACAACATGGCGGCAATCAACCTGCTGCACGAGCTTGAAATCGAAAACCGCCTTGCCACACCTGAAGAACAGGAGGTCTTATCTCAGTATGTCGGTTGGGGCGGTCTTCCTATGGCATTTGATGAACACAATGCGGCGTGGGCGGAGGAATTTAAGGAGCTATATGCCAGCCTATCCCCAGAGGAATACCGTGCCGCTATGGAGTCAACGCTGACCGCTTTTTATACGCCGCCTGTTGTTATCAAGGCGATGTATGACGCACTTGACCGCCTGGGCTTTTTACAGGGAAATATCTTGGAGCCATCCTGCGGGACAGGCAATTTCTTTGGTCTGCTTCCCGAAAGTATGCAAAACAGCAAGCTCCACGGCGTGGAAATCGACTCTCTCACAGGCAGGATTGCAAAGCAGCTCTACCAAAAAGCGAACATTGCCATTGAGGGCTTTGAGAAAACAAATCTCCCAGACGACCATTTTGATGTAGTCCTCGGCAATGTGCCTTTTGGGGAGATAAGGGTCAATGACAGCCGATACAACGCCCAGAAATTTCTCATACACGACTACTTTTTTGCAAAGGCTCTGGATAAAGTCCGTGCCGGCGGCGTTGTGATGTTCATTACCTCAAAGGGTACGATGGATAAAGCAAGTCCAGAGGTACGCAAGTATATCGCCCGGAGAGCCGTGCTTTTAGGTGCTATCCGTTTGCCTGACAACACCTTTAAGGCAAACGCAGGCACGGAGGTCACGAGCGATATTCTTATCCTGCAAAAGCGTGACCGAGTGATGGATATAGAGCCAGACTGGGTACACCTTGATACGGACGAAAACGGTGTTACGATGAACAGATATTTTGTCGAACACCCCGAAATGGTGTTGGGCGAAATAAAGATGGAAAGCACACGCTTTGGTACTTTTGAGCCTGTTTGTAAAGCCCGTAAGGATATACCACTTTCCGAGTTTCTGTCCAATGCAGTTCAGAGGATAAACGGCGAAATCCCAGAGCTTGATAATGGGGTTGATGAAATCTCTGATGAGCAGGAGCTTTCCGTTCCTGCTGACCCGAATGTGCGTAACTTCTCTTTTACTCTGGTGGATGGCAGGGTTTACTTCCGAGAGAATGACCGTATGCAACCTGCTTCTGTGTCGATGACCGCAGAAAACCGTATCAAAGGGCTTATCCAAATCCGTGACTGTGTGCGTAAGCTCATAGAGTATCAGACCGATGATTACCCAGAGGAAATGATACGCACCGAGCAGGAAAACCTCAACCGTCTGTATGATGTTTATACCGCAAAATACGGTCTAATCAACAGCCGAGGAAACTATCTTGCTTTTGCTTCAGATGAGAGCTACTTCCTTTTATGTTCTCTGGAGGTGCTTGATGATGAGGGTAACTTCAAACGGAAGGCAGATATGTTCACAAAGCGGACTATCAAACCCCATCGAGAAGTAACTTCGGTTGAAACCGCAAGCGAAGCCCTTGCCCTCTCTATCGGAGAGAAAGCCCGTGTTGATTTGCCTTATATGGAGCAGCTCGCAGGCAAAACGCAGGCTGAGCTTGTGCAGGATTTACAAGGTGTTATCTTCAAAGTACCGAACTGTGAGCCTGTTTCCTATGTAGCCGCAGACGAGTATCTGTCGGGCAATGTCCGAAACAAACTGACGATTGCGGAGCTTGCTGCGAAGAATGACCCAGAGCTTGCAGTCAATGTGGAAGCATTGAAAAAGGTCATTCCCAAAGACCTATCGGCGGCAGAAATCTCTGTCCGTCTGGGTGCGACTTGGATACCGCAGGAAGATATACAGCGGTTTGTGATGGAGCTTTTAACTCCGTCAAGCTATGCCGCAGGCAGATTAAAGGTACGATACACCCCGATAAACGGAGACTGGTTCATAGAGAATAAAAGCTCCGATATGGGGAATGTAAAGGCGGACAGCACCTATGGTACGAAAAGGGCTTCCGCATATCGTATTATTGAGGACACCTTAAACCTGCGTGACACCCGTATCTTTGATTATGTGTATGACGAACACGGCAATAAAAAAGCGGTGTTCAATGCAAAGGAAACTACGGCGGCACAGGCGAAGCAGGAAGCCATCAAGCAGGCATTTCAGGATTGGATATGGAAAGACCCAGAACGGCGAAACCGCCTTGTCCGTTATTACAACGACACTTTTAACTCTGTGCGACCCCGTGAATATGACGGAAGCCATATCACTTTCGGAGGTATCAGCCCAGAAATCACACTAAGACCCCATCAAGTCAACGCCATCGCCCATATCCTTTATGGCGGCAATACGCTCCTTGCCCATAAGGTGGGAGCAGGCAAAACCTTTGAAATGGTAGCCGCCGCACAGGAAAGCAAACGGCTCGGCTTATGCCAGAAATCCATGTTTGTTGTGCCAAATCATCTTGTCGGTCAGTGGGCTTCCGAGTATCTGCGGCTCTATCCGAGTGCAAATATACTTGTGACAACAAAGCGAGATTTTGAAACGGGAAATCGCAAGAAGTTCTGCGGTAGGATTGCCACAGGCGACTATGATGCAGTCATTATTGGGCATTCTCAGTTTGAAAAAATTCCGATGAGCATAGAACGACAGCGGGAACAGTTGGAGAAGCAGCTTGATGATATTGAGCGTGGCATTGACGATGTGCAGGCTTCCAAAGGCGAGCAGTTCACGGTCAAACAGCTAATGAAAACCCGAAAGGCAATCAAGACGAAGCTCGAAAAGCTTAACGACACCAAGCGTAAGGATACGGTTATCGACTTTGAACAGCTCGGCGTTGACAGGCTTTTCATTGATGAGAGCCATTTTTATAAGAATTTGTACCTCTACACCAAGATGCGAAATGTAGGCGGTATCGCCCAGACCGAAGCCCAGAAATCAAGCGACCTCTTTATGAAATGCCGCTATCTGGACGAAATCACGGGCAACCGTGGCACGGTTTTCGCAACGGGTACGCCTGTCAGCAATTCAATGGTTGAGCTGTACTCCGTTCAGAGGTACTTGCAGTATGACACCCTTGCACAGAACGGTTTGCAGCATTTTGACAGTTGGGCTTCTACCTTTGGAGAAACGGTTACAGCTCTGGAATTAGCACCCGAAGGCACGAATTATCGAGCCAAGACGAGGTTTGCCAAGTTCTATAATCTGCCAGAGCTGATGCAGATGTTCCGTGAGGTGGCGGATATACAGACCGCCGATA
>ENA-UOJV01000639-UOJV01000639.1-human-gut-metagenome-genome-assembly--contig:-C82-NODE-639-length-49119-cov-12.918372_pt1 | contig 49119 bp, 33 predicted proteins | sample MGYA00242356_ERZ723903 | MGnify/ENA metagenome assembly ERZ723903
CCAATTAAAGGCAAAAATTCCAGTTATGGTGCGCCTTATATCCCCACCCTGAAGGGCGAGGATATAAGGCGCGCTGGGTAAAATTTCGTGCCGCGGGAAGCCCAGAGAAACGAAGGCCCCCTGACAGTGTCTTCGCACAGCCGGGGGGCCGTCCGGAAAACCGGATGAACTTTTTTATTTTCTGCAGGAAAGATCCGGGGCGATGGCTCTCGCGATAAACTTCAGGGTTTCCCCGTAGAGATTGCCGCTGTCATAGGGCGTGAGCACCCGGGTTCTGTTGGCGCCGACCATGACCGAGATGATGACCATGGCCGTAGTGTGGGGATCCGCTGCGAGGACGCTGCCATCGGCCACGCCCCTCTCCAGGGCGGAGATGATGATGCGGTGGATCTCCAGGAACTTCCTGGTCATGATGTCCCGCTCTTCGGACGTCTTCATGTCCGAGTAGGGGGAGCAGCGCACCAGCACGAGCCAGTTGCTGGTGGGATCCACGGAATACTCGAGATACGTGCGGCAGAAGGCCATGACCGCCGAGAATCCGTCGGGAGCGGCTTCCGTGGCCGCCTCGAGCTTTTCCTGAAAGCGGTTCAGAACGTCCAGCCCGCAGGCGAGAAAAAGTTTTTCCTTGTTGCCGTAATGATGCGTGAGAAGGCCGAGAGCCACGCCGGCCCGCTCCGAGATTTTCTTGAACGTGGTCTCCGCGTAGCCGTACTCGCCAAAAAGTTCCTTTGCCGCCTGAAGCAGGGCGGCCTTCCTGGTCGGACGCTGGTCTTTCGTGCCGGATACCCCTTCGATGGGGCCGTTTTCACTGCCGGCTTCTTCCGTTTCCCCTGACTGTTCGGCCTTTCCGGCCGTGTGTTTATGATTCATGGCATACCCGCTCTGAAAAATGTTTCGTTTTCAGACTGTTTAATCAATCAGTCTGAATTATGCAAGGAGTGCCGGAGAAAAGGGCCTTTTTTGTACCAGATGTCCTGCGCGGCGGAAAGCCCGGATTTCCGCCGCGCAGGGATACGAAATCAGTCCGTGACGGGTTTTCCATCGAGATAGCGGCGCAGCATGTCGAGAGCCGTGCCCGCGCTTTTCTGGCGCGTGGGGCCGCGCCCCGGGTAGCGGCCTTTGGGCAGGAGCCGCTTCACATAGGTTTTTCCCTTCGCCGCGAGAGCGATCCAGACGAGGCCGAGAGGCTTTTCCGCCGTGCCGCCGTCGGGGCCGGCTATGCCCGTGATGCCGATGCCGTAGTCGGCGCCAGACCGTGCCCGCACTTCCTCTGCCATGCAGCGGGCCACTTCCTCGCTCACGGCGCCGTGTTCCCTGAGCATGTCCTCAGGCACGCCCAGCAGGCGCGTCTTGGTAGCGTTGGCGTAGGTCACGAGGCCCGTGCGGAAGACCGCGCTCGATCCGGGGATATCCGTGATGCGCTTGGCGAGCAGACCGCCCGTGCAGGACTCGGCCGTGGCCACTTCCTCGTGGCGCTCCGCGAGCTTGTGCACGACCACTTCCTCGAGGCTTTCCACGTTGACGCCGTAGATGACATCGCCGAGGAGCTCCTTCACCTTCTCCACAACAGGCAGGGCCAGCTTTTCTGCAGAAGCTTTGTCCTTTCCCTTGGCCGTGACGCGCACGAACATCTCGTTGTGCGCCCCGAGATAGGTGGCCACAGTGGGATTGGCCTGCGTGCAGAGGTCTCCGAGCTTCAGCGCCGCGTCGCCCTCGCTCTGGTTGAAGGTGCGCAGCATATAGGTGGCGAAGGCCGCGCCCGTGTGTTTTTCAAGGAGCGGCACGGCCTCGTTCAGGAACATGGGGTTGAGCTCGCGCGGGGGACCGGGGAGCATCATGACGAACTTTTCTTTTCCCGCGGCCACAAAACACCCCGGCGCCGTGCCCACGGTGTTTTTAAGGGCTGTGGCCCCTTTGGGGAGCAGGGCCTGGACGAGCTGGTTGTCGTGCATGGGTCTCGTCCCGAAGTATTCCTTCAGCCTCGCGAGGCTGTCCCTGTCTTCCACGAGGGGGAGGCCCAGCGTGTCGGCTATGGTCTTCTTTGTGAGGTCGTCGAGGGTGGGGCCGAGTCCTCCGGAGGTGATGACGAGGTCGCTCCGGGAAAGGGCCGTTTCGAGCACCTCCCTGAGACGGCCGGGATTATCGCCCACGGTTTCCACATTCATGAGGTCGATGCCGAGCGCGGCCAGTTCCTTCGCAATGAAGGCCGCGTCCGTGTTGACGGTGTGCCCGAGCAGAAGCTCGGTACCCACGGAGATGATTTCTGCTTTCATAGGTGTTCCTCTTACCGCCCGAGGGCGCCCGCTATGGCTTCGAGAGCTTCTTCGACAAGATAGGGCTGCGCCTGTGTGCCCATGTGCCCGAGCCGGAAAACCTTCCCCGCGAGGCAGCCGTAGTCGCCGCCGCAGACGAGGCCGCGGGCGCGCAGGCGGCTGTCCCATTCCTTCCAGGCAATCCCGTCCGGCACGAGGGCCGCGGTGACGGTCGGGGCGCAGGCGTCTTCGCTTCTGGGGTAGAGGCGGATGCCGAGAGACGTGAGCCCCTTTCGGCACATCTCCGCGCACGTTTTGTGGCGGGCGAAGACGTTTTCCAGCACCTCCTTCAGAAGGGCGCCGCATCCCGCGCTGAGGGCGCTCACGCCGTGCCAGTTGGGCGTGTAGGGGAAGAGGCCCTTCTCTTCGGCGTCCCTGAAGGGCAGAAGGGCGTCATAGCCCTGATAGTTCACTTCCCTGATACGCTCCCAGGCTGCCGGGCTCACGCCGACCATGCACATGGAAGGCGGGCAGGAGAGGCATTTCTGGGATCCGCCGAGGAGGAGGTCGATGTTCCATTTGTCGGCCTCAACGGGGCATCCGCCGAGGGAAGACACGGCGTCCACATAGAAGAGGGGAATGCCCAGATCCGTTTTGAGCTTTCCCAGCGCGGCCAGGGGATTGAGGGTGCCCGAGGGCGTCTCGCCGTGCACGGCGGTTATCATAACGGGATGAAGGCGCTTCGCCGCTTCTTCCACACGCTCAAGCGTTGCGTCGTCAATGACCGTGTCGTAGGGCTGGCTCACGAGCTCAACCCTGCAGCCCAGGGATCGCGCCATGTCAGCGTTGCCGTCTCCGAAAAGTCCGGTCCCCACGCAGAGCACGGGATCTCCGGGCTTCAGGCAGCTCTTCATGGCCCCCCAGAGGGCCAGCATGCCTTCGCCGCTCATGATGACCACGTCGTTTTTCGTGCCCATGAGGCGGGCGAGCTGTCTTGACGTGGCGTGGTAGAGCGAGATGAATGCCGGCTCGGTATCACCGGAGGGATAGTCCGCGTGCATGGCGGCGAGAACGTCGGGGTGCACGGATGTGGGACCGGGAACCATAGGGATAGCGCAGTAAGACACAGTGCATTCTCCTTTGAGAAAACGCGGAACGAAAAATCCCGGAGCTGAAGAGCCCCGGGAAGGAAAAGGGAGCCCTCTGGAGAAGGGCTTTGTTATTTACGGCGGCGGAAGGCGTGTTCCCCGTACTCGCCAAGGCGTTCGAGACGCGTGTCCACGAGCTCGTAGAGGGATCCTTTGGTGAAGGTGCCGTCCTTGCGGCGCCGGCCCGCCTGCATGCCGGTGAGGAGCTGGACCGCGTCCTCGATGCGGCTCACGGGATAGATAAAGAACTGCTTCTCGTCGACGGCCTTCAGGATGGCCGGGGAGAGCATGAGCTCGTCGATATTGTCGGCGGGGATGATGACGCCCTGGGTGCCGGTGAGGCGCTGGTGCTGGCAGACCTTGAAGAAGCCCTCGATCTTCTGGGTCACGCCGCCTACGGCCATAATCTGGCCGGAATGGCTCACCGCGCCGGTAAAGGCGAGATCGAGGCGCACGGGCACCTCGGCGAGGGCCGAGAGCAGGGCCGCGAGTTCGGCGCCGGAGGCAGAGTCACCCTCAATTCCGGCGTAGGACTGTTCGAAGAAGAGGGAGGCCGAGAACATGAGCGGCTTGCGGCTCGCGAACATGCCCGTAAGGTAGCTCACGAGGATCATCATGGCCTTGGTGTGGATGGGGCCGCCGAGATCCGCCTCGCGCTCGAGGTCGATGACGCCGTCGTGGCCTACGCCCACGGTGCAGGAAATGCGGTGGGGCAGACCGAACTCGAAGTTGCCGTAGGTGGTCACGGCGAGGCCGTTGACCTGGCCTATGGCCTGGCCGGAAGTTTCGACCTTGATGGTGTCGCGGTCGTATTCCTCCATATAGAGATCTTCGATGAGGCTCGTGCGGTATTTCCGCGCGGAATACGCCTCCTCGAGGAGGGCGCCGGTCACCTTCTCCTCGCCCTTCATTCTGGCGAGAGCTGAGGCCTCGATCATGAATTCGCGCATGATGGGGAACTTGAGCGAGAGCCTCTTCTGATCCTCGCAGATGTGGGATCCGAGATCGATGAGCCAGGCAAGCGCCGTGCGGTCAAAGGGCTGCATGTGTTCCTGGCTGATGATGCGGCTGATGCTGCCGAGATAGTAGCGCACGCCCGCAGCGTTGCGCGGCATGCGGTCGCTCATCTCCGCCTTGACGCGGAAGAGCTTGGCGAACCGTTCGTCGGAATCGAGCAGGCCCTCGTAGAGGTACTCGTCGCCGATGAGGATGACCTTGAGATCGAGGGGCACGGGCAGGGGCCTCAGTCCCTTGGTGCGCACGGCCGTGTCCGGGATGTCGGGATTGTCCTCGAGCCTCGCGGCGCTGGCCTTGAGGGCGCGCATGAGGCCTTCCCAGGCAGCCGGGTGCTGCATGAGATCGTCCATGTGCAGGACGAGGAAGCCGCCGTTGGCACGGTGGATGCTGCCGGACTTGATGAGGGTGAAGTCCGTGACCAGGGTGCCGAGTTCGCTCTCGCGTTCGATGCAGCCCAGGAGGTTGGCCGTGGTGGGGTGATCCTCAATGATGATGGGCGCGCCCTTTGTCTCGGCGTTGTCCACGAAGACGTTGACCCTGTAGCGGGAGCGCACCGTGTCCTTCGCGGGCTGGGGCTGTCCGGGATCCTGGCGTCCGTCCGGCTGGGGCTGGGGATCGGCCTGGCGGCCGATGAAGGACTCCGTATTTTTGAGGATGTCTTCCCTGAGATCCTGGAAGAAGCGGGCGAGCGCCGCGTCGCCCGAGATCTTCTCCATGCGTTTGCGCAGGGGCTCAAGCACGGCATCGAGCACGGCGCTCATGGCCGCCTTCTCGAGAACCTTCTCCTGGTTCACGTAGCCCTCTTCCATTTTGGTGAGGGCGTGCACGAGGCCGGACATATGCTGCGCCACAGCCTCGCCCCTGTGCTTCAGGGCGATGCGGATGCCCGCGTCGAGGCTCTCGAAGTCATCCTGGGACACGCGGCGCCCCTTCACGAGCGGATAGAGCGTCATGTTTCCGGACTCGTCGATGTCGAGGCTGAAGCCCTTGTGCTCGGCCACGTTGTTCATGCGGTGGATGAGCTGGGTGCGCTCGACCTGGTAGTCGGTCAGAAGCTTCTCACGCTGTTTCGAGAAGCGCTGGCCCGCGAGGCGGCGGTCCATGTCCCGGTCAATGTCCCTGACGCACTCCTCCATGGCCTGGCGGAAGCGGCGTCCCTGTCCCGCGGGAAGCGAGATGAGCGCCGGGCTGTCCGGGGTCTGGAAGTTGTAGACGTAGACGAGATCCGGCGGCGTGGCGGCTTTCCTGGCCACGGGCCTCAGGTACTGGGTGAGCATGTATTGGCGCCCGAGATAGGAGTCGCCCGCGAGGTAGACGTTGAAGCCGCAGCTTCTGATGTTCAGGGCCACGTCGAGGGCCTTCATGGCCCTGTCCTGGATGGGCGTGCGCCCCTCCATGGGAGCCGGACGTATTCCGGTGCTGTCGTCTGCGGGAATGAGGGCGGGATCGTAGGTGGCGTGAAGCTTGGAAGAAGGGAGAGGATCTATAGTTGCCATGGCATCCGTGCGCTGATTGCTGTTCCTGGTGAAAAAAAGGCGGGCTGCCCCGCCTGTCGTTTTTATTTTCCGGGCGCTGCCGCTCCCGAGCCGTAGAGGCGCTCGAGGATTTTCCCCGCGCCCGCCTTTTTGAGGGTGTCAGCGAGGGTGAGGCCCACTTCCCGGGCCCTGTCCGCGGGGCCGGAGAGCTGGTCGCGGAAGATCCGGCTGCCATCGACCTCGGCCACGAGGCCGTCAAGGCTCACCGTGTCCCCGTCAAGCCTGGCGTGGGCGCCGATGGGCACCTGGCAGCCGCCGTCGAGACCGGTGAGAAAGCCGCGCTCGGCCTCCACGCAGACGCGCGTCTCGTAGTCCTCGAGCCTTTTGACGAGCCCGAGCACGCGTTCGTCATCCCTGCGGCACTCGATGCCGAGAGCACCCTGGCCGACAGCCGGGACAAACTTCTCCGGATCGAGGGGCGTCATGTGCGTGGCAGAGAGGCCGAGACGCACGAGGCCGGCGGAAGCCAGCAGAATGGCGTCGAACCTGCCTTCCCTGAGCCTTTTAAGGCGCGTGTCCACGTTGCCCCTGAGGCTGATAATCTCAAGGTCGGGGCGCATGGCCAGAAGCTGGGACTGGCGGCGAAGGCTGCTTGTGCCCACGCGGGCTCCCTTCGGGAGCTCGTCAGGAGAGGCATATTTCTCGGAGCACAGGCAGTCCGTGAAAACCTCGCGCTTCGGGACGCACCCTAAAACGAGGCTGTCCGGCAGCACCATGGGGACGTCTTTGATGCTGTGCACGGCGAGGTCGGCGCTTCTGTCGAGGAGGGCTTCCTCGATTTCCTTGACGAAGAGACCCTTGCCCCCGACCTGGGCCAGGGGCACGTCAAGAATCTTGTCGCCGCGGGTTTTGATGATGCTGAGCTCTATTTCAAGGCCCGGTTCCAGGGCCATAAGGCAGTCACGGACATGCCTGGCCTGCCAGAGGGCAAGCTGGCTTCCGCGGGTGGCGATGACGAGTTTGGACATGCCGTCAGACCGCCTAGTGAGCGCAGCCGCCGCAGGAGGCGCAGCTGCCGCCGGAGCATCCGGAGCATCCGCTGCTGCCGTTGGCGCTCGTGACGGAGGTGGTGGAGACGGCTCCGCCCTTCGTGTGCGAGGCGCAGGCGCTCAGAAGCTTTTCCGTCTCCGTGCTGCCGCACTTGGGGCAGGGGACCTTCTCGTCGTCGCTCGACACCAGTTCTTCAAAGATTTCGCCGCATTTGTTGCAGCGGTATTCGTACATGGGCATGACTATTCTCCTGCGTTTTCGTCCTGCGGTCCGGATACTCCCCTGTCGAGTATCTCCTTCAGGATCTCGGGTTTTGTATATAAATAGTAGTCAGTGACTTCGCTGAGGAGGCAGGCGATGGCTGTCTGCATCTCGAGGACGAGGCTTTCCTCAATGCTCGGGACTCTCAGTTCGATGTCCAGAAGGTCGCCGTCGGCGAGCCGGCCTCCGTCGCCCCCGCTCACGCCGAGCGTGAACATGCCCTGTTCCCTCGCCGTGCGCGCGGCCTCCACGAGGGAGGAGCCGTTGCCGTCGGGCGTGAAGAGAACGAGCACGTCGCCGTCGCCGCCGAAGGCTTCGAGCTGGCGCGCGAAAATGCGGGTTCCGCCGGCTTCGGCCAGAGGATCGGGATTCCCCATGGGCCGGGCCGAGAGCAGGGCCGCGGGCAGGGGGCCGCGCGCGGCCTGCGGCGGGTTGATGAAGCGTCCCTGCAGAAGGGCCGCCACCGCGTAGCACGATCCCGTGCCGCACAGAAAGACGCGCCGCTCCCCGGCAAAGGCCAGGGCCAGTACCTTCGAGGCTTCCTTCAGGTCTTCGGAATAGAGATCGAAAAAGCTTTCACGTACTTCCGTACCCATCCTCGCGCGATCGGCTATGATGTCGGGACTGTCGTCCTTATACTGCAGCTGGAAAGCCATTTCCGGTCCTCCGGTTCAAAAAGAACGTATGGTTGAGGTTTTATTTCAAAGTGAAAAGATAAAGCAAAGAGAAGCGCTTTTCAAGAAATGCGCCTCATGCTAACGATAAGGCAGGAGTGCCGTGCGTCAACCGCCGCGCAGGCGGAAGATACTTCCGTTCTTTCCGCTTGCCCGCGCACGCCGGGCGGTATAGGGAGGGAGACATGAGCGAAAAACCGGTCAGAAATATCCTTGTTGTCGTCAAGGCCCGCGTGGCCGCAGCCGCGGCTCTCGGGAAAACCATCTGCGAGTGGCTCAGGAAAAGGGGCTCCCATGTGCAGATGCTTTTCGCGGGGCTCGAGCTCGCTCCGTATCTCACCCCGCCGGTGGATCTTATTGTCGTGCTCGGCGGCGACGGTACCATACTCGGCGTCGCGAGAAAGGTTGTGGGCCTGGAGATCCCGCTCGTGTGCATCAATTTCGGCCGCGTTGGCTTTCTCTCCGACATCGAGCCCGAGGACTGGGAAAAAGGCCTTGAGGAAGTGCTCGACACAGACTACTGCCGCCGCACCACGGCCCTCGCCTGGCAGCTTACGCGCTACGGCCACGTGGTGGGGAAAGGCTTCGCCGTCAATGACGTCGTGCTCTCCCGCGCGGCCATGGCGAGGCTTGTCTGCGCCGATATTTTCGTCAATAACGAACTCATGGGCTCGGTCCGCGCCGACGGTTTCCTTCTGAGCACCCCCATCGGCAGCTCCGGCTATTCCGTCGGCGCAGGCGGTCCGCTCCTTTCCCCCGAGATCAGGGGCGTGGCCTTCGTGCCCATCTGCCCCTTCCTCAACACCATCCCCCCCATGGTTTTTCCCTGCGCCACTATCTTCCGCTTTGAGCTCAAGCCCGGCACCACGGAGAGCTACCTCACCGTGGACGGCCAGGAAGGCCAGCTCATGCAGACCCATGACATCCTCGAGGTGCAGAGCATAGCCGATGCCGTCCTCTTCAAGGGCAGGGGCATCTCCTTCCTCGAGCGCCTGAGGACCCGCAGCTTCATTCTGGCTGATCCCGTCCGCCACAGGGAAAATACCCAGTCATAGCTTTTTCCCCTGACACTCCACGACAGATAAAGGATTCCCGCATTTATGAACGTATCCGTGACGCGCCTCAGAGACCTGCGCACCCGCAGCAGCGACGCCGGTTTTGACGCCTGGCTCTTCAACTGCCTGCTCGACAACAATCTCCTCCATTCCATGAACCCGCAAATCACGGCGAGCCGCGAGCAGCTCCGCTTCATGGTGCATCTCGAGCACGATCAGCCCTTCCTTCCCTGCCGCGACACCACTTTCTTCGACCTCTGCCAGGATACGCTCTCCGACAATCTGAAGCACCAGTACGAGCGCGCCTGGCGCATGGTCATGTCCATCCTGGATACGATGCCGTACCCCGAGTCCGAGCGGGAGCGCATACGCGGCTTCTGCCGCTACCGCTTCGACCGTTACGTGAGCTCGCACAATGTCATTCCCTCCCGCGTGGTAAAGCGCCTTGTCGCGTACGTCACCGCCCTGAACGGCCCCTTTGATCCCTGGGTGGAGCGCAGGGCTGAGGCCATCGCGAGGCATAAGCGCACGCTTTCCTCCGACACGGTGACGCGCGAGCTCCAGTATCTTCCGGCCGAGTGCTTCCCCGGTATGAAGACCATCCGGGATATGAACAGGCATCTCCATCTGCTCGTCCTCGCGAGATACGCGAGCCTCATGGCCAACGTGCGCGCCTGGTCCGAAAACTTTCCCTCCGGGGAGGAACTGCGCCGGCACTTCGCGGAAGCGGAGAACAAAATGGAAGCTCTCGGCTCCGCGCTCGATGTGCTCGGCAGGCCCGGATCCACCATACTTCTCCTCTCCGACGCGGACGGCGGCACGCTCTACGATCTCAGCCTCGCCCATTTCTTCACAGCGCACGGCCTGAAGGTTATTTACGCCGTGAAGGAGGGCTTTTACTTCCATTCGCCAACCATGCAGGACGTCCAGGAAAACGACGACCTGCGCGAGGCCCTCCGGGGCGCCCACGTGATCACGAATCCCTCCATCTCCAAGAACGACCTCCTGAAGGCCCTGCGCGAGTGGCGCCTCGTGGTCATCAGTGACGGCACCCGCGAGCGCCTCAATCTGGCCCGCGTCAGCGTGACCTTCTCGAGAGCCTGGAAGGAGTCTGATCTCGTTATCGCCCACGGCTGGCGCAAGCGCTTCCGCCTTATTGATACCAGCGTGTCCTTCACCCGCGACATTCTCTGCTTCTGGGAAGACAGGGACGGCTTTGATGTCCGCTTCCGCCCCCACGATCCCGCGGAGCGCAAGTTCTCCGAGGCCGAAATCAACGCGCTTTCCGACGCTATCATCGAGGAGATGCGCGAGGCCCGCGCGAAGAACCGCCCCGTTGTCTTTTACAGCTGCGTCATCGGCTCCATTCCCGGCGAGACGAAGACGGCCACGAGTCTCGTCAACGCCTTTGTCGGCGATCTCAGAAAACGCATGCCCGAGGCCTACATCATCAACCCGGCCGAACATTTCGTGGAAGGCATGGACGGCGACGACCTCATGTTCATGTGGGAGCGCGTCCAGAGAAGCGGCTACATCACAGTCTGGCGCTTCCAGACAGCCGAGGACATCGAGAAAGGCTTCGCGCTGCTCGGCCGTGACGTGCCCCAGAAATGGATTGGCAAGGATTCCACCTTCTCGACCGGCTGCACCCAGGAGATGCATATCGCCCAGGACGTGCTCAGAAAGAATCCCGAGATGCAGATTGTCGGCCCCGCGCCCGAGCGTTTCTTCAGGCGCCGCAGCTACGGCGTTGGCAAATACTTTGACGCCCAGCTCGCGAGCCGTTAATATAACCGCCGGAATTTTTCGCACGCGTTTCAGGCCGGGGCCGCTTCCGCGGTTCCCGGCGCGTTCACTTTCACCGTGCGGCTTACAAAGCCGCTCCCCAGGAGTTTTGGATCATGCCTGATTATGAAGCCGTCATCGGCCTCGAGGTGCATGTTCAGCTTTCGACCAAGTCCAAGCTGTTCTGCTCCTGTCCGAATACTTTCGGCCAAGCGCCGAACACCAATACCTGCGAGGTCTGTGCCGGCATGCCCGGGGCCCTGCCCAGGGTCAATGCCCAGGCCGTGCATTACGCCACCCTGGTGGGTCTGGCCACGCACTGCCACATCAACCAGAGCTCCGTTTTCGCCCGCAAGAACTACTTCTATCCGGATCTCCCGTCCGGCTACCAGATTTCCCAGTTCGACCTGCCCATCTGCGAGCACGGCTGGCTGGAAATCGAAACCCAGAACGGCCCGAAGAAGATCGGCATCACCCGTATCCATATGGAGAATGACGCCGGCAAAAACATCCATTCCGCAGCCGAGAACCGCAGCTTCTGCGACCTGAACCGCGCGGGCACGCCCCTCGTGGAAGTGGTGACCGAGCCTGACATGCGTTCCTCCGAGGAGGTTGTGGCCTTCCTGAAGGAGCTCTACGGCATCGTCACCTACCTCGATGTGTGCGACGGCAACATGGAGGAGGGGAACTTCCGCTGTGACGCCAACGTGTCCATCCGCCCCGTGGGCGAGACAAAGCTTGGCACCCGCGCCGAGCTCAAGAACGTGAACTCCTTCCACAACGTGGCCCGGGCCATCGATTACGAGATCGCCCGCCAGTCCGACGTTCTCGACGACGGCGGCACGGTCATCCAGGAAACCCGTCTCTACGACGCGGACAAGAACGTGACCAGCGGCATGCGCGGCAAGGAAGAGGCGCATGACTACCGGTACTTTCCGGATCCCGACCAGCTTCCCGTCGTCATTTCCGATGAGCAGCTCGCCGCCTGGCAGGCTGAGCTCCCCGAGCTCCCCTCGCACCGCATGAAGCGCTTCATCGAAATGACGAAGCTTCCCGATGACGAGGCCGCCATGCTCGTAGAGAGCCGTCCCATGGCCGACTTCTTCGAGACGGCAGCGAAGGCCGCGAACCCGCGCAAGGTGGCCAACTTCATCATCGGCCCCATGAAGCGCGAACTCAACGCCAAAAATGAGAAGCTCACAGACTGCGCCATGAAGCCTGAGGCTCTGGCCGAGCTCGTGAATATCGTTGAGAAGGGCCTCATCAGCTCCAAGATCGCGAACGACATCTTCCCCGACCTCATGGCCACCGGCGAAATGCCCAAGGCGTACGTGGAGAAGAAGGGCCTTATCCAGGTGTCCGATACCGGCGTCATCGACAGCGCCGTGGACCAAGTCATCGCCGCCAATCCCAAGGAAGTCGAATCGTACAAAGGTGGCAAGAAGAAGCTGATGGGCTTCTTCGTGGGGCAGGTCATGCGCGCCACAAAGGGCAAGGCCAACCCCGCCGTGGTGAACGACCTTCTGAAGAAGAAGCTCGGCGATTAGTTCCGCTCATCCCATATATGATTATAAAAACCTCCCGGTTCTTGGACGGCCCGGGAGGTTTTTTCGTTTCTGGGGATTCCCACCGATGGCAGTCGTTTGCTATCTCCCCGTGCCGTGGCTATCGTGAAAGACGTACGGCTGTGCTTCCCTCCCGATGCAGCGGGCCTCGTAAGACTATCACGAGATAGCAGAGAACGTTAGTCACCCGGGAATCCCGCGACTTTATCCCGGGAGGATGTCAACCATAAGGAATGAATCCATGCCTATTCCAACGTTCGATATATTGATGCTTCCTGTGCTGAAGCTTGCTGCGGTGGGGATGTGCAAAAATTCTGAGGCTCGGAAACGTATGTGCGAGTATTTTCATCTGACAGAGGAAGAAAGGTCCAGACTCCTTCCCTCAGGAAAGACGACGTTCATAGATAACAGAACAAACTGGGCAATTACGTATATGCGTCATGCGAGGCTGTTGGAATCGCCTAAGAGGGGGGTCTTCAGTATCACCGAGAGGGGCAAAAGGGTTCTGGCAAGTGACCCCCAAGAGATAACGGTCAATAGTCTGTGTAGCTATCCGGAATTTGCAGAATGGAGATCCTCCGGAGGCCACGATGGCAAGAAGCCTGAGAAAAAGCCAGACTCAGATTCACGGACACCGGAAGAAAACATTGATGCCTACCTCAATCAGCTTGATCGAGAACTGGAAGAAGATCTTCTGAAGCGTGTCATGGAGAAGTCGCCCGCCTTCTTTGAGGAACTCGTGGTGAAGCTCCTTGTGGCTATGGGGTATGGCGGTTCTGTGGAAAACCCCGGCAAGTCCATCGGAAAGACCGGGGACGGCGGCGTGGACGGTGTCATCGACCAGGACGTGCTCGGGCTGGACAGGATTTATATCCAGGCCAAACGCTATACTGCAGGAAATAACGTCAGCGCCGGCGCAATCCGGGATTTCTTCGGCTCCCTCGATAACAAAAAGGCCGCCAAGGGCCTTTTCATCACGACGTCGGACTTTACGAAGGACGCCAGGGCTACGGCGGCGACGCTCAGCAAGCGTATCGTCCTTATTGATGGCCGCCAGCTCACGCGGCTCATGATCCGCTACGACGTCGGCTGCCGCATCGAGAGGACGCTGTACATCAAGAAAATCGACGAGGACTTCTTTGCCGAGGTTTTGGAGTAACGGGCTTTTGGGCGGAACATGTCCCCGCTTCGGGGATGGTCCTCAGGGAGCCTTGGATTGGGAAATGGAAAGAACTGACTCATCGAGGTGCAGAGTGTTCGCTTGGTGGCCTGACCGAATCGAGCAACTTCATGCGGGTTTTGGTTCTTTCTGAAAGGCCGTCTCTGCGGCATAGTGGGCGTACCCATCGCAGAGTCAGGTTGCTGGAAGGTATCCGGCATGCCGGCTGTCACCCTTCAACCCACGGAGATGTCCCATGTAAGGTTTTCGCCTGCGTTCTGCCATATTTCTGTTCGTGTTTCTTTTCATGGCGGCCGTTGCCGCTCAGGAGAGTCCTGCCGCTGATAAGGCGGCAGACGGATTTCTCCTACTGCCAGGTGGGGACTTCCTCATGGGCGGTCCTCCTTCCGAGCGCCTGCGTGAGGCCGATGAAGTGCAGCACACAGTCCATGTGAGCGCCTTCTACGCCGACCCGTACGAAGTGACGCAGGAAGACTATGAATCCGTCACGGGCTCCGGCCGCCGAAAATGTCCGGCAGGCGCGGAATTCTCATGAGACGAAGTCGCATGAGAGGGCAAGATTCTTAGTTACCAGAAATCAACAGAAACATCTTCCCGAAGAAAACCAACTTTTAGACTGTCACACAGCGTGACTTATTCAGGAAGGGAATATACCGTATAAACAATCGACCGGGAAAGCTTCCCGGCTGGAAGACGGTACAGGAATGTTTTGCTGAAGAACTCCGAAACTCCGCCTGTCCATCTTGCACTTGGAATGAAAACTCACAGGAGCACGGGAGAAATTTACAACGCAGAAGCCCCCGCTCCACATCACATCGCTGGGCGGGGGCTTCAGAACTCTATTATATAAACTTTACTGTGCCTGGGCGGCCGGCTTTTCAGCAAAACCGGCGCGCAGCTTCTCGGTGAGGGGCTTCATCCCGCGTCCCGAAAAGATCTGGTCTTTAGTAGCGTTGAGGGCGAGGGGCAGGACATCAGTAACGTGTTCCACGTAGATGATGTTCATGCCCTTGACCACCTCGGCAGGCACTTCCTTGATGTCCCGCTCATTGTCCTTGGGGACGATGACGGTGTAGACACCGGCGCGTTTGGCGCCGAGCAGCTTTTCACGGAGGCCTCCGATGGGCAACACGCGGCCGCGCAGGGAGATTTCGCCGGTCATGGCGATATCGTTGCGCACCGGGATCCCCAGGAGGGCACTGGTGATGGCCGTGGCGATGGTGATGCCGGCTGAGGGGCCGTCCTTCGGGGTGGCGCCGTCCGGTACGTGCACGTGGATGTCGATCTTCTTATGGAAGTCGTCAGCCAGGCCGAGCAGTTCGGAGTGGGCGCGCACGTAGCTGAGTGCCGCCTTGGCAGATTCCTGCATGACCTCGCCGAGCTTGCCCGTGGTGACCACCTGTCCGGTGCCGGGCATGATGGAAGTTTCCACGAGGAGGAGCTCGCCGCCGCTGCTGGTCCATGCGAGACCGTTGCAGACGCCGACGGTCGACGTGGTCTCGGGCTTGTCGTGGCGGTAGATCTGCTGCCCAAGATAGGTAGGCAGAGTCTGGCAGGTAATAATGATGCGTTTGTCGAGATGTTTGGATTCCAGGAGTTTCACGGCAACCTTGCGGCAGATCTTGGCGATGCGGCGCTCGAGGTTGCGGACACCGGCCTCCCCAGTGTAGTCGCGGATAATGGAGATGATGGCGTTATCCGTGAACTTGATATTGGAATCCTTCAGGCCGTTTTCCTTAATCTGACGGGGAATAAGGAAATTCTTGGCGATGTGATATTTCTCTGTCTCGAGATAGCTGTGCAGCTCGATGATCTCCATGCGGTCGAGCAGGGGGGCGGGGATGTCCTCCAGGGAGTTGGCCGTGGTGATGAAGAAGACCTTGCTGAGGTCGTAATCGAGATCAAGGTAGTGATCCATGAAGGCGTTATTCTGCTCGGGGTCGAGGACTTCCAGCAGGGCAGCCGCGGGATCACCGCGGTAGTCGCTGGTCATCTTGTCCACCTCGTCAAGGCAGAGCAGGGGATTATTGTACTTCACGCGCTTCAGGGACTGGATGATCTTGCCGGGAAGGGCGCCGATGTAGGTGCGGCGGTGGCCCCTGATTTCGGCCTCATCGCGCACGCCGCCGAGGGAGAGGCGCAGGTAGTCGCGTCCGGTGGCCAGAGCCACGGACTTGGCGAGTGAGGTCTTGCCAACGCCTGGCGGGCCGACAAGGCAGAGGATGGGGCCGTGGAGGCCGCCGGAGAGCTTCTGCACGGCGAGGTACTCAAGGATGCGTTCCTTGGGTTTCTCGAGGCCGTAATGGTTGGCGTCGAGGATCCTGCGGGCCTTTTCGATGTCGATATCGACGTCCTTGAGGCTGTTCCAGGGCAGATCCATGATCCAGTCCACGTAGCCGCGTACGATGGTGTACTCGGCTGCCTGGGGAGTCATGATGCGCAGCTTGCGGATTTCGCTTTCGACCTTGTCCTTGACCTTCTGGGGCATGTCGCGCTTCTTGAGCTCCTCAAGAATGCGGTCAAGCTCGCGCATGGGATCCTCTTCGCGGCCCAGTTCCTTGTTAATGGCCTTGAGCTGTTCGTTGAGGTAGTAGTCGCGCTGGCTTTTTTCCATGGCCTCGCGCACGCGGGTCTTGATGCGCTGCTCGATGTCCGCCAGGGAATTCTCACCGTGGAGGCAGACGAAGACCTCCTCCATGCGCTTCGCGACATCAAGGATTTCGAGGATCTCCTGCTTGCGCGGGAAGGGCACGTTGACGCGGGCCATGACGGAGTCGCAGAGCGCGGAAGCGTCCCTGATGGATTCAAGAGGCTGGGAAGCGTCCTGGTTGAGGGCACCCCTGCCGGATTTGATATAGGTCTGAAGCTCGGAAGAGAGGAGGTTGGCGGCAGCGGTGAAGCTCTGCTGGTCGCCCATCACGTCTTCGGCCGGGGTGACCACGACAGAGGGATAGTCGCCGTCAAGGGCGTAGTCCGAGAAAGTCGCCCGGTAAAGTCCTTCCACTACGGCTTTCACATTGCCGTCGGGCAGGTGCAGAAGCTGCAGGACCTGGCAGACGCAGCCCATGGTGAAGAGTCCGTCGCTCCCGTGGATTTCTTCCTGGCTGCTGTCTTTCTGGGTGACCATGAAGATGAGCCTGGGGCCTTTGGCGGTAAAGGCGGACTCGACAGCCCGGATGGAGCTTTCGCGCCCCACGAGAAGCGGCACGATGGCGTGCGGAAAGATGACCACATCGCGGAGAGGCATGACAGGACAGGAAATGACCCGTCTGGGCTTGGATGGACTGAAAGACAGTGCGGACATGCAAACCTCATGTTAAGAGTGATTTGGAAAAGGAAAGGAACGCCCGGAAGGAAAGCCGTGAATACGTGAAAACAACAAGGGGCGCGGCACGCGCGCCGGCGGCTTTTATCCTGCTTCAGGGAGGGATTTCATTACGTCATACGCGGGTGTTTAGCAAGACGAAAACGAAACGGGAGGGCACGGCGTCCCGCCAGAAGGAAAAAACATCTTAAAGTGATACTTTAAATAACAACCAGCAGGGGCCGCATCCGGGTTATTTTTCATGGACACTAACCACGTTTTTCATTAAGTGAAGGGTATGTCAGAAGAAAACAGCACGGCCGAACTGGTAGAATTTGACGATCCCATGGTCGCCAACCAGCTGTTCGGACCCAACAATGCCCACCTGCATCTCCTTGCTTCGGCCAGCGGCGCGCACATCGCGAGCCGGGGGGCGAAGGTTCTGGTCGACACCCCGGATCTCCGCGTCCGGCAGGCGCTCTGCAATGTTTTTCTGCAGCTCTACGGGCTCTTCAAGAGTGGCGTGAATGTGACCCAGGAAGATATCGCGCGGGCCTATGAGATGGTCCGCAGTGATCCCGGTGTCGTCCTTTCGGAAGTCTACCGCGACGCGGTCTTCATTCATACCCCGAGAAAGACGGTTACGGCACGCAACGTGGCCCAGAAGGCCTATCTCGACGCGCTCCGGCGCTGTGCCATGGTATTCGCCGTGGGACCGGCCGGTACGGGCAAGACCTATCTCGCCGTGGCCATGGCCCTTTCCATGTTCGCCCAGCACCAGGTGAAGCGCATTGTCCTTACCCGTCCGGCTGTGGAGGCCGGCGAGAAGCTCGGTTTCCTGCCGGGCGATCTTACGGAAAAGGTGAACCCCTATCTGCGCCCACTCTACGACGCCCTGAACGACATGCTGCCCGCGGCCCGCGTGGCCTCCATGATGGAGGCGGGGGCCATCGAGGTGGCCCCGCTCGCTTTTATGCGCGGCCGCACCCTCAATGACGCGTTCATCATCCTGGACGAGGCCCAGAACACCACCCAGGAACAGATGAAGATGTTTCTGACCCGCATGGGCTTCGGCTCGCGCATGGTTATCACCGGCGACGTGACGCAGATAGATCTGCCCCAGTTCCCCGGCGGCTTCAATCATGCCCAGTCAGGGCTTGTGCAGGCGCTGAAGATTCTGCGCGGCGTGCCAGGCATCGCCTTCCACCGTTTCTCGAAGGGAGACGTTGTCCGCCATCCTCTCGTCGGGGCCATAGTCCACGCTTATGATGCAGCAGCAGAAGATCACTAACGCGAGACCCTGTTTCCTGGCCATAAGCCGGGCCATCAGGGCGCATCTCGGATGCGGGCGCGGCTGCGCCGTCTTCGCGTGCGTTCTTCTGGCTGTGTCGCTTTTCTCGGGATTCAATTTCGATACGGGCCACAGACTGTATGTGGCGGGGCAGGTGGCCGAGTCCAATGTCGTCGCGGACCGGTACCTCCTCGTGGAGGACGCCCAGGCCACGGCTGCGCGGCGCAAGCAGGTCATGCTCCTGCAGCCCTCGGTCTATGATCTGAGTCTCGAGCCCTATATCGCCTTCGAGACGCGTTTAATCGACCTCATGCGCGAGCTCAACGGCGCGCCGCCGAAGAACGGGCGCGAGGATCCGAGCGTGCTCTTTTCGAGCGAGATCGGCCCTGAGCTCGCCCGCGAGATTCTGCCGGAGCTCGGCGTTCCCACGACCCAGAAATTCGTGCTCCACAAACTGCTTCCCCTCCTGCGCGAACGCATGTCCGAAGGCCTCGTGGGCGATATCCGCACGGCCCGTGTGGGCAGGAGCGGCGTCATCATCCGCAATCTGGACACGGGCCAGGAGGTTCTGCGTCCTGATGTGACCGTGCTTCCGGACGTGCAGTCCTTCCTGACGGAAATTTCGACCCTGGCCCGCGGTGAGCAGGAACTTTCCCACAACGCGCGCAGGGCCGTGAATGTGCTTCTCTCCGCTTCCCTGCCGGCCACGCTGACCCTGAACCGCGAGGCCACGCAGCGGCGCGCGAGCCAGGTCATGGATAAGGTCGAGCCCGTCTACTACCAGATACAGAAGGGCGAGCTCATCGTGCGCCGCGGCGACCGCGTGAGCCGCGAGCAGCAGATTAAGCTCCAGGCCCTGTACCAAACCACGGCCATGCCGCTCGACTGGCAGCGCTCCCTTGGTCTCCTCATCCTCTCGCTTTTCATTTCCATGGGCTTTTTCCTGTCCCCGAGCGGACGTCCGGGATCGTCCATCCGCAACAAAGATCTCTATCTCATCAGCATCGTGGTGGCCTTCACGACCTTGGCCGCCCGCGGCGTCTACGCGCTGGGCGCGCTCATCGAGAGTTCCACGCTGGCCGGCGCCTTCAGCGTCGCCTTTCCCATGGCCGGAGCCTGCGGCTTTGTGGCCATGGTTTTCGCGGCCCGCCGCTATGTGACCATGGGCCTTCTGCTCTCGCTTTTTACGGCGGTGAACCTGCATCTCGGCGTGTCTCTCGGCCTCTTTCATTTTCTCTCGGCCATGCTGACCACCTGGCTTGTGGTATCGGCCATGAGCCGTCAGGACGCCGTGTGGAACCTCATTCCGCTCATCCTCGGCGAGAGCTTCCTTCTCGTGGGCGCGACCTTCCTTGAAGGCACGGCCCTGAATGAGATGCCCATGCTGTTCACGGCTGTGTGCATCAACTCTCTTCTGACGCTCATTCTCTTCTTCTCCCTGAGTCCCGTGCTCGAGACCGTGTTCGGCTACTCCACGCGCTTCAGGCTCATGGAGTTCATCAGCCTCGAGCAGCCCCTCATGCAGGAGATCATGGTCACCATTCCGGGCACCTATCATCACTCCATCGTGGTGGCCAACATGGTCGAGGCCGGAGCCAGGGCCATAGGCGCCAACGCGCTTCTCTGCAAAGTGGCTGCCCTCTATCACGATTCGGGCAAGCTGGCCTACCCGCAGTACTACATTGAGAACCAGTTCGGCGGCCCCAACAAGCACGACAAGCTCTCGCCCTCCATGAGCGCGCTCATCATCATGAATCACGTGAAGAAGGGCATCGAGCTCTGCCAGCGCTACCGGCTGGGCCAGGAAATCACGGATATCATCGCCCAGCACCACGGCACCCGCGTGATCCGCTGCTTCTACCAGAAGGCCATTGCTCTCGGCGAGAACCCGAACGAGTCGGACTACAGTTATCCCGGACCCAAGCCCCAGACGAAGGAGGCCGCCATTCTCATGCTGGCCGACTCGGTCGAGGCTTCGAGCAGAACGTTAACTGATCCCACGCCGGCGCGCCTCAAGGCGCATGTCGATAAAATCATCAAGGGAATTTTTGCCGAGGGCCAGCTCGACGAATCCGAGCTCACCTTCAGGGATCTCCACTATCTCAGTGAGAGCTTCCAGCGTGTGCTCACCGGCATCTTCCATCAGCGCATCGCCTATCCGGAACCTGTGAAGGGGATGAAAGGCGCAGAAGCGGCGGCCCCGGAACAGCACTTTTTCCAGAAGGAACCCGCGGCGCCGTCCCCCGCGAAGGACGCGGGACAGGGCGGGGAGAAAACTTCCGTATTCCAGCGCCTTGTGGGATGTCGCAGAAACATCGGCCTGAAAAAAGGGGCGCCCAGGAAGGACGCCGGGGCTGAGGCTGCGCAGGAGAAGGCCTTCATCGGCCCACTGCGCCCGGGCGAGGCGGGCGGCCACTCCGCTTCCGTGGAAGACGAGCATCTCATGGACGGCTGTCCGCTGAGCATGGACGCGGGCGCCCATGAGCCGGCGAAGCCGGAGCACGGGTCCGGGCCCGGCCTCGACATCGATATGCCGGACACCGGGGAACGGCGTTAGGGGACTCTCATTTTCAGAAGTCGGTCGTATGTTCCTTGCCGGAGAAAACGATGATGGAAAATAACGGGGGGGCCCTGCGGGCTCCCTTTAGTGTAACACTGGACGCGGACAGTCCTCTCGCCTGCGCGTTTCTTCCCTGTCCGCTCAGGGAGCTTGAGCCGCTCCTCCGGACTCTCTGGGAAGAGGCCCGGGCCGTGGAAGAGGAGGGAGGATGTCCCGGCGTGCCGGGCGCCCTTGATTTTACCGTGACCCTGGACGGTCCCATGGCCGGACTCAACAGAAGGGCCATGGGTGTGCCCGGACCGACCAATATCCTGTCCTTCCCCGGAGAGCCGCTCACCGGGCTCGCGGAACTTGTCCTCTCCTCTGAGACACTCTGCCGGGAATGCGTGCTCTATGGCCAGGAGCCTCTCAGGCACCTGGTCCGCCTCACGGCCCACGGGTTCGGGCACGTGTGCGGCTTTGACCATGGTCCGTACATGGACGCCTTCACCGGGCGCCTCGGAGCCGCGGCGGAGGAATGGATAGGAAAGCAGGGAGGCTGCCGTGTTTAACGTTATTCACAGGGGTGCGGTGTCCACCACCATGGACGCGGCGAGGGAGCCGGACGTCCATCTCGGTGTTTTCGACAGCCTTCTGGCTGAAAGCCAGACGAACGGACGCGGGCAGTACCGCAGAAACTGGGGATCGCCAGCGGGCAACCTTTACGCCTCCCTGCGCCTCCCCATGGAGCCGCCCTTTGTGGGAACCGAGGCTGCCGTGGCCTGCGGGGCCGCGGTCTGCGCGGCGCTTGAGGGATACGGGTATCCGGCAGTGATGAAATGGCCCAACGACGTGGCGCTCATGTTCGGAGGAACGCCGCGCAAGGTCTGCGGCATCCTCCTCGAGGAGAGGGCGGGCGTGCTCCTGGCCGGAGTTGGGCTCAATCTGGTTTCGCACCCCGGGGCGGAGGTCATGCGTGAGAGCACGGCGCTCATGGCCTGCAGCCTTTCCGAATGCGTGCTTCCGGGCAGGGCGGTTCCCGGCGTGGATGAGCTGTGGGGATTGCTTGTTAAATCCATATTTTCTGTCTATAGTCAGAAGACTACCCAATCCGGAAGCTGGCTTGAACTGGCCAACAGGTATCTGCTCTGGCGGGGAAACCCCGTCAGGCTGGAGGACGGAAGCCTGACGGCCACCGGCATTCTGGAAGGTGTGGGGACCCAGGGACAGATCATCCTCCGGGAGGCCGGGGGCGTGAAGGAGTATCTGGGCGGAAGCATCCGGTTCGCGGGAGAGAGAGACAGTTTTTAGAGAGGGACGAGTTCATGCCAAACAAGACGTTTAAGGAAGTACAGGAATTTCTAAAGGGCAAGATCATACTGGTTGCCAACCGCGGTATTCCGGCCCGCCGCATCTGCCGTTCCATCAGGGAGCGCTTTGACGCCATCGCAGCCATGACGGCTACCGATATTGACAAAACGGCACCTTCCGCCTCGACCGCGCAGAAACTGCTTCTTCTGGGCCCTGACCCGCGTGCCTATCTTGATATCGAGCGCATCGTGAAGCTTGCCAAGCGCAGCGGCGTGGTGGGCATCCATCCCGGCTGGGGCTTCGCTTCTGAAGACAGCCGCTTCCCGGCCCTCTGCCGGGACAACGGCATTGTCTTCATCGGCGCCTCCGAGGAGGCCATGAACCTGCTCGGCAACAAGGTCGAGTGCCGCAAGGTGGCCCGCAAGCTGGGCATCCCTGTTGTTCCCGGCTCCGAGGGAGCCGTGACCGTTGATGAGGCGCGCCAGCTCGCCGATGAGATCGGGCTGCCTATCATGCTCAAGGCCGAAGGCGGCGGCGGTGGCCGCGGCATCTTCGCCGTGCACAGCAAGTCCGAGCTCGAGGACGCCTTCTTCAAAGCCTCCACCATGGCCCAGGCGTCCTTCGGCAACCCGCGTCTCTTCGTGGAGAAGCTCCTGACTGATGTGCATCACATCGAGATCCAGGTGCTGGCCGACCATTACGGCAATGTCTTCGCCTTTGACGAACGTGACTGCACCGTGCAGCGCAACAACCAGAAGCTCATGGAAATCACGCCTTCCCCCTGGAAGGGCGTGACCCGCGAACTCCGCGAGCGCCTGAAGGAATACGCCCGCAGGCTCGTGCGTGCCGTGGGCTATCAGTCCCTGGCCACGGTGGAATTTCTCGTGACCCCGGACGGCAATCCCTACATGATCGAGGTGAACACCCGTCTGCAGGTGGAGCACGGCATCACGGAAAGCCGCTACGGCATTGATCTCGTGGAAGAGCAGATCGCCGTGGCCTTCGGCGCCGAGCTCCGCTACAACGAGAATACCTTCAAGCCCGGCTACACGGCCATGCAGGTGCGCATCAACCTGGAGAACCCGCAGGATAATTTCGCTCCCAACTCGGGCCTGATTACCCGCTACGTGTCCCCCGGCGGCCCCGGCGTGCGCCTCGACTCCAATATTTCCGCGGGCTACGACTTCCCTGCCAACTATGACTCCGCCGGCGCCCTGCTCATCGCCTATTCCCATGACTGGGAGAAGACCCTGGGCATCATGGAGCGCGCCCTCAGCGAGTATGTCATCGGCGGCGTGCACACGACCATTCCCTTCTTCCGTCAGGTCATCAAGAATCCTGACTTCCGCAACGGCGAGATCTCCACGAATTTCGTGGCCCAGCATCCCGAGCTCATGCAGTATGAGGATCTGGCAGCGGAGAGCGAGCGCCTGAGCCGCCTCGTGGCCGAAATTTCGGCCAAGGGCTACAACCCCTACGTGTCCCTCGGCGAGTACCGCACCAGGGAAACGCCGCGCCTCGGCGCCTTCAAGCCGCACCTGCCCGTCATCAGCAATGAAGAGCGCAGGCAGGAGAATCCGTATCCGCACGGCGACAGGGAAGCGCTCCTCGACTACATCCGCGACTCCGACTGGGTGCATTTCACCGACACGACGCCGCGCGACATCACCCAGTCCAACACGAGCAACCGCATGCGTCTTGCCGAGGACAGGCTCGTTGGCCCGTATCTCGACAACGCCGGCTACTTCTCCATCGAGAATGGCGGCGGCGCCCATTTCCATGTGGCCATGCTCGCCAATATGACCTATCCCTTCACGGAAGCGAAGGAATGGAACCGCTTCGCGCCCAAGACCCTGAAGCAGCTCCTCGTGCGTTCCACCAACGTGCTCGGCTACAAGCCGCAGCCGAAGAACGCCATGCAGGTGACGGGGGAGATGATCTGCGACAACTACCAGGTCGTCCGCAGCTTTGACTTCCTGAACCACGTGGAGAACATGCTGCCCTTCGCCGAAGTGGTCATGAACCGCAAGGACTGCGTGTTCGAGCCGGCTCTCTCCATGTCCTGGGCCAAGGGGTTTGACGTGGAGCACTACCTCGGCGTTACCGATCACATCGTACGCATGATGGCGAAGCTCCTCGGCGTTGATCCCCACAAGGCCGCGAGACACTTCATCCTGGGGCTGAAGGACATGGGCGGCGTCTGCCCGCCCCGCTTCATCTCAGAACTCGTGACAGCCCTGCGCAAAAAGTGGCCCGAACTCGTTCTGCACTACCACCGCCACTACACGGACGGTCTCTTCGTGCCCGCCTGCGGCGCGGCCGCCAAGGCCGGTTGCCAGATTCTGGACGTGGCGCTCGGATCTTCCGTGCGCAGCTACGGCCAGGGCGACGTGCAGTCCATGGTGGCCTACCTCGAGGGCGAGCTCGGCCTCAAGACGAAGCTCAACATGGACGCCATCCGCGAGGCCAATTTCGTCAACAAGCAGCTCATGCCGTACTACGACAGGTACTGCTCGCCGTATTTCCGCGGCATCGACTACGATGTCACCCGCCACGGCATGCCCGGCGGCGCCACCTCCTCCTCGCAGGAAGGCGCTGTGAAGCAGGGCTACATCACGATTCTGCCCTATATGCTCCGTTTCCTCGAGCAGACCCGCAGGATCGTGCGTTACCACGACGTGACGCCCGGCAGCCAGATCACCTGGAACACCGCTTTCCTCGGCGTGACCGGCGCCTACAAGCGCGGCGGCGAGGACGAGGTCAAATACCTTCTTGAAGTAATGCAGGAAGTGAACCGTACGCCTGAGAACGAGCTCTCTGACGAGATGCGCAAGGCCCGCCTCCTTATCTACAGGGACTGCAACGATGCCTTCAGGAACCTCCTTCTCGGCAAGTTCGGCCGTCTGCCGCTCGGCTTCCCGCCGGACTGGGTTTACGAGAGCGCCTTCGGTTCCAAGTGGAAGGAAGCTATCGCACAGCGTACCGAGTGCTCGCCCCTTGAGCAGCTGCCCCCGGTCAACCTCGACGAGGTGCGCGCCGAGTGCGCCAGAATGCTTGGCCGCGAGCCTTCGGACGAAGAGTACGTCATGTACCTCAACTTCCCCGGCGACGCGCTCAAGACCATCCGCTTCGTGAAGAAGTACGGCGATCCCAACTGCCTGCCCCTGAACACCTGGTTCGAAGGCATGCAGGTCGGCGAGACCATCAACTTCGAGGACAGCCATGGCAAGCCGCACACCCTGCAGATGCTGCATATCTCGAGGCCCGATGAGACCGGCATGAGCGTGGTGCGCTACGTGCTTGACTCCGAGTTCATGAGCTGCAGCGTGAAGCTCGCCGAGCCCGCGGGCAGGGGAGCGGCCGGCGTGCCCATGGCCGATCCCAATGACCAGTACCAGGTCGGCAGCCCGAGCACCGGTGATCTGTGGGTCATGTACGTGGCCCCCGGCGACATAGTGAAGAAGGGCGAGGAAATCTTCAACGTGAGTATCATGAAGCAGGAAAAAGCCGTGCTGGCTCCCTGCGACGGTATTGTCAAGCGCGTACTCAAGACGGCCGACTTCAAGGAAAACAAGAAGATGATCCCTGTGCGCGAGGGCGAGCTTCTGGTCGAGCTCGGACCCGTTCCCAAGGTTTGTCCCAACGAGGCCTGCGCCCATCCCATCACGGACAAGGAGGCGCGGTTCTGCCCGTTCTGCGGCACTCCGCTGAACTAACAGAAGGCCAGATGATAATAATATGAAACAGCAGCCGGGATTTTTGTTCCAGTGTGGACAGAATCCCGGCTTTTCTGTTATAGAAGCATCGGGATATTTTTGGAAAATGCCCTTAAAGTGGCGTTTTTCCAAATGGGCCCGCTTTATTGGTTCCTGCACATATGTCCTGCAAAACGGAGGAAATCATGGACAAGAAACAATCCGCGAAGTCGCCTGAGGATATCAGGAAACAGCTTGTGCTGACAGGTGCGGATATCGTCCAGCTGGGTGCCAGCGGCGAAATGCTGGTCGGCGGCAAAAACTACAACACCGCCATCATCAGTCAGATTAAGGAAATCCAGGCTCCGCATTTCAGAGCCATCTCCTCGGTTGCCTTCCATCACGTTCTCGATGAGTCCAAAGTCAACAGCCGCCTCGTCCGCAGCATGGTGGATCAGGAATACGGCCGCATCGACTGGAACGACCCGGTGATCAACCAGGATCCCGATTATCTGCAGAAATTTGTGCATCAGCTCGGCAAACGCGTGGCTGACGCCCAGAAAAACAGCACCGAGACCGGTTCCACGAAGCTGCGCACGTTCATCAATAACGTGGTTGAAGGCTTCGCTACCTCTCCTGAGGGCATCGATCAGCTCCGCAAGCGTTCCGTCATGGTGCAGGCCGCTATCCTTTCCGTGCCGCTCCCTCCCGAGGTCGATCAGGCCGTGCGCAGCGCCTACCGCGCTATCTGCAAGGAAAATGAGGACGATATGACCCCCGTGGCCGTGCGTTCCTCCGCCGCAGGTGAAGACTCCCGCAAAAAGGCCTTCGCCGGCCTGCAGGACACCTTCCTGAACATGGTGGGCGAGGACCACGTGGCCGAAGCCTACAGCTGGGACTGCGCCTCCGCCTACAACCTGCGCTCCATGACCTACCGCCGCGAGGCCATTCTTGACGCCATGACCAAGGCCGAGGAACTCGGCGATGAGTCCATCGGCGAGCAGGCCAAGAAGGACTGGGCCATCGAGGGCACCTCCCTTTCCGTCTGCATCATGCAGATGGTGCGCCCCGTTGTTTCCGGTACCGCATTCGCGGCTGACACCGCCACCGGCTGCCGCGGCACGGACCGCAAGGACCTCGTTTCCATCGACGCGAGCTACGGCCTCGGTGAGGCTGTCGTGGGCGGCAAGGTCACCCCTGACAAGGCCTACGTCTTCACCCGTGACGATGGATCCCCGGTCGTCATCCGTCAGATGGGCTGCAAGGACATGAAGATCGTCTATGACGATCGCGGCGGCACCAAGGAAGTCAAGGTACCCGAACTTGAAGCCCTGCGCTGGGCTCTTTCCCTGAGCCAGGCCGAGACCGTTGCCAAGGGCGTACGCGCCATCAGCAAACAGTACGGCGGTATCATCATGGATACCGAGTTCTGCATCGACGCCCACGACAAGCTCTGGTTCGTGCAGGCCCGTCCCGAGACCCGCTGGAACAGCGAGCTCGAGCAGCATCCCCATACCATTTTCATGCGCCGCCGCGAGGTGGATCCCGAAGCGCTCGCGAGCGCCGAGACTGTCCTCGAGGGCAACGGCGCCTCCCGCGGCGCGGGACACGGCGTGGTCCGCTTCCTGCGTTCCGCCCTTGAGCTCAACAAGGTCAACAAGGGCGATGTTCTCGCTGCCGAGCGCACCGACCCCGACATGGTGCCCGGCATGCGTATCGCCACGGCCATCATGGCTGACGTGGGCGGCGACACCTCCCATGCCGCCATCACCTCCCGCGAACTCGGCATCCCGGCCGTCATCGGCATTCAGCACATCGACGCCATCAGGGCCCTCGACGGCATGGAAGTGACCGTTGACGGTTCCCGCGGCCGCGTCTACCGCGGTCTCCTTCCCCTGAAGGAAGTGGGCGGCGAGATCAACATTGACAATCTTCCCGAAACCAAGTGCCGCGTGGGTCTCATCCTCGCCGACGTGGGCCAGGCCCTCGCTCTGTCCCGTCTGCGCGTCTACCCCCGCTTCAAGGTGGGCCTGCTCCGCGCTGAATTCATGCTGGGCAACGTCGCCGTGCATCCCCAGGCCCTCGAAGCCTACGACAATGGCGAACTCGACCGCATCGTGAAGGAAAAGGTCGCCGAACTCGACGCCAACCTGACCAAGGTTATCTGCGATCAGCTTGACGGCGGCATGGTGGCCTACGACTTCAACATCCGCGAGTACGTGGGTGTGGTGTCCGGCCTCTCCAAGGAGCTCGAGCAGCTCGTCGAGGAAGACAAGGGCAGCAGCGCTGAGGAAATCCTGCTCATGCACCGCAAGATGCGCGAGCTCGACCACAAGCTCGACGCCTACCTTGAGAACGCTTCCCGCCATGTGAATGTCCTCAAGACTTCTGTCGACCTCGCCGAGCACGTGAAGTACATCATGGGCTACGACGACGAGCTCTCGAAGTGTGACTCGTGCGATCCCGAAGGCGCCAAGCGCATTTCCGAGATCCAGGCCGTCATCGACCAGCAGGTCAGTGACATCAAGGATCTTCCCCTCGTTCAGGAGCACATGAAGGCCGTGGCTGAGCTCCGCGAGAAGGTCAGCGTGCGCGCCGGCCTGAAGAAGGAAATCGACGATGTCCGCGAGCTGCCCCAGAAGATCTCCAAGATCATCAGGTCCCGCGGCTTCCGCACCGGCCGTGAGCATTACATCCAGACCCTGGCCCAGAGCCTCGCTCTCTTCGCCATGGCCTTCTACGGCAAGACCATCGTCTACCGTACCACCGACTTCAAGTCGAACGAGTACCGCAACCTTCTCGGCGGCAACCTCTTCGAAATGACCGAAGCCAACCCCATGCTCGGCTACCGCGGCGTTTCCCGTGACGTCCACGACTGGGAACTCGAGGCCTTCAAGCTGGCCCGCGGCACCTACGGCGCCACGAACCTGCACCTCATGCTGCCCTTCGTGCGTACGCTTGAGGAAGCATCCGCCATGCGCCAGTACCTCTCCCAGGTGCATAACCTTGAGAGCGGCAGGGATGGCCTCAAGATCATCCAGATGGCCGAAATCCCGTCCAACGCCATCCTGTCCAAGGAATTCCTGGATCAGTTTGACGGCTTCTCCATCGGCTCCAACGACATGACCCAGATGACGCTGGCCACGGACCGCGACAACGCGCTTCTCCGCCGCATCTACGACGAAGAGGATCCCGCTGTCGTGTGGACCATCCTGGCCTCCATCTTCACCGGCCAGAAGTACGGCAAGGAAGTCGGCTTCTGCGGCCAGGGCGTGTCCAACAGCGTGATCATGCGCGGCATCGTTGCCATCGCGGGCATCGCCTCCGCCTCCGTTGTGCCGGACACCTACGCCCAGACCGTCAAGGACATCTACGCGGTCGAGCAGGAGAACATCCCGGTCAGCAAGCTCGGCGAATGGCTCAATGAGCAGCACTTCAACCGCCTGAAGAAGCTCCTTGAGAAGAACGGCTACGAGCACATCCTGAGCAAGTACCAGCGTAACGACATTCAGGATTGGTATGACGGCGAAATTTCCCGCCGTCTGCAGCAGCTGCGCGAGCACCTTGGCACCAACAAGGAAGCCTTCTACAGGGACGAGCTCAACACGTTCCGCTCCACGTTCCACAAGCCCGTCATCTATGCGACCTGGAACTGGTCCAGAACCGTTGAGGACGCTCTGCATCACGCCGGCTTCAAGGACTTCGAAGAGCAGGCCAAGGCTCTGGAAGCCTACCGCAAGATGGACTTCTAGTCTGACTTCTGCCGGCACGCCCGGCATATGAAAGAATGAATGAGGGGGTCCCGGAACGACACGGTTCCGGGAACCCCTCTGCGTTTACGGGATCCGGGCGCCATCTTTTCAAAAAAGTACTTGCCAGAAACGGCGTTTGGGTGTAGACCTCTTTTTCGTCAACGGGATGTGGCTCAGTTTGGCTAGAGCGCAGCGTTCGGGACGCTGAGGCCGTGCGTTCAAATCGCACCATCCCGACCAGAATGAAACGGGTCCGTACTGATGAAAATCAGCGCGGACCTTTTTTTGTGCCTGTGGTCCTTCCGGGGAAGGATTCACGGAGAAGACAGGAACCCCCGGGAGGCCTGCGCCTTCCGGGGGGAATCATTACAGCCTGGCGCCGTCTGACGTACCTGAGCTCTCATCCGGCTTCTGGCCGGGCTCTGCCGTCTCCTGTCCGGATTCAGCCAGGGCCGCGGGATCAATGGCCGCGGGGAGTCTGAAATTCGGGGGCGTGAAGGGCAGGGCGTGGCGGTCGAGGATATCCTGGCGTTTTTCCCAGAAGGAGAGCGTCTCACTCAGGGTCTCGCGGATGGCGTTGTGCTCGGCGTGCCCGGGGCCATTCACGGTGATGGGCGGGAAAAAGCGGAAGAGCACGTCGCGGTTCGGGTAGATTCTCCCGAAATCCTTAATCCTGTGTCCCACGCTCCATGCGTCGGTCTTGAGGGCGAGCGGCACGAGCGGCACGCCGGCCCTGGCCGCCAGCTTGACGGCCAGGCTGTTGAATTTTGCGTCGTCGAAGTGCTCGCAGCGGGTTCCTTGGGGGAAGACGACCACGGACATGCCTTTTTTGAGGCGGTCGCTGCCCTCGTGCAGAACCGCCATGAGATCCTCTTTCGGATTGCTGCGTCCCAGCACTACGGGGGATCGGCTCTTCATGACATCGCCGAAGAGAGGCATTTCAACAAGGGCCTTCTTCACCACGAAGGTGACGGGAAAGCGGGGCAGGATCATGGCGGGCAGCATGTACGTCTCGAGCGTGCTCATGTGGTTTGCGCAGATGACGCAGGGCCTGCCTTTCAGCTGGTCGATGTACTGCAGGCCGTCGGCGTGCACATGGATGCCAGTGCTCTCCACATCGTCGAGGAACCAGTTGCAGGAGTAGAGCCAGGCTTTGTCATCGAAGGTGCCACGCTTTGCTTTGATGACGGTCCACATTGTCGTCTTGGCATAGACGCGCAGGTAGTAGGAGAGGGAGGGAAAGGCACGGGTGAAGAAGCCGGGCTCGCGCGGTTTCGAATCGTACACCGGCCCCTGGAAGCGGTTGTTGACCTTCTCTGGGTTGAAGAAGTGCATGTCGGATGATCCTTGGGATTACTCGTCGTCCCGAATGTTTTTGACGCGCCTCCACCATTGCGAGAGCCGTGGCTCATCGCCGTTGGCGCTGGGTTTATAGAAACGTCTGTTCACGAGCCCGTCAGGCAGGTAGTCCTGCTCCACGTACCCGCCGCGGTAGGCGTGCGGGTATTTGTAGCCGCGGCCGTAGCCCCATTCCTTCTGGAGGGGCGTGACGGCAGTCCGTAAATGCAGGGGGACGGACAGGGGGCCCTGACTTCTCACCTCGCGGCGCGCGTTGAGATAGGCCGCGTAGGAGGAATTGCTCTTGCGGGCGAGAGCGAGATAAATTGTCGTTTCAGCGAGAGGCATATAGGCTTCGGGCATGCCCACGAAGTCCACGGCTCTCTGGCAGGAGACAGCCATGGTCAGGGCCGCAGGATCCGCGAGCCCGATGTCCTCGGAAGCCGAGAGAATGAGCCTGCGGCAGATGAAGCGGGGATCCTCGCCGTTTTCGAGGAGGCAGGCCAGGTAGTAGAGGGCCGCGTCCGGATCGCTTCCGCGTATGGACTTGATGAGGGCTGACGTGAGGTCGTAATGGCTGCCGCCGTTCGCCTCCTGGCTTCTCAGGATGTCCGGAAGCATTTCCTTCACGGATTCCGGATCGTCCCTGCAGGGGAGCCCCGCCACGTATTCCACGAGGTTCAGGAGGGCGCGGGCGTCACCGCGGGAAAGTTCAGCCAGCATTTTCAGCACGTCGCCGCTGATGTTCGCCTTCATTTCCTCCGCGCCCCGCTTCGCGAGGGTGAGGAGCTCGTCCTGTCCCAGGGGGCGCATGCGCAGGACGGTGAGCCTCGATAAAAGCTGGCGGGTAACGGCGAAGGATGGGTTTTCCGTAGTGGTGGCCAGGAGAGTGAGGCTGCCGTTTTCCACGAGAGGAAGGAAAAAATCCTGCTGGGCCTTCGAGAAGCGGTGCAGTTCGTCAGCCACGAGGACAGAAACGCCGCTTACGAGGCGGCGCAGCTGGGAGAGGCCTCCCTCGGGCGCGGAGATGCGCCTGAAGGGGCGTCCCGTTCCCTTTGCCAGAATGAGAGCGATGGTGGACTTGCCGCAGCCCGGAGGGCCGCAGAAGAGCAGGCTCGGCAGATGCTCCGCCGTGAGGAGCGCGCGGAGGCGCTTTTCGAGGTGGGACTGGCCGAGGAAGAGATCGAGGGCCGCCGGACGCATGCGTTCCGGAAGGGGAGGCACGACTCCGCCGCCTCCTTTCTCCTGTACGCCCGTATTTTCTGCCATTTCCGGCCTCCGCCCGCGCTGAAGAATCTGTTACTTTCCCGGACAGTCAGGCCTGCCCTGCTGTTGGGAGGCCCACCAGTGAAGCCCAAGGCAGAGTGTGGCCGCTGTTTCGCAGCGCAGGATGCGCTGGCCGAAGCTCACGGGCCTGTAGGCCGCTTCGTTCAGAAGGGCGATCTCGCGTTCGGAGAAACCGCCCTCGGGGCCTATGACGTAAATTGTGGTGCCGGGAAGGCCGATCGCGTCGATTCCGAGCATGGGCACGCCGGTCTGCACTTCCCAGGGCAGAATGTGGTGCTCAAAAGCGCCGGCTTCGCGGATGACGCCTGAAATTCCTTCGGGGAAGGAGCGCACGGCGGGAAGCCACGGATTACCGGACTGCTTCACGCCGGCGATCATTCTGGCCTGCCAGGACTCACGCTCCTTTTCGGGGAGTTTTCCCTGGCTGTGATCCCCCTGCCAGAGCCAGACTTCCTTCGCGCCGAGTTCCACGGCCTTTTCCATGAAGAAGCCGCGCCGCACGGCGTGACTCAGAGCCAGGGCGATGACGGCCCTGGAGGCTGGCTCGGGCGTGAAAGTGGTCTGCTCGGCCCTGACGGCCGCCTGCCTCCTGTCCGCGCTTTCGATGACGCAGTCAGCGGTGTGTCCGGCGCCGTCGAGCACGCGGATTCTGTCCCCGGCCCTGAGGCGGAGCACCTGAAAGAGGTGCTTGTGCTCCGGGCCCGTGATGGTCATGGTTTCGCCGAAGGCGGCGGGCTCCACATAGAAAGAACGTATTTCACTCATGCTGCGGGACTTCCTTCTTTATCCGGATCGGGCGCGTCAGATGACTGCTTCGCCTTCCCGGCTGTTTTCTTCGGCTGCTTCGCCTCCGTTTCCTCAGCCGTCTTCTTTCTGAACTTCAGGGCCTGGCGCAGTTCGTCCGAGGCCTGGACCAGGGAGCCGTATGTCTTGCGTATGGCCTGGCCGCTCTTGCTCAGGCGCGTGCCTTCCGGCTGGCGGATGTAGGTGCGCACGAGATAGCGGTCCGAGAGAATATGGTCGAGGGAGAAGAGGGCCTTTTCCACGAGCTCGGGGAAGAAGTTAACAATCTCGAACTTCAGGTTGCTCGCGAGATCAAGGGCGATGGCGAGCGTGCGCTTCCAGGAGATGCGTTCCCCGTGGTAGCGGCGGTTCCTGAGATCCTCGAGCACGCGCACACGCCGTGCCTGCTGGATGTAGCTCAGCCTCGCGCAGACCTCGCGGTGCAGATCTCGCAGACCCGCGAAGTCCTCGTCGTGAGCGGGGGAATAGAGGTAGCCGGTGAGAACGTTGCTCACCTTGTCGTAAAATTCGTCGGAATAGTCGATGACGCGCCGCTGGTTCTTGGTGAGCCATGAATAGATGACCTTGAGGCGCTTCTCGTGGGTGTCCGTGGACTCGATGATTTCGTTACGCTTGTAGACCACGCGTCCCGTGTACTCGCCGCGCACCATGTCGTTGAGGCGCAGGTACATATTGGTGGCGTCCCTGATGATGTTGAGTCCCTTCAGTACCCGGCCCGTGATGGGGTGGATGATCTCCTGGGAGAGGACGGAGAGGGCGCGGTCCTGACGCACATTGGCGGGGTTGTAGCGGTGCTGGGTGTAGTGCACGCGCAGGATGACCACGCGGCGCTCGCTGTCGAGGAAGAAGCCCTCCCTGCCTATGGCGTCGAGCGCCTCCTCCTGATCCGCGTCCACGGAGACAAGGGCCGTCTTCTCGATGCTGGGATAGGAGGAATGCGAAGATCCGTCTGAAATGTAGGTGGTGATGGTTCTGTCCGTCTGGCCGAGCACGCGCAGGATGAAGGGTTCGCCGTGCTTGTAGAGGGAGCGGGCGAACATGGCGGCCGAGGTGCGGCGCTCGCTGACGATGGGAAAGCCGTAGAGCTCCATGAGGAACTGGTACACGAACATGCGGTTCTTCGCGTACATCTCGCTGTCACCGTGGCGGAACTTGCCGATGTGCAGGCCGAAGCGCTTGAGCACGGAGTCGATATTGTTGACGAAGGAGGCGAAGATGCCGGATAGGAAAAACGTTCCGTCAGGCCCGAGGCTGATGACATGGGCCCGGTCCAGGTTGGTGAGGTACGGCATGAGGGCCGGATAGTTCTCCATGAGCGAAAGATTCGTTTTGGAGAACTGCATGCGGAAAACGTCCTGATGCACGCGGGGAAGGCGCGCCAGAAAAGTCTGCATGTTCTGCCCCATGGCCGCCTTTCCGTCGTCCGTTCCGCCCGGGGGAAGGAGCCTGTCGTACTGGAAACGCTCGTCGAAATACTTGAGCGGCCTGTGGAACACCACCATGGAGAAGCCGGGCAGGTTCTTGTACTCGTACATGGGGTTGTCGAACGTGGGCAGAAGCTCTCTCGGCTCAACCAGGGGATAGGAAGGGTTGTCCGCGTAGGGCTTGGCCAGGCACATACGGATATGCACGGAGTCAAGGAAGCGCAGCATGTCGGGCAGGGTGCGCAGGCCGGTGCCGAGGGCGGGTGTGTATTCGTCCTTCCAGGCCGTCTCCCCGCGGGTAAGTACATCCTGCCATTTGATCATCGCTGTTTTCCTGGTGAAAAATTTCCCATGCCGGGCGTCACTGTGCCCATCGTATGGTATTGGTGTAAGAGTTAAGTTTTTTTGACGAGATTTCAAGGCCCTTGCGCAAAAAATTCTGGGAGCGGACTGGCGGCGGAACAGGGAGAACAGGAGGCTCCGCCATTTTTTCCGTCAGGAAGGAAAAACGGTTCCGTATGAAAACTTGTACCGCGCGGAGGACCTTCTGACGCGCTTTTGCCATTGCAGGGAAGGGGGGTGTCAGATATACTGGAGAACAAGCCGGAAATCCGGCCCTCCCCATTCCAGCAACACGCGGCACCGGGCGGGCCCGCCGCTGCCGCAGAACGGCTGCGCGGTCCGAAAGTCCCCGTTCCGGGAGCGGCGCCTACTATACAGGCCTGTAACGCCATGCCATCAGATACCTCTTCCCTCGAGCAGCAGATGCTCGGACTCGTCGCCGGCATTTTCGATGCCAATACGGTTGTTCTTTTTATTCCCGACGCCAGGGGCTCGGAGGAGCCCGAGACGTCCCGCCTCGCCGCCTACTGCAGCGCCGGCGACAACGTCATCCCCGATGTGCGCATTGCGCCCGGCCAGGGACTGGTGGGATGGATCCTGCGCAGCCGCAAGCCGCTTCTTGTGCCCGAGTTCGACGGCGAGCACAGCAACCTTGACTACTACCGCGAAGGCGGCGAGGCCGTTGTGCGCTCCTTTATCGGCTGCCCCCTGCCCACGGGCGGGGCCCTGTGCGCCGATACGTCGAGGAACCATCCCTTCACGGAAAAGGATCACCATATCCTGCAGATGTGCGCCGACATGATCGACAGCATACGCCGCAGAAAGGGAGCCGAAGCCATAGTGAGCGAGATCCCGGGCTATTATCTGCAGCTTGGCATCATCGAGGATCTGCGTTTCCGCTTCAGGCAGTGGCAGGTCTACATCAAGAATTTCCTTCTGGCCGTGGCCGAGGCCACGGGCTTTGACTACTGTTCCTTCGCCTCCGTCAACGTGCCCGGCGAGTCCTACTGTATCGAATCCGAGAACAGGCCGCGCCTCGTTCAGGGCAACGAACCCTTCTTCCAGTCCATGGCCAATGGCCTGGCAGGCTGGGTCTTCCGGAACGGGCAGCCCGTGGTGCAGACCGGCGAGGACGGCCGCGTGCCGACCCTCTTCGGCAACAGCGAAAACCTTCCCGAGTTCTCGGCTGTCATCTGCATGCCCGTCATGGTGAACAAGAGCACGCGCGGCGTCATCTGCCTCGGCCATTCCCAGCCGCACGCCGTGGACGAGACCATGCGTACCTTCCTCAGACAGGCTGTCGGGCATCTCTCGCTCTATCTCGAAAACCTCTATCTCAGGGTGCGCATGCGCGAGCTCATGACGAAGGCGCAGGTTTACAGGGACGGTCCGCGTCTGCACGATCCTGACGCGTCCCCATATCAGCCTCCGCATACCGAACAGGAAGACTAGGAGGTCTCCGATATGTTCTGGAGCAAACTTCTCCGCTTTTTCTCCGAGGACATCGCCATGGACCTCGGAACGGCCAATACGCTGCTCTACACCCGTGACGGAGGCATTATCGTCAACGAGCCGTCCGTGGTGGCCATTGACACGAGAAACAACGAAGTTCTCGCCGTCGGCAGCGAGGCAAAGCGCGCCCGCGGCCGCACGCCGAAGCGCATTAAAACGATCCGGCCTATGAAGAGCGGCGTCATCGCCGACTTCGATACCACGAGCCGCATGATCGTTTATTTCGTGAACAAGGCCATAGGCCGCTCGCATCTCGTCAAGCCATCGCTCGTCATCAGCGTGCCCACAGGGATCACCGGTGTCGAGAAGAAGGCCGTCATCGATGCCGCGGCCACTGCCGGTGCCGGACGCGTCTCCCTCATTGAGGAGCCCATGGCAGCGGCTATCGGCGCGGATCTGCCCGTCACCGAACCCGTGGGCACCCTCATCGCCGATATCGGCGGCGGGACCAGCGAGGTGGCCGTCATCACCATGTCAGCCATCACCGTGTCCCAGTCCATCCGCATCGCGGGCGACGCCATGAACGAGATCCTGCTGCGCATGCTGCGTGACAAGTACCGCCTTGACGTGGGCGAGAACACGGCCGAGCATCTTAAAATTCTTCTCGGTTCCACGCAGCCCGTCCCGGATCTGCCGGACTACGCCGAAATCTCCGGCCGCGACCTCGTGAGCGGCGTGCCCATGACAAAAAAAGTGACCAGCGAGGACGTGCGTCTCGCCCTGAAGGAGCCCGTGGAGGAAATCGCTTCCGCCGTCATGCGCGTGCTCGAGAAGACGCCGCCGGAACTGGCAGCCGATATCTACACTTCGGGCTTCTGCCTCGCGGGCGGCAGCTCCCTCCTGCGGGGCCTGCCGGAACTCCTCTCTGACCGCACGGGCCTGCATGTCTTCGTGACAGAGGATCCCCTGACCGCGGTGCTCCGCGGCACGGCAAAGGCCATGCAGGACAGGAAGAATTATAAAGGCGTCTTTCTGAGCTAGGACGCCGTCCATGCATTTCACACGGGAGGCGCTCTCATGCGTCTCCCCTTTTTTACGCCCCATGACGGGGGCTGGGAGACAGATATGCCGCTTTTGGAGAAAGAGGTTCTGGGCGCGCTGGCGGCTCTCGAAGAGAGCGCCTGCCTTCTGCGGGGCCAGTGGTACGCGGAGCGCCATTTCAGACACAAGGGCCGCATTGATCTCGTGACCACCATGGACGTGAAGATTCAGCAGACCCTGGGCGCGGCCCTCGGCAGGGTGACGCCAGGCGTGCCTCTGGTGGCCGAGGAGGGAAACAACGGAGAGCCGGTCTTCCCGGAAAGGTGCTGGATCGTCGACCCCATAGACGGCACCACCAATTTCGTGCACGGCATTCCGCTTGTGGGCATTACGGCAGCCTTCTGGGAGCACGACGGCCCCGTCTTCGGCATGACCGCCTGCCCCATGCTGAACGAGACCTGGTGGGCGGTGAAGGGGCAGGGCGCCTTTCTGAACGGCCGGCCCGTCTCCGTATCAGCGGCGGAGAAGCTCGAGGACGCCGTGGTGGCCACAGGCTTCCCCTACGACATCAGAGAGACCTGTGACGCCGTCGTGGCCCGCATGGCCGGTGTCCTGCCCATAGCCCAGGGCATGCGGCGCATGGGCGCCGCGTCCCTCGATCTCACCTACGTGGCCTGCGGCCGGCAGGACGCGTATTATGAGTCCGAGCTTCACCCCTGGGACTACATGGCCGGCTGGCTCATCGTTGAGGAGGCCGGCGGCACGGTCACCAATGACAGGGGCACCCCGTTCCGTCCCGGGCAGTGCATCGTGGCAAGCAATGGCCGCTTCCACCAGGAACTCCTGGACGCCATGCATGCCGGCGACGCGGGGGCCGCGAAATAGTTTTCAGCCGCGCCCTGCGCGCGGGGCTCTGGTGCGCGGGGAGGGCAGCCGTAAGGCTCCTTCCGTAAGCGCCCGGGCCAGATCCGGGGCGACGCCCTGAATGAGGTTTTCCTGAAAAGGACCGCTTCCCGCCTGCGCCCACGTCCCCGCCGTGTTTCCGGCCACGCCCGCAGCGGCGAGGAGCCATTCCGGGGAGACGAAAGCCGTCCTTCCGGGGATTATGTCCTGCGCCACGCTCTTTGGCACGGACGCGAGGAAACAGACGATCCTGTTTCCGCCCGCGCTGCCCGGCTGGCAGAACCCCTGGAAGGACACGTCAAAGGCTTCGTCCAGAAATTCGGGAGCGGCGGCGCCAAGGACCTCCATGGAGGGGATGCCCGGCCTTCCCGGCACGGCAAGTGTGAAACCTGCCAGCCCGCTGTCATCGAGGCGCACCAGGGCGCGGCGGTGCCAGTCCACGGCCAGGAGGCAGAGCATGGTGATGGAGAGGCCCTGTTTCAGGGCTTCCTCCTCGGGCGCCACCATGAGGAGGCGCCCCCTGCTGTCCAGGACTTCCACTGATGTTGTAAACTCTTCAGGAACTGGGGAGGGAGACCATGAGAAGGGATTCATTGTATGTCCTTTGCCGGCTTACACCGGAAGACGCGGCCGAGCTGAGCGCTCTCGAGGAGAAGTGCTTTCCGAGCTTCTGGACCGCGGAACAGTACGCGAAGGCGCTCGGGAAAGGGTCGCCGTACCTTTCGCTCGGATGCCGCATGGACGGCCGTCTCGCGGGCTACATCACCGTGAGCGAGGTGGCCGGAGAACTCGAGATCATCAACGTGGGCGTGGAGCCTGAGATGCGGGGCAGGGGCATCGCCACCCGTCTTCTTCAGGCGATCTTGCACCAGGCCAGGGAAAAGTCTATATTTTTCTACTATCTGGAAGTCAGGCCCAGCAACGCCCCAGCCCTGTCCCTGTACACGCGCGCCGGTTTCCGCAGATCCGGAGTGCGGCGCCGCTACTACGCCGACGGGGAGGACGCGCTGGCCATGACCATGGAAGCCGGACATAACCTGAACCAGCCTCAATGAGCGGGGGAAAAATCGTATGAAGAAGATTATCGCTGCAAACTGGAAAATGAATGAGACCCGTGCGCAGGGCGAAGCCCTGGCCCGCAGCGTGGCCGAGGGTATCGCCAGTCTTCCTGATGACCGTAAAGTCGTCATCTTCCCGCCTGCCACGGCGCTCGACATCGTGACCGGCGCCTCCATGGGCCGCTTTGAGACGGGTATTCAGAATTTCTACCCCGCGGAAAACGGCGCCTTCACCGGTGAGATTTCCCCGGCCATGGTGCATGACTGCGGCGGCCAGTGGGCCCTGTGCGGCCATTCCGAGCGCAGACACATATTCAACGAGCCCGATGAACTCATCTCCCGCAAGGTCAACTTCGCCCTGGCCCATGACCTCAAGGTCATGCTCTGCGTGGGCGAGACCCTCGAGGAGCGCGAGTCCGGCCACCTCAACGCCGTCCTCATGCGCCAGCTTACCAGCGCCCTGTCCGGCCAGTCCTCAGAGACCGCCGTTTCCTCCATCGCCATCGCCTACGAGCCTGTGTGGGCCATCGGCACCGGCAAGACCGCAGGACCCGCCGAGATTAAGGAAGCCCATGAGCTTATCCGCGGCGACCTGCGCACCATGTTCGCCTCGGCCTGCACCGAACTGCCCATTCTGTACGGCGGATCCGTGAAGCCTTCCAACGCCCGCGAGATCCTGGGACTTGACAATGTGGACGGTGTTCTGGTAGGTGGTGCTTCTTTGGAAGCCAAAAGCTTCCTCGCTATCATCAATTCCTGAGACCAGGTTAAGCTGGAGGCTTTTCGGTGGAGTCCATCATTCTTGCCCTGCATATAGTCGTCTGTGTTCTTCTCGTCATTCTTATTCTCCTTCAGTCCGGCAAGGAAGGAATGGGCGTCATCTTTGGCGGCGGCAACACGTCCGTCTTCGGCAGCTCCGGCGCGGGCAGCCTTCTCGCGAAGATGACCGCCTTCATGGCCGTCATCTTCGTGCTGACCTCGCTGAGCTACACCTACGTGACGAGCCGTCATGAGACCAAGGATTCCGCCGTCCTCAACGTTCGTATCGAGGATCAGGCTCCCGCAGCCCCGGCGGCTCCCGCTGCTCCTTCTGCCCCTGCCGCTCCTGCGGCTCCGGCTGAACCGGCCCCTGCCGGCAAGTAGCCAGCCTCCCTTTTCCTTCAGACTTTATGAAGCCGCAGCCAGCCCCTGCGGCTTTTTTTCGGAGTTCTGACATGACTGATGAAAGCTTTTCCAACAATCCCTTCAGGGGGCTTAAGGGCCGGAAGGATTTCCCGGCCAAAAGTACGGCCGGCCGCGAGACCGAGGCCCTCATGCGCAGGGCCAGAAAGGCCAGAAAGCCCGTGTCCCAGGAAGAGGCCAGGGACACGGAACTTTTTCTGCGCGCCATGGACGGCGTGGAGCCTGAAAAGGAAAGCGGCCACGCCGTGAAGGGCAGATCCCACGGGGAGCCGCGCACTCGCGAAAGTTTCGCCTTCTCCGACCAGGTGGATCTGAAGAACGTCGTTCCCCTTGCTGACAAAAAGGAAAAGAAGGCCAGGCGCAGGCATCAGAAGCCCGCGGAAGAGACGAAGGCCGAAGCGGCTCCGGAAGAAGAGCAGACCATGGCCGAGGCCCTGGGTGACGATTCTGACGATCCCGCCTTCTTCAAGGCCATGAACGGCGTGAAGCCCCTCGATGGCACGGGACGGGAGATCCTTCCCCCCACCGCGCCCGGAGGCAATCCGCCTGAAGCGGGAGGCAACCCGCTCCAGGATTTCATCGACGGCAAGCTTGAGTTTGCCCTGTCCTTTTCGGACGAGTACAGCGAAGGCTTCGTGATGGGCCTCGACAGCATGATCATGAACAAGCTCCGCCAGGGCGCCTACAGCCCCGAGGCCAGCGTGGATCTGCACGGCCTCAATGTGCAGCAGGCCTTCGAAACCCTGCGCGGCTTCTTCAAGGCTTCCTGGTTTCGCGGCATGCGCTGCATCCTCGTGGTTCCCGGCCGCGGCCATAACAGCCCCGACGGTATCGGCATCCTCCGCGAGAAGTTCAAGAGCTGGATTACCCAGGAACCCTTTAAACGCGTGGTGCTGGCCTTCTGCACGGCCCAGAAACATGACGGCGGCCCCGGAAGCTTCTACGTGCTCCTCAGAAAGTATAAGAAAAAGGGGCATGTGTACTGGGAGCGTATGCCCGCTGACGAAGATTTGATGTGATACACAGAAGAGGGGACGGAAGATACTTTTTCCGTCCCCTCTTCTGTTTTCTGTCTGCTTCCCCGGCGCCGGAAAAATTCTGCGCGGGAACGCGCCCCTGCTTTGTGGCGCGGACGCTGTCTTCCCGGAGCGGGGCGGCGCCTCCCCGTCTCCCTATCCGCGGCCGGAGCCAAAGAGGCGTTTCAGAAGATCCCAGAAACTGAACGTGACCCGGTGATAAATCCTGTTTCTCACGGAGCGGGCGGGATCCCTGAGGAGTCCCATGCCCTTTCTGCCGTAGCCCGGGATGATGGCGCGCCTGATGGCGCGTGTGAAGGCGCCTTTGGTTCTGGCGCTGAGTGAACCCCGGAGGCTTGGCCTGCGCATGCCGAATTTCATGTTTCCTTCTTTCCGGTTCTGCCCCGGATAGGTAGATTATAAAAATTTCTGTTAATACAATATTGTCTTTTTACTATGTCTGACGTCTTCCGTCAACAGAAGGCGTCTTTCATGGATCGTGAACAGGGCGGAGTCTCCGGAATATGACGTTTCGGGAACTGCCGTTTTTACGCTTGAAGGGCGGGATCGGCCCCTGTACAATACGGGAAAACGAAAGGAGTTTTTCCATGCGAACCTGTCTTGCTGCCCTCATGCTCATCCTGCTCAGCGCCGTGCCCTGCTGCGCGGAGGGTGACGCCGGGTTCTGGAACACCATGAAGCCGGATACCCGCATGTATTATATCGCGGGCTGGACGGACGGGCTCAGAAACGCCTGCGGCAGGAACAGGGAAGGACTCTGCAGGCTGCTCGACCAGAACATGGACGATGTCCTGCATATGGAGCGCATCGTGACCGCCATTTACAAACAGCCCGCCTATAAGGTTCTGCCTGTCGGCCTGCTCATCAGCACGGCAGCCTTTTACCTCGAGGGCGTCCTCGACGGGAAGAAAGCCGCGGAGTACCTGAACAGGACGGTGACTGACATGGCTGCCGGCTCCGGAGGCGGGAAGGACGTAGGGGAAAAGAAGGCGAAACTTCTGACTCCGAAAAAGCTGGCCGGCATCTTCGAGGACGCGGCGGGATTTTAACCTGCGGGCGTCCTTTCAGGGGCGGTCCCATGTGAGGGGTCCCTGGACTTTCATTTCATGTAATCGGGCCCGTTCTGTCTCCTTCACCGGAGGTCCGTGGTGCGGTTTTCCGGAACCGGTAAAGGCGGCCGCGCAGCCTGGCCAGCCGGGATTCTGTCCCCTCCTGACTGAGCAGACATGAACGAGAGAAGCGCGTCACGGGGCTGGGGAAGCAATACGATACGGCCGCCCGCAGTCTGCGCGTGAGCCGGCCGTGAACCTCCGGGCATTTCTCCATGCCGGCGCTGCCGGCTTTCCCCAGGGCCCTTCCTGTGCCGGGCCTGCCGCCGTGCCGTGTCCGGGTATGGTCCTCTTCTGTCCGTCTTGATAAAAACGTGCTGAATGTTTTTTTGTTCCGCCGGGAGGGAACCGGAGCGGCGCTGGATCCGTCAGGGAAATATCTGCAGTAATTCTGCAGCTGCAAACATTTTTGCATTGCTGACAGAGGACTACGCGGTTTTCTCCGGCCATGAGCCCGCGCGGGAGGGCATCTCCTTCCCGCGCGGGTTCCCGGCTCCTGACGCTTCAGCGTGGGGAACCGGATCAGAACTCGTATCGTACCTGCAGGTGCCCGGTCACGCCTTCGCGCTTCTCGCCGAAGTAGCCCGTGGTGCCGAGCATGAACGAGAAGTCGGAGTCCGCCTTAGGCCTGAAGTAGATGCCGGCCTCGGCGATGGCCGTATTGCCCCTGAGATCCGTGGAAGGCACATCGTATCCGTAGATGCTGCCGGTGCTTTTGGCATCGAACTGGTGTTCCCAGGCTCCGCCCAGGTACCAGCTGAAGGTTTCATCCTTTTTGAAGTTGAGGCGTGCGCCGGTGCGCACGCGGCTCGAGTAGATGTCATCGAACTCAAACTTCTGACCGCAGATCGTGCCGTCATCGCCCCACAGATGTCCCCAGAAGTACTTGGCGTACACGTCGGCCGTCACATCGTCCGTAACGTCCCACATGTATCCGAGGCCTCCGTGGGCGGTGAGGTAGGGGGCCCGGCCATCCCAGTCTGCCGTGCGGCCGCTGATACTGATGTCGTGGCTCTGCCAGTCGCTCATCATGAGGCCGTAACGGATGGATCCTTCGGTATAGAGGCCCCGCAGGGCATCCCTGTTGAGGAAGACCTTCGCGAGGGCGCCGACGCCGTAATAGTAGTCATGCCCCTCGCTGTCGATGGCGCGGGAATTATCCGTTTCGTATTCGGAGTGGAAGCGGCCGAGGCCGGTCTCGAAGAACGCGCCCGCGAGATACCCCATGGGCCCGATCTTGCACTGACGGGCGAGGCCGGCAACCAGGTTGCCATAGCCCATGGTTATGGTCGTACCGGCTTTGAACGTGGAGTAGCCGCCGTTCACGGCCATGAAGGCCTTGGCTCCGCAGGGTTCTCCGGGCAGGCACTGGCTGGCCTGAAGCGCGCGGTCAATGCCTTCGCCTGACACAAAGTCAGCGCCTTCGTCCATGAGGGCCGCGCTGGCCTGGCGGGAAGCCGAGAATTGTTCGGTTTCAGGGTCAACCTCAACAGGCGCGTTTTTCTTCCAGCGGGCGATGAGATCCTGGCCGTTCTTGATGAAGAAATCCACGTCAAAGGTCAGAAATCCTTTTCTGAGGCCGTACTGGGACTTCGTCATGCCGGCAGAGCCGGTTGCGTTGTCCATGGTGCCGTCGTTGGCCACTGTCCCGGAATAGGGAACATAGGAGCCGTCGGGACCAATGGTCACGACCGTATTGCCGTTCACGTAGAGGTTGGTGCCTGTGAAGCTCGACGAGGCCGCCGGCGTGTGCACGAGGACGTATTCTTCGGGAATATCCCCCGTCTGGTTCTTCAGGCTGAGGATGGCCACGTTGGTGATGGTGTTCTTGCCGTCACCGATGACGGCGGATTTTGAGAGATCCACGCTGGCTGTGTCATCGGCCACATCGTAGAAGTTCAGGTTCTGGAAGTTCTGCAGTGTGGCTGCCTGAATCTGGCCGTGAACGTTGAGCGTATTGCCTGTGAATACATCGGAAGACGGTCCGGCGTTCAGGCCGCCGTAGAGCTCGGAACCCGTATAGACGGCCGTGTCATAGAGCGTCACCGTGTTGTCCGTGGTCGTGCCGTCATCATAGCCGCCGGCGACAACGGCGTTTACCGTGCCTCCGGTAACCGTGATGAAGTTGCCGGTGGCGGAGCCGCTGCCCGTGAAGCCGCCGTAGATATGGTCGAGCACGGTGCCGGAATCGATAAGGACGGTGTTGCCTGTGGCATCGCCGGTTCCGGTATGGCCGCCTTCCGCGCCGCCATTGAGCGTGCCGCCCTTCACATGAACGCTGTTGCCGGAGGCGGTGCCCGTTTCCGAGCTTCCGCCGACGGCAGCGCCGTCGATCGTGCCGCTTTCCACGGTGACATCGTTTCCTGAGGCCGTGCCGCTATCGGAATAGCCGCCGTAAAGGCTGCCGGCGGCATACGAATCCCTGAAAACGGCCGTGCTGCCCGTGACGTCGCCCCGGGCGAAGCCCGCGATGAGCCGGGAGCCCGTGAGCTGCGCGCCGTTTTCGATGAGCAGCCCGCTCCTATGCGCGGCTGCGCCGTTTCCCGTCGCTGCGGCCGCGTAGATATCGGCGCTGATGCTGCCGCCTGTGACGTTAAGGGTATTGCCTTCGGCGTCTGATCCGGAACGGGTGCCGTATATCGCGCCGGGCGCATCCGTCTGCAGCGCGGTGAGCCAGGCCTTGTTGCCCGATGCCTTCCCTTCTGCCTCCATGCCCACGAAGGCTCCGGCCTTTCCGGTAACGGTGCCGGTGAATTCCGCCTGACTGCCGGTGATGGCACTGGCGCTGATGCCTGTGAGTGAGCTGCTGAGGTTCAGCGTGCCGCCGTTCAGCACAAAACTGTCATTCCGGGCGCTGCCCGCAGCTTCGATGCCTATCGTCAGGCCGTCTGCAGAGGAGAAGGTGCTGTCCGTGAACGTTGCGGCGTCATTCTGGGAATCTCCGCCGGCATGGATGCCCGTGATGTTCCCTCCGGCGTGAAAATCAGAAGACGCGATGCTGACGTTATTGCCCTCGGCCGTCTGTCCTGAAATAAGGGTCAGGGACGATCCTTCAGGTACGCTGTCTCCCGCATTGAAGGATGTGCGGGTCAGTGAGAAAATGTTCTTCTCCGCTTCCCGGGGCGTTGTGAGCAGGGTCATGGCCGCATCGCCCGTGATGTCAGTGTCCGTGGCCGTCAGTTTGTTGCCGGCAGCCTTGCCGGTCCGCGCGCTGAAGACTGATACGGATGCTCCATTTAAGGCCTGTATGGTGGAACGTTTGTCGTTGTTCTCCGAGAACGTCACGTTGTTCCGGGAGACATCGTTCTGTGCCGTGACAATGCTGAGGCCTGCGCCGTCAGCCGTGAAAGCAACGCCGGCGCCCGAGAAGATATTGCCTTCCGCGGAGCCGGAATCGGAGAGCAGAATGACGGCTTCTCCTTCCTGCTGGGAACCTGTCACGGAGATTTGATCCCGGGTCCATGTGAGGCTGTTTCCGGTGACGCCCTGCGGACCTGAGATGACGTGCAGGGATGCGCCGTTTTTGAGCGTGTAGGAAGAGCCGGCAGAGGTGAACGTGTTTCCCGAGGCCGCTCCTTTCGTCCTGACGACGCTGGCTTCGCCGAAAATCTGACTTTCCCCGTTCAGCGTACCTTCCGCGCCTGTCACGTTCACCGTAACAGAGTGCCAGTCAATGGTGTTCTCCGATGCGCCGGTCTCGCCAGAGATCATGGAGATGGACGCGCCGTTCTTCGCTATGTAGGAGGTATCGCTGTACGACTCAAAGGTATTGTTTCTGGCTTCACCACCGGCATCAAGCAGCCGCGCCTCGCCGAGGACCGTTGTGCTGCCGGAATCCGATGAGAGGACGCCCTCCACGTCAATTTCCGAACCCGAAACTTCTATGTCATTGCCCTGGGCGTTACCCTGCGCGGTGAGGCCGGATAAGGACGCGCCGTTAGTAAGTCTGAAAAAGCTCTGTACTTCTCCGGCATCGTGATCGCTGCGGTAGAGTCCGATTCTGGTTCCGGACGCGTTTCCCTGTGAGGCCATGAGCGTCAGCCTGCCGGAATCTCCGCCGCCCGTGCCGGTCACCTCAAGATCCGCTCCCACGATGTGGACGGTGTTCTTTTGTTCCTGTTCTGTCCCGTTTTCCAGTACTTTTCTGCTTTTCAGTTCAATTCCGCTGAGCAGGGTGACAGAGGATCCTCCGGATGCCGTAATTTTTGAGCGATCGTTTTTGTCCGTTGTCAGGACCTCCACTGTGTTCCCCTCCGCAGTTCCGCCGGAGGAAGAAACGGCGGACAGGGTGCCGCCGCCGGTGACGCCCAGAATGGCTCCTGACATCCTCACATGATTGCCGGAAACTCCGCCCGCACCGGAAACCAGTTTCATGTCCGCCCCGTCCTGGATTTGGAAAGACGTTATGCTGCTGCCAGTTGAATGTAAGTAAACTTTATTGTCAGTGGCCGTGCCTGATAAAGATTCGATCAGGGAAGAGCTGCCGTATGTCACGCCGTCCGCCTGATCGCCGTCAGCCGTGATAGCAACACCGTTTATCTCAATCGCGTTCCCTTCTGCCCCCTTTGCGCCGCTCACGAGATGAATTGAAGCGCCGTCAGTGGCTTTCAGCGTGGTTCCAGCCCCGCTTCCGTCACTGTGTAGATTTACTGTACTGCCGCTGACAGTTCCGTCTGAGGAGCCGATCAGCGTGATGGCGCCCCCGTATACTCTGCCGTCTGCCTGAACTCCTTTTGCCGAGATATCTGCTCCGTTCAGCTCAATCGTGTTCCCTTCAGCGCCCTCAGCGCCGTTCACGAAATAAACCGAAGCGCCGTCAGTGGCTGCCAGACTGGTCCGGTTACCGCTCCCATCCCTGCTCAGGGTGATCTTGCTGCCATTGCCGCTGACAATGCCGTGGGAAGATTCGACCAGCGTGATATCTCCGTATACGCTGCCGCCTGCCTGTGCGCCTGCGGCCGAGATATCCGCCCCGTCCAGCCTGATCGTGTATTTTTCAACGCCGTTTGCGCCGTTTATGAAATGAATCGAGGCGCCGTCAGAAGCTGTCATCGTCGTCCGTTTCCCGTTGGAATCCGTGTTCACTTCAAGTGTGCTGTCACTGACGGACCCCTCTGAAGAACTGATCAGCGTAATGACGCCGCCATATATGCTGCCGTATGCCTGAACTCCTTTTGCCGAGATATCTGACCCGCTCAGCTCAATCGTGTTTCCTTCAGCGCCCTTCGCGCCGCTCACGAAAGAAATCGAAGCGCCGTCAGTGGCTGACAGACTGGTCCGGTTACCGCTCCCGTCTCCGCTCAGAGTGATCGTGCTGCCGCTTCCGCTGACAATGCCGTTGTAAGATTCGACCAGCGTAATGCCGCCGTATACGCTGCCGCCTGTCTGAATTCCTTTTGCCGAGATATCTGACCCGTTCAGCCCGATCGTGTATTTCCCGACGCCATTTGCGCCGTTTATGAAATGAACCGAGGCGCCATCAGTGACCTGCAGCTTCGCCGTATTTATTTCGAGCGTGCTGCCACTGACGGATCCCTCTGCGGAACTGACCAGCGAGATGCCCCCGTATACATTGCCGTCTTCTGATACTCCTTCCGCTGATAGATTAGTCTCGCTCAGTGTAATCGTGTTTGATACGGCGCCAGATGCGCTGCTCACGAAATCAATTGCAGTGCCGCCAGTGGCTTTCAGCGTCGCCGTGTTTACTGTAAGCATGCTGCCGCTGACGGATCCCTCTGAAGATCTGACCAGCGTGATGCCTCCGTACACGCAGCCGCCTTCTGATACTCCTTCCGCTGACAGAGTAGTCCCGTTCAGTGTGATCGTGTTTGATGCGGCGCCGGCTGCGCCGCTCACGAAAACAGCGGAAGCTCCGCCTGTAAGGGTTACAGAAGAAGCCTGGCTGCTTCTGTTTTCCATTGTCACAGTGCTGCCGCTGGCGGATCCTCCTGAAGAACTGATCAGCGTAATGTCTCCATATACGCGTCCGTCTTTTGAGGCGCCTTCCGCCGACAGGGCAGTCCCGTTCAGTGTGATCGTGTTTGATGAGGTGCCGGCTGCGCCGCTCACGAAAACAGCGGAGGCTCCGCCTGTAAGGGTTACAGAAGAATTCTGGGTACTTCCATTATTCATTGTCACCACGTTGTTGTCAGAGGCGCCCTGCAGGGAATCAACGAACGTCAGTGAACTGAAAATGGGCTCGTGTCCGTCAGGGACTGACTGGGCAGAGCCGCTGGCGGACAGTTTTGTACCTCCAAAGTCGAAAATATTGTTATCTGCCCCAAGCCTGCCTTTGACGAACGTGATGGAACCGCCGCCGGCAGCGTCTGCAGATGCTTTTTCTTTGGAGTTATAGAAAGTCAGCTTGTTAGTGGAGACAGTCCCTTCATCGGAATTCAGGATGCGGAGTTCTGACGGGTTAAGTCCGCTGCTATCCGTCCCGGCGGCTGTCAGGTGAGTTCCATTAAGCTCGATGAGGTAGTTGTGCGGCGCATCCGTTCCGGTAGGAGTGACAGGCTTATCGCCCGGACCTTCGAACTTGCCTGCATCAGGCAGGTACGAAAATGTTGTTCCGTCCTTTGCCGTGAACTCTCCGTGGTACTGGTCAATTTCCGTATAGGACGGTGCGTCATCGGCCTGCGCCTCAGTCCAAGGATAAAGGGACAGCCAGGCTGCCGCGGCAGCCGCAGTGAGGGCCGCGTATCTGCTTCCCCTTTTGTCGGGACGTGAAGCAGAGTATCGTGGCTGGTCAATCAAGACCAAAATTAACGAGGCAATAAATTATTTCT
>ENA-UOJV01000641-UOJV01000641.1-human-gut-metagenome-genome-assembly--contig:-C82-NODE-641-length-49000-cov-11.699969_pt1 | contig 49000 bp, 45 predicted proteins | sample MGYA00242356_ERZ723903 | MGnify/ENA metagenome assembly ERZ723903
ATCCCCGTTGGCCGTTCAAGTCCTTGTGCCCCTGCCAGCAGATAGCCAGTAATTGTTTCAATTACTGGCTATTTTCTTTTGCATTTTGTTTTATGCATTAGAAAGTTTAAGAAAAGGATTGCATCCGCATGGCGCTTTTCTGCCGCTTTTCTGTGTGTCATGCCCGTGGTCAACTGTATTGTATTTGGATACCATGGCAAGTTTGTAAATTTGCAATTCTATGCAAGCGTATCAGCTTAGCATTACACGAGCAGCACTTACAGGTGGCGCTGAAACTGCAAGCTGAAAAAGCGGAGATCATAGCTCCCAGCTGAGTCTTCTTAGCCGGGAGCTGTTTTTCGTCTAAATTACAGAAAAAGCGCCGGACGTCCGGAGAAAGACACGGACGTCCGGTGACGCGGAAACAATGCGGTTATCTTACGCTGGAATCGGGCTGCGCGGGAACAAATTCCAGTTTGAGCTTCATCCCCATCCCCGCGGCAAGGCGCTTGAGCGTGCGAAGCGACGGATTTGCGGTTCCGCTTTCGAGCTTGCTGATGTTTGTCTGGTGAATGCCCGTGACATCCGCCAGCTGCTCCTGCGTCAGATGGTTTTCCTCGCGCCCTTCAATGATGGCACGGACGATCTGTTCCTCCGGCTCCAGGGCATCCCACGGCGTTGCGAACGCCGGCTCCTGTCTCTTTTTCAGCATCGCGTCGTTCAGACTTAGCATCGTGTCAGGGAGCTCCTTTCATCGTTTCGTTTCTTCTTCGCGTGCCGCCGGTTCTTCCAGCAGCCCGGCAAATGCCCGGTACGGGCTTTCGGCACACGAGAAAACAGTCGCCTGCTTCGCATGCGCGTCCAGCTGCTTCTTTGCCGCCTCCGCCGGAATGATCGTCCCCGCGCCTGCGACGCAGCCGCCCGGGCACGCCATGCCCTCGAGTAAATACCCGTCGAACTTTCCTGCCTTTGCAAGCGTTAGAAGCCGCCGGCACTCGCGAAGACCGTCGGCGCGCTGAATTTTGACTTCCATGTCCGGCTGCGTGCGGCGCAGAACTTCTTCTACTGCCGCAGCGACGCCGCCTGCTGCAGCAAAGCCCCGCCCGAGCCCGGATGCATCATGCAGATCATCCGTGTCGGGCAGCTGTGAAAAATCGATAGCCTTCGCCTCGAAAATGCCCATCAGCTCTTCATAGGTCAGGACGAAATCCACGTCGCTTCGCAGCTCCTGCTGCATCGCTTCGAGCTTTTTTGCCGCACACGGACCAATGAACACGACCTTGCTGCCCGGGTGGGTGTGCTTGACAAGCCTTGCCGTGTAGATCATCGGCGTATAGGTCATAGAAATATTGCCGGATTCGTCGGGAAACAGCCTGCGCGCCATCATGCGCCACGACGGGCAGCACGAGGTTGCCAGAAATTTTTGCTGCGCGGGCACCTTTTCTACAAAATCTCTCGCTTCTTCGATTGCGCACACGTCCGCGCCCGCCGCGACCTCGACCACGTCGGAAAAGCCGAGCTGCTTCATTGCCGCGACAAATTTCGGCACGGTCACGTTCTTTCCAAACTGCCCCACAAAAGACGGCGCGACGATGGCAACGACGGTGTTTCCTTCCGCAATGGAGCGGACAACCTGAAAAATCTGGCTCTTATCGACGATGGCTCCAAATGGGCAGCTCACAAGGCACTGCCCGCAGGAAACGCAGCGATCATAATCAATCCGCGCCTTGCCGTTTTCGTCAAGCCCGATGGCGTCCATGCCGCACGCCGCCTGACAGGGGCGTTCGATGAACGCGATGGCGTGGTAGGAGCAGGCGCTCGCGCACTTGCCGCAGCGGATGCAGATGGTTTCGTCAATAACGCTCTTGCCGTTTGCAAAGGAAATCGCGCCCTTGGGGCACACGCTCTGGCACGACGCTGCCAGACAGCCCTGACAGATATTGGTCACGCTGTAGCGCTTCGTCGGACAGGCATGACAGGCGTAGGGAATGATATTGACCAGCGGCGGCTCGTAGTATTGCTCTGCGATGGCGGCGTGATCCATTCCTTCGGTGAGAAGCGTCCGCGTCTGCACGGGCTGAAGCGATAGTCCCATCGCCAGGCGCACGCGCTCGCCCGCGATGGCGCGCTCCAGAAAGACCGACTCCCGGTGTAGGGGGCTGTCGCCGGGGACAATGCGGTATGGGATATCCTCCATCTGGCTGCAATCGCCGGAATATGCCATTCGGGCGACCTCCGCAAAGACGGTTTTTCGGATATCGGTGATCAGGGAAGGGATGCCGCGCATAAGAAAAAGACCTCCGGGGCGTAAATAGTTTTGGAGTGCCGGGCGTCCGGTAAGAGGGGTACGGACGCCCGGCGGGAGGATGGGCGGATTGGGACCGCCGTTAGAAAGAGAGGCAGGGATGAAACTATCATCCCACCTGTGCAGGGGTTGCATGCATATAAAAACAAAAATCCGCGCAGCCAGCATGACCGCACAGAAACGAAGCCCTGACCCGGATCGGGAAAGGAACGCAGCATTTCGGTCCCGGTCGTGGCAGGACGCAGGGCAGCTCTCGGAAGACCTGACTTATTCTGACCAAGCAGACATCACAGTGACCGACTCGCGGAGCTTCTCACCCCATTCCACCTGCAAGCACATGGCTTGCGCGAACTACCCAATATTCATTTTTTATTATTATAGCATAGAAGCGCACAATTGCCAATACCATTTTCTAATACTATATGCTGAATTTTGCATAGCTGTATCTGAAAAACGAAATAATATGCGCCGCTTCTTTTCTGCGCCTCGCTCATAGAATGCTGCGTGCATCGCCTCGCTGCTGCAAAATACTTCGCTGGTGCCCATGCAGGAGACGATGCGCCAACCCGATCGCCAGAGCGTGTTCACTCCACCTTCTGCTCCATGAGATACAATCCCGCGCGGGACTGGATGCGTTCAGCAGTGGTCTTTTCGTCAATCGCGCCATCGAGATACGCTGCCATCTCCTCTTCGATGATCTGTTCGATGGGCTCGGTCGGATAATCTAGCTTTTGCGCATGATCGACGAGCGTATAAAATGTATCAATATCCTCCTGCGTGACTGTTTCCTCTGCCAGAAGCTGCGCAAACTGCTCCTGTAACACCGTATCGCTGACCGGCAGATAATTTACGCTCTGCTGATAGGCGCTTGATAGCAGGTAGCTCAAAAACGCCCACGCGCCTGCTTTCTGTTCACTCTGGCTGTTGATGGAAAGCAGACTGCCAAACTCCAGCTGGCAGCCGCCATCCTGGTCGCTGGGGTATGCATAATACACATATTGCTTCAGCTCCGGATACAGGTAGCGTCCCGGCTGATAGACAATGCTGTCCGCGGACAAAATGACGTAGTAATACAGAAGACCGTCGCGGATATCCGCAACATCAAGGTTTTTCGGCAGCGTGTCCAGCGCCGCCTTTTGCCGCCGCAGAAGCGCAAGCTGCGCATAGAACGACTCGCACTGGAAATTGCATGTTCCCTGCGCCGCATCCACATAGTCGATCGCGCAGCGCGCAGCCATCTGCGAGGAATAATCCAGATTGAACGCAAACGGATACAGTTCTTCGCCGCCCTGCTCACTCGCCCGCAAAACCGTCTCTGGCTTATTGTCGGAAAGCAGTTCCGGGTTGGCGGCGTAGGTCAAAATGTTATATCCAGACGGCAGGCGGTAGATACCGCCGTTTTTCTGCATCTGCCGCAAAACGCTGGGACGAATACGGAACGCCTGATTCGATGCACCATCCTGGAACGAGACGGCTTCTTTCTTTCCGTCCGGAACACCAGCCTGCCGGTTCTTATCACAGAACACGGCATTGCCACAACAAAACCTTCCGCAGGCGAACACGGCTATGGGCTGCCCGGCGTCTGCCGGATACTGGAGCGCCTTCACGCGGAGTACGTATACGATTACAAGGACGGCTGGTTTCAGTTCACCGCCGAAATTCCCGGAAAATAAGAAAACAGCAGACAAAAAGAGCCCTGCCGCGTGCTGCAAGAGCAAACGGCAGGGCGTTTTGTTTTTGGTCATTTGCGCCGGATTATCGCGCGCCGAGCTTGCTGCATGCTTCGATGATGCAGTCGATGCCGAGCAGCAGCAGATAGAAGCCGATGACGAGGTTCATCGACAGGAACGTCACCTGCGGCGTCAGGAGCATCGAAATGCCGAGCAGGATGCCGAGGATGTTGACGATCAGTTCGATCACATAGAACGCGGTACCCGCGATGAAGCGGACGACCGACAGGTGCGTGAGCCTGGAGATGCAGTGCGCGATGAACCAGAGCGGGAAGAACAGCCCGATTGCCCAGCGCCCGGCACCCGGATGGACCATGAGAACCAGACCTGCCATTACGCCGAGAACGCCCGTGACGAGTGATACCGTCGGAGCAAAGCCGATGTGGCGCTCCATTTTGCAGTAGAACACAATGTCGGCAATGCCGGTTACAAACGCGGCGACGCCGTAGACCACAATCAGGGTTGTGAGATAATCGACGGGTCTGAAAAAACTGTAAATGCCGAGTGCCGACAGCAAGATGCCGATGATCAGCTCCAGCCAGCCATAGGAAGAACGCTGTCTCATTGTTTTTCCGCCTCCGTTTCCTGCTTCAGAACATGCATAAACTCTTCACCGGTGATGGTTTCCTTTTCATAGAGGTATTTTGCCAGCGCATCGAGCGCCTTGCGGTTGTCCTTGAGAATCTGAATTGCCTTTTCGTGCTGGCTCTTGACGAGCGAGACGACCATTTTGTCGATCTCCTGCTGCGTGGCAGCAGAGCAGGCAAGAGACGTATCGCCGCCGAGATACTGGTTGTTGACGGTCTCAAGCGCGACCATGTCGAACTCCTCACTCATGCCGTAGCGGGTGATCATGGCGCGTGCCAGCTTCGTCGCCTGCTCGATATCGTTCGACGCGCCCGTCGTTATTTCGCCGAAGACGACCTCTTCTGCCGCTCTGCCGCCCGTGAAGGTGCAGATCTTGTTTGCCAGCTCGTCTTTCGACATCAGATACTTGTCGCCGGTCTCGACCTGCATCGTGTAGCCGAGCGCGCCGGAGGTTCTGGGGATGATCGTGATTTTCTGCACGGGCGCGGAGTGCGACTGCATCGCGGCGACCAGCGCGTGACCGATCTCGTGGTATGCAACCGTCTTCTTTTCCTGATCGGACAGCACGGCGTTCTTTTTCTGGTAGCCCGCGATGACGACCTCGATGGATTCTTCCAGATCTGCCTCCGTGACCACGGTCCGGTTGTTGCGCACGGCGCGAAGCGCGGCCTCGTTAATCATATTGGCAAGCTCTGCACCGGATGCGCCGGACGCCATACGCGCGATCGTATGGAAATTGACATCGTCGGCAGTTTTGATTTTTTTCGCGTGAACCTTGAGAATTGCCTCGCGTCCGGCAAGGTCGGGAAGCTCGACTGGCACGCGCCGGTCAAATCTGCCGGGGCGCGTGAGCGCCGGGTCCAGAGATTCGGGACGGTTCGTCGCGGCGAGAATGATGACGCCATTGTTATCGTCAAAGCCGTCCATTTCAGTCAGCAGCTGGTTTAAGGTCTGCTCACGCTCGTCGTTGGAAGATAACTGATTGTCGCGCTTTTTGCCGATGGCATCGATTTCATCGATGAAGACGATGCAGGGCGCCTTTTCTTTTGCCTGCTTGAAGAGATCTCTTACCTTGCTCGCACCCATGCCGACGAACATCTCGACGAACTCCGAGCCGGAGATCGAGAAGAACGGCACGTTTGCCTCGCCGGCAACCGCCTTTGCAAGCATCGTTTTGCCGGTTCCCGGAGGGCCAACTAACAAAACGCCCTTCGGCATGGATGCACCGACATCGGTGTATTTCTGCGGGTTGTGGAGATAATCGACGATTTCGGCAAGCGATTCCTTCGCCTCATCCTCGCCGGCAACGTCGTCAAAGCGGATGCCCTTGGTGGACTGCACGTAGATCTTTGCATTTGATTTTCCCATGCCGCCGAACATCAGCGAGTCCTTGCCGCCCATCTGCTCGCGCAGCTTCTTTGCCATATACTGCCCGAGTCCGATGAAAATCAGCATCGGCAGAAGACCGGTGATGAGAAGACTCAGAAGCGGCGAGGTCGACGCATCGACGTCCTTGGAAAATTTCGCACCCGATTCATACAGCCGTTCGGTAAGGTTCGGGTCGTCCATGACGTTTGTCTGATAGACGTTCTTTTCGTCCTTGTCGGTAAAGACGATCTGCTGGTCTTCGACCTGCACCTGCCCGATGTTCTTGCTTTCGGTCATGGACATGAACGTGCCATAGTCCACCTCCGTGACCTCCTGCTTCAGAAGCAGCGGGGTGATAACGAGATTGAAGACGAGCAGCACCAGAAGCACAACGCCATAGTAATAGATCAGCGGCTTCTTGGGGCTTTTGACTTCCTTCATGTGGGTTCCTCCTTTATGGACTCCGGTCTTTGCCATAGATCATACTTGCAATCTGCAACCTGATACGATATGATAGGCAAAACCGGCAAATTGACAAAATGTGAGGGGGGTTGTTTGTGAAAAGTGTTGAAATGCAATCAAAGCTCAAGCTGATGGCATCGCTGTGCATTTTCGGTACGATCAGCCTGTTCGTGCGCAACATCGCGCTCGGCTCCGGGCTGATTGCGCTGTCGAGAGGCTTGCTCGGAACGGTGTTTCTGCTGCTATTTCTTGCCGTGCGCCGTCAGAACCTGGATCTTCCTGCCATCCGGAAAAACCTCGGAATTCTGCTGCTCTCCGGCGGCATCATGGGGCTCAACTGGGCGCTGCTGTTTGAGGCGTACCGGTACACGACGGTTGCCGTGGCAACGCTCTGCTATTACATGCAGCCGGTATTCCTGACGCTGGCAGCGGCAGTGCTTCTCGGCGAAAAGCTGAGTGTCAAAAAGGGAATCTGCATTCTTGCCGCGCTCTGCGGCATGATTCTGATCTCAGGCGTCATCGGCGGGGGAATCCCGGAAGCGCGGGAGCTGACCGGCATTGGGCTGGGGCTCGGCGCTGCCTGCCTGTATGCAGGCGTCATCCTCTGCAACAAAAAGCTCAAGGAGATCGGCGCCTACGATAAAACGATTGTCCAGCTGCTCGCTGCGGCGCTCGTGATGGTGCCCTACTGCGCGCTTACGGGCGAGCGCTTCACGGCGGAAACCTTCCAGCCAGTGTCGCTTGCCTGCCTGCTGGTTCTCGGCATGTTCCACACGGGCTTTGCTTACGCCCTGTACTTTGGCAGCATGAAGGCGCTGCGCGCGCAGACGATTGCAATTTTCAGCTACATTGACCCCGTGATTGCGATTCTTCTTTCCGTGACCGTTCTGCACGAGCCGTTCAGCATTCTGAGTGCCGTCGGCTCAGTCCTGATTCTCGGCGCGGCATTCGTCAGCGAAAAAACCTGAGAAACCTCGTAGAGTTTTGCGCCCGCAGGCGCAAAATAAAATAGAAATCATTTTATCCGGCGGCTTTGCCGACCGGAAAAATACCTATCGCCTCGCAAGGGTAGTGTTTGATAAAGAAGTTTTCAACACTCCCTGTGCAATAGCATGACGCTTCGGTATCATGCTGTTGTTCTTGTTGCGTACTCCGCGGAAAATTCCACCTCTCCGATGAAATTATAGCGGATGTCAATTTGTTGTATGCGCTCTCCACTGGATTTATCCGGTGCGTGGACAATGATTTTGTCAATCAGTTCATGCACCATCACAGTGGTCAACTCTTTTGGCTCAGTGTACTTGCGAACAAGCCTTAAAAACTTTTCCGCATTGCCGGTACTCTCCTGCGCCGCTGCAAGCTCTTTCCGCAGCGTTTGGACGCTGGTGGTCAATTCTGCCTGCTCCTGCTCATAACCGGCTGAGAGCTTTGCAAAGCGCTCGTCCGTGAGCTTTCCGCATACGTTGTCCTCATAGAGCTTTTGGATGATCGTGTCAAGCTCGGTAATGCGGCGATCCTGCTTAGCAAGCGCACGCTTCACGCTTGCCTGCTTCGCATCCAGCGCCTTTTTCCGTCCGTCCATCAGCATCTCCACAAAGGCTTCTTCATTGAATTGTGCAAAGGAAATGACCTTTTGCAGATTCTCCAAAACCAGCTGCTCCAGCACCACGGTGCGTATGTAATGGGCGCTGCACCCTTTTCGGCTGCGATAGGTTGAACAAGTGTAGTTATCCTGACGGTATTCCCACTTGAAATTTCTGCTCAGATACAGCTTTTGTCCGCAATCCGCGCAATAGACCAGCCCGGAGAAAATCCCCATATCGCCAAGTCGTGTGACGCGGCGGCGGGATTCTCTGGCGCGCTTTGCTTCGTTTGCCATTTCCTCCGTCCAGATCGCTTCATGCGTGTTTTCAAACACCATCCATTGCTCTGGCGGATTGTTGACCTTTTTCTTGATCTTATAGGATTTGCGGTGCGTCCGGAAGTTTACCGTATGTCCACTGTATTCCAGATAGTGGTCCATCATTCGTGCTACCGTGGCGGACGACCAGTGGTAGGAATCTGCGGCGTCTTTGCCGTGATAGCTCATACCCTTGCTTGCGAAATAAGCATTGGGAGCTAAGATTCTTGCCTGCTCTAACCGTGCAGCAATCCGATTCGGGCCAAAACCGTTCAGCACATCCATACCGATTCGATATACGACCTCCGCAGCGTCCGGGTCAATAACCCACTGTTTGGAGCCTTCGTCGGCGTACTTGTAGCCATAAATCGGCAGCGCGTTCAGACTCTTTCCGGATTGTCCTTTCGCCAGCATATAAGCGCGAACCTTTTTACTGGTATCCTTTGCGTACCACTCATTGATGATATTCCGGAACGGTGTGAAGTCATTGTCTATTGCGCTGTCCGTGTCCACCCCATCATTGATGGCGATGAAGCGAACGTCCAGCTCCGGAAAGCGGATTTCCGTATACATACCGACTTCCAGATAGTTTCGACCAAACCGCGACATATCCTTCACAATGACCATATTGACGCGCCCGGCTTCAATATCCGCAAGCATTTCCTGAAAGCCCGGACGGTTGAAATTCGTTCCGGAATAACCGTCGTCTTTGTAGATTTTGAAGTTCGCAATCCCATGATCGCGCGCGTACTTGCTGAGAATTTCAATTTGGTGTGCAATGCTGTTGCTGTCGCCCTCGTTATCATCGTCGCGTGAAAGGCGAACATAGAGGGCTGCCCACTTTTCCATCAGCGCTTTCAGAAGCTCACCCATCATTCGCACCCCTCTTTCAAAAGAGCGCGGAATACAGGCTCGTCCAAACCGACGATCTGTTCCTGAATACTGTGGAGCGTAACGTTATGCGCTTTCAGTTCCAGCAGAAGCCTGCGCTGATTCTCAAAATCACGATTCAACCGTGACAGTTCGTAGACCACAACGTCGCTAACCTCGTCCGCGCGGATCGCGGCAAGCAGTTTCCGGTACGCCGGGCGGCTTGTATTGTTTCCGGAGTATCCGCAGTCGCTGAAGACTTTCGGGTTTTGAAGTCCATGCTCTCTTGCGTAGAACATCAGGCGTTTTTGCTGGTTCTGCGCACAGAACGCGGACATTGCGCTATGACTGCCGTGATCGATGCGGCAATAAAGCGCCGTAATTTTATAAGACTGCCTAATCATGTGTTCCTCCATTCCGGCAGTTACCGTCTCCTTACTGACACTGATATTATATCAAATGTCAAGACTTTCGTCAAATTTCCTCACAATCCGCAGCCACATTTCTGGCTTCAAGACGGATCAAATTTTTGACCTTTTCGGAGACGGTTTTGCCCTGATCGTTGCAGCAGCCTATCACAATGTAGCGTGTATTTCCCACCTGTTTTTCTGTTCGGATTTCTTTTTTCTGCGGAAATGGTACGGCTTTTCTGTTCAATGAAATACCTCCTAAATACGTCTCACGGTGAGACGCATTTCGTCAAAATTCGCACGGTACATTCTGCGTAAATCTGTAAGAACTTTTATCATTTTTTCAAAGGCTTCGCAGACGGCAGCGGGCAAGGCTGCTCCATAGGCTTTACCTCCCTCCATGCTTATGGCGGGGCGTTCTACGCTGTGACGCATAGGCAATCAGATAGTCGTTATGCTCAATGGCATATTGATTCGCCCGCACGATTGCATAACGCTTCGGGCAGAACTCCATACCGGGCGGATAAAAAGTACCGTCAAAAATGGGCGGTACGGAAATTGCGCGGTCTTCCGGATAATATGGCAGCAGCATCGTCAAAGAAATACCCGGATGGGTGTGCCGCGCTTCAGCTACCGCCTGTGCTGCCATCCGGTCAAAGTCTCCGTAATGTCCCACAAGAAAATCTGTTGCGCCATACTCTGAAATGTGCGTCTCACTGCTGCCAGAAGCCTTTCATAAATGTGTCTATCTGCGTGTCTGTGTCCGATAAAAAAGCATGATTTCGCTGCGTGATCCATTTTGTATACCTCCTTTTTGAACGGCGAATACAGTTTAATATAGCGGTATTTTCCGTACAAGTATACTGTACTAAAATATCGTCCGAAACGGTAAAATTATTACAGAAAGGCGGCAGCGATACTATGGATGTTCATCAGAAACTCGATCAGCTCATGCAAAATCGCGGTTGGAGCGCATATCGGCTCTCAAAAGAATGTGGGCTGTCAGAATCCACGATTGCGAACATTCTAAAACGAAATGCTACGCCGTCGATCGCCACATTGGAAGCGCTTTGCGCTGGCTTCGGCATTACGCTTTCGCAGTTTTTTTGCAGAGGGTGAAATGATCGAGTTGACGCCTGATTTGAAGCCCCTGATTGAGCAATGGGTCACGCTAACACCGTCGCAGAAACAGGCGGTTTTGATAATGGTAAAGGAAATGAACAACCTCAAAGCCTGATTAAAAAACTGTCTGTGGATGATGTGTTGGATTCATCCAGGCAAATACAGAATACAAATGCGTCTCACCGTGAGACGCATTTTTTCGATATTTGTTTTCAATAACTTCATTGTCATACTTTTACGCTGCGCATATAATAATAGTACAAGGCAGGCAACGGCGTGTGTCTGCCAGAGCGTTGAAATAAGGGAGTGTGCCGGTACGCATTGCCTTATGGAGCTTTCAGGAGGGGTTGTGCAGCGAAACCTCAAACCGGCGTAGGCATCAGCTGAAAGAAAATGCTCCGAAAGGCTCCGCGTTTGCGGGGCCTTTCGTCGTATAGAAAGAGAGCTGAGAAAAATCGATCTATTACAGAAGTGCGCACAGGGCTTTGAACGCTTAATAAGCTGGCAGTATCACATGATCGCTGGGCGCAAGGGCAAGACCATCGAGTTTACGATCTCCTTTGACCGGGCAGATTTTCACCACCTTGCCGGTTTACATAAACTAAAAGACAACGCCCGTATTCAAACCGGACAGCGCGAAGCTGTTATGCTGGATATTCTTGCGGGCAAATTGACGCTGCCGCAGATTCAGAAGAGCGCATTTTATGGAGAGATGGAGCCGCGCCTGCGTCCGCTTTCCATTCTGGAACAGTTTTTGGACAGCAACGACATCATCTTTCGGTATAATGCAAAGGCACGCGCCTTTTCTCTGATTCAGGCAGACTATTTGCTGCAAAACGATTTTGAGGGCAATCCGGTCTATCTGTTTCTTGCCAAGCGGAACAACGATGATACGCAGGTATGCCGCACATTTTTCCCCAAATCCGGTACAGACTATGCCGAGGGGCAGCCGCGCTACACGCTGCTGCGCAAGGAAAAGCGGAATCTTGAAACCGGGGATGTGATTGTGCAGTATGATCGTTTGACGCCAAAGCAACCGAAAGATCAGGACGATATGCGCGAAGAATATGATCGTTCTGCTGTTTCCAATGGACGGCTGAACCCCTATATTGACCGATTAAAATAGGAATTACGTCTCACCGTGAGATTCATTTCTTTCCCGGAAATGCGTCTCACGGTGAGATTTATTTTTGCAATACTTCTGCGATACCAGCCATGATATACTCCGCGCAGGGCAGCGCGATAGAATTATGTGAAGCTCAACATAATTCCGTTTATTTAATCATGGTCGTTATGAGAAGAACAGATGTGAAAACTGCGCCAGGAGAGGATTCCTGGCGCAGTTGCTTCACATAATGTGCTATGCTTTTTGAGACCCAAAACTTTTCAACCACTCCGTTGTACTCCGGCTTTTCTGCCAGGAAGGCATTGAGGGTACTGGAGAATCCGAAACTCGTTCCAGAGCTTTCTGCTTCATTGTAAGACTTGAACGGGCATATATGTCTGTAGTTTTAATGTCGGAATGTCCGAGGAAATCGCGCACATGAACGAGATCATTATCCGCGTCGTAAATGTACATTGCTTTAGTATGGCGCATCAAATGCGGAGGAATTTTCTCCGGTACGGAAGGATCAATCACTGAAGCGGCCTTGGCATATTTGTTCAGGATGTACGTAACCCCTGCACGAGTTAGCTTTTGCCCGTTGCGGTTCATAAATAGCGGCAGATGACTTTTTTCCGGTGCAAGCATGTGCATTTCAGTAAGATATTTTTCCAAGTTCTGCGCCGTTGCCGGCAAAATGGGAACTACCCTGGTTTTTCTGCCTTTACCAAGGATCTTGACACTTGCAGGATAATCAAGACGGACATCTTCAATACGTAAGTCACAGATTTCCTGCACACGGGCTGCTGTATCATAAAGAAAACACAGGATCGTGGCATCTCTTCTGCCGCTGAGAGTGGATGTATCCGGCTGGCGCAGGATCAGAGCAATCGCCTCTTTTGTCAACGGATTAATCGCTTTGCGCTCAGCTCTTTTCACTGGGATTGCCAGTATTTGCTGGAAATTCAGCAAAAGGCGCGGCTCTTTTATCTGCAGGTATTTAACAAATGAGCGGATGGCTGCAAGACGTTGGCTACGCGTCGCGGTTCCATTGTTTCGCTCTATCCTCAGCCATTGCAAAAAATGGTCAACGAGTTCCGGCGTCAGATCATCTATGGAAAGCTTTTCAATCCTCATCCCCTCTACATCCTGGCAATAGCCAAGGAATAGGCGAAATGCATCGCAGTATGATGAAATCGTGTTCGTACTGATATTTTTAAGTTCGGGCAGGTAATGGGAAAGAAACTCCGTCAAATGTGCGGCGAAATCAGCAGTTTTCATTCGGCGCCTCCCACGTTGGAATCGTATCGCCAAGATAATCGCACTGCTTTTGAATAAATTCAGGGTAACATTCCGCTGTTAAATGCAGATAGATTTGCGTCGCACTCATGTTGCAATGGCCGAGATACGCCGAAAGGTATGGAAGTGTAGTCACGATGTCACTCTTGGATTTTTTCAGCTTTTGCATAGAACGAACGGCAAAGGTGTGACGAAGGTCATGAACCCTCGGACCGTATCCACGTCCTTTATGCGCAATTCCACAATGCCATAGCGCATCCCGAAACCGGTTGTAGACCGTGGTTGTATGGTAGCAGCTTTTTCGGGGATTGGGGAAGAAATAGTTGTTACCAGAACTTTCCGCATGGATTTCTTCAAAATATTGTTCGTAGTCCGCCCACAGACTTTTAGACAGAGGAACATATCTTGGTTTGTCATGCTTTGTTTCCCAAATCTGCAAAACGCCGTTTATAAGATCTACATCTTTTACACGGAGCCGGGTTGCCTCTCCGGCACGTAATCCACAGCAGATCAGAGTCTTAAACAGCAAAGGAAAGACAAGGTGCGCAGTAGGGCATTGCCTGCTTGGAACCATCGTTTCAAAATATTTCATAATACGTGCCAACTCATCGCTCGTAAAAATGCAGGGAGAAAAGTCAGCATCATCTCGAGATGAAATGGTAAGTTCGCGGTAGTACGCGGCATAGCCATTCAATTGAAGATATTTGGCAAAGCGTTTTGTGAAATTAAGCCGCCATTTTTGGTTTTTACGCTTTTCATTGGGCCGCTTTTCAATCCATTTCTCAACGACCAATTCCGGCAACACTGGAGTATTGATTCCTTGTTCTACGAGAAACCGGTCCAATGTTTGAAAGGTTTTGGCTTCTTTTTCATACTTACATCCGCAGGCCCGCTTTTCTGCAATAAAAGCACTTATTTGACTTGCCAGTCCGCTTCTGTACTCGTAAGTTCTGCTCATAAGAGATCACCATCCTCAAACGAAAGGGCGCATTCACGCAGGTTTTCAATATCCAGACGGATGTAATGTCCCAGAGATTCTCGGTCCGAATGGCCAAGAAATGAAAAAATGATATCTGGAGACACATCGGCAGATAGCAGTTTTGTCGCAACGGTTGCCCGAAGAGAATGCAGGCCGTGATGCGCATGAATTGGCACTTTTACCCCTGAACGCGCGACATACCTATGGAACGCTGAATGGATTGATTTCATCTTGCCATATGGAGGGTTCAAACTGACAAACAGGTATTCGCATTTTGTTTGCGGACGAATATGCAGGTAGTCAATAATAGCAGATCCTACTTTTTCGCTGAGAGGAAGCGCGTTCGGCTTGCCCGTCTTGCTTTGCACAAAGGAGATTGAACAAAGCTCCCAGTCAATATCGGACAACTTCAAATTGCAGATATCTTTGCTTCGCACACCAAGTTCAGCGGCAATAGTAATGAAAGCATAGTCTCGTTTTCCTTTTGGGCTGGCTCTGTTCACGGTTTCCAATACTGCATTGATTTCCTCTGACTCCCAGATTTTAATTATGCTCTGTGCTTGTCCCAGACGATATTCAGGTACATGAGGTGCAAGATTTTCGGATGTATATCCAAGCAGATACAGATACGACAGGAACTTCCGCAGTCGGCTGAGTTCACAACGCACTGTACTTTTTGCATGACCTCTCAGAGTCAGCAGATATGCCGAGACATGTGAGCTGTTAAGCTCTTCCAGCTTTGTTATACCAGCATTCTGAAAGTACCGCATAACTACGGAGATATAATTTCGCATCGTTTCTCTGGTGCATTCTGAATAACCGGTTTTGATGAGATATTCTTCCTGCGCATCAAGAAAGGAGTTGAATTCCGGCAACAACTCTTGCAGAGGATTGAGCATCCCCTTTCCCCAGGTACCTTTGGTGGCAAGCAGATCAAGCATTTTCATGCTTCCGGCTTTGCGGTCAACTGTGGACTGCCTTAAAGGTGGAGTGCACTTGCCGAGTTCTGTGATGAAGTCATCTTTATGCGAGGGCAAATATGTTTCATATCCCTTTTTATTGCAGAACTCTTGAAATTGCTTCCATGTCAATAGGGTGTATTCGCTACTGCGTATGGAATATCCCTGTTCTTTTAGAGTTACTGCACCTTTGTCAATGAGGTCTTTGATTAGCTTGTTTGGCAATATACCCACCGCCCTTCATGTAGAAATTTCTCCTATTACAATGACAATTCTACTTGAACAAGCGGATAAAGTAAGCCCTTACTTTAAAGGTTTTAGCTGCTATAATTAAAAGTTGAAATGTGGAGTATTATGTGCAGTAAAATCCCCAGAAGCCTTGTATTCATGCCATTTTTGTGCCCATCATTAACATAATGGCTTTGTCCCAATAAATAGAATTACCGAGCGCCATATAGCGGCTGGAGCTTCGGATTTCCGCGCCATCCGCGCCGTACTTCGTCCAGTCTGCGGGCAAGCCCATCAGGCGTTCGCTTTCCGCTTCGGTCGGGTAACGGATGCAGCCGGCAAGCGGATCGTCCTCATAATAATACGCGAACGCAGCCTGTTCGGACGCTAGAATAGTCGGAAAGACATTTGTGCGTTTTCCAAAGCTCCGGATGAACTGTTGCCGATTTCGGTTTGCAGCTGCTCCGCGCATTTTGAATCCGTAAAAGGGTAGGATAACGGGTACTTGCCGCCCTGCTTCAAGAGAAGCGCCTCTATGATCTTCGGCGGCGGACAGCCCACTCGCGCTGCAAAGCCGAGAATCCGTGTGCATTGACCGGGTGTTAAATAATATCTCTGCGGCACGCTGTCCTGTAAAATCTGCCACAACAAAGATTCTTTCTCGGCGCGCGAGTTTGGGCTTCGACCAATACTGGGCGTCCAGGACACGCCATGCCAGATCACACCGTCGCCCTCGCACCATACCTCCATTTTCCATAAAATAAATCTCACGGTGAGACGCATTTCTGGTCGGGCGCGCACGTCTCCCCATGATCGAGAAGCCCGCGCAAGCGGGCTTCTCTGGTTTGCTCCCCTTGGCTGCCACACTTCCGCTGGGTGGCTGCTGTCAAGGCCCAGCCAGTGCGCACACTGGCTGGCTCTGCGGCCGATGCGTCAGCATCGACCGGCCTTGACTGCGGACAGCCAGCGGAGTATGTTCCCCGCAAGGGGAGCACAACCGTCAAAGCGGTTTCGGATCGTGACGGGGAATCACTTTATCGCGCAGTACGATTCATATTTCTTGTGCGTGTCTGTGGGGAAATTGCGCGTTCAATGCTGCCGCCGATCTTCTGCGCCAGATCCTGTATCTGCCCGAGCGCACCTCTTCTGTCCATCGCATCAAAGCCGTCATAGAGCGCGGATAGATTACTTACGTCGGGTGCTTCGCACGGAACGCCAAAGCGCCGGCAAATCATGTAGCCGACGCTCTGCGCGTCCAGCTCGTAATCTTCGCGCGAATAGTTCTGGTTGTAGCCTTTACCATGAAACCGCGTATGCGCAATTTCGGCGGCAATGCCTGCAAACGCTTCTGCGTCCGGATAGTTCGGATTGACAGCCATCTTCATTTGTTCCGGGTCATAGAACGCGGGCATGGGTATTTTATCGTCGCTCACCAGCGGCACAACACAGTAGTTGAGAAGCGCTTTGAGCGCTTCGTCCATTTCTTTACTGTCGGGCTGCAATGCCGTGTGCTTCAGATCGCGTCCGCTGGTCTGCCGCACATCGTACACGTCGGTCAGCACATAGCCCTTGCCAAAGGAAGAACGGGTATAAATTTTTACGCCGTTCTTTTCTTCTGCGGGGCTTACACCGCGATTCAGACTTTTCCAGCGCTCCTTCGTGCCGAAGATAGTGGCTTTCTGATCCTGCACCATGACGAGCGCGACGTTTCCCGCGCTGTAGCTGGGATTGTCGGCTTGGCAGTTCAGATAACGCAGGTATGTTTCCGGGTCACTGGTAATTTGCAGTACGCCTGCGTCCTGCATGGCGTTCGTGTTCTCGCGGTCAGCCTGCCGCTGCGCCTGCCAGAGTTCCGAACTCTGGTTCTTTTCGTTGATGATATTTCCTAAGTTTGCGATAATACTCACTCCTCTATCTGATATGCTCCAGCTCGCGCTGGGGTTCCGATCTGGGTCGTTCTGCGGCGGCGCGCAATGCCGCCAACCGCCCACGAACCGGCTGTTTTTCCTCATTACTGGTCAAAGTCGTCCCCTGCGTCAAGCCACTCCTTTGCTTTTGCAAGGATGATTCTGGTCGGGCAGGGGTCTGCTCTTTTTTTGGCTGCGCGTCCTCCAACTGTCTGGGCTGGTATCCCATCTGCTCTAGGATATAATTTGCCTGTGAGAGATGGTCAATGTTGGTCAGCACGTCGAGATACGGCGCGTCACCTTTTTTATCCTCGACGGCTGCAAACAGTAAGCCAACTTTCTTCGCACGACGCTTCTGCCGATGGGCCTTGCCACGGCGGCAGGCTCTTTCGTATCCGTCGTCATCTGTCTCATCGCCTACGCGGCGCTGCGGCGGCGGGAAAAGCGGGCCGCATTGGAGGAATAAAATATGGCGGAAGCGAAGCTTTTTTCCATTGGCGAGGTCGCAAAGCTCTTTCATGTGAGCGTCAGCAGCCTGCGCCACTATGAAGCGGCCGGTCTTTTGCAGCCGGAGTATATCAGCCCCGACAGCGGCTACCGCCACTACAGCACGCGGCAGTTTGAGGTGCTCAATACGCTGCGCTATCTGCGCGCGCTCGGCATGCCGCTGCACGAAATTGCGGACTTTCTGCAAAACCGCAATTTAGACAGCATCGAGCAGAAGCTCTGCCAGCAGAAGGCCGCCGTCGCCGAAAAGCAGCGCGAGCTCTCCCGCATCGAGCGCAAAATTGACCGCCGCCTGCGCCAGCTGCAAAGCGCAAAAACGGCCGAGCTTGACAAAATCGAGCTGGTCGTCTGCCCCGCCTGCCGCCTGGTTTGGGTAGAGGACGCACTGAACATCCGCGGCTTTCTCGACATGGAAGCGCCCATCCGCCGCTTAGAGCAGGCGCAGCCGGAGGCCGTTGTCTTTCTCGGGAAGGTCGGGCTCGGCATTTCCGAGGCGCACCTGCGCCAGGGCCTTTTTACCCGGTATGACCGCATCTTCCTTGCGCTCGACGAAGAAGACCGCTTCGTGGGCGAAACGCACGAGCTTCCGGAAATGCGGTGCGTCCGTGTCCGCTTTCGCGGCAGCCACCCGCAGGCAGCCGGCTCCTATGCGCGTCTTCTTGCGTATATCCGGGAAAACGGCTTTGCGGTCTGCGGCTTTTCGCGCGAGATTACGCTGATTGACTACGGGCTAACCGACGATCCCGCGCAGTTCGTCACCGAAATTTCGATCCCCGTGGAGCCCGCTTAAAAAACAAAGGCCAGGATGGACGTTCCATCTTGGCCTTTTGGTGTTTCAAAACGGTTCAGACTTTTTCAGCCAGCGCGTGCGCCTGCGCGGCGAGCTCCGCAATCCGGTCAAAATTTCCGGCGGAAATATCGCTCTTGGTACACAGCCAGCTTCCGCCGACCGCCGCGACATACGGCGCCGCGAGATATTCCGCCGCGTTTTCCGCGTTCACACCGCCCGTCGGGACAAAGCGGATGCCGGAAAACGGCGCGGACAGGCTCTTCATCGCCTTCAGCCCGCCGTAGACGTTGGCCGGGAAGAATTTCACGACCGAAATCCCCGCGTGCTGCGCGGCCATGATCTCCGTGGGCGTGACGCATCCGGGAATGATCACAAGTGCATGCTCCCGGCACCAGCGGACGCTCTCCGGGTCGAAGCCGGGAGAAACAACGAATTTCGCGCCGCAGTTCATCGCCGTCTCGCACTGCTCGGCCGAGATGACCGTGCCTGCGCCAACCAGCATATCCGGGCAGTTTGCCGCGACCTCGCGGATGGCATCCGGTGCGGCCGCCGTCCGGAAGGTGATTTCCATGACGTCAATACCGCCGCGCAGAAGCGCCTGCGCCGTCGCTACTGCATCAGACGCGCGTTCCAGAACGACAACCGGAACCACGCCGGCGCGCTCCATTCGTTTCAGGCAGCCCATGGCGTATTTCCTCTCAGCCGGCGATCAGCGCATGCAGGGCGCTGCGAATCGCGCCGGGGCCTGCAACGAGCTGCGCGAAAATCTTCTCCACACGCTCGCCGAGGCCGACCGCATACAGATCGACACCGAAGATTGCCGTCTTGGAGAGAATGGGCTGCAAAGCCTCGTGGAACGAGCCGGTGCTTCCGAGCGTAATGCCTGCGACATGCGCCTGCACAACGGCGAGCATCGGGTCGGCGCTCGGCTGGAACGGCTGGCCGTTGTCATCGACGGCGAGCAGATACCGGCACCAGGCAGCCAGCACGAAGGGGATGTAGCGCAGCGACTGCACGTCAAGCTTTGCATCGGCCTCGTAGGCGCGGATGGTGTTGCCGAAGCGGATGGCGAGCTTCTGGCTCGTATCGGTTGCAATACGCTGCGGCGTATCGGGAATGAACGGGTTGGGAAGGCGCTCTTCAATGACCTGGCGTGCAAACTCAACCGGATCGATGATGCCGGGGTTGACAACGACGGGCATCGACTCCTGGAAGGCGATGCGGCGGATGAGCTCGGCCAGATCCGCGTCCTTCATCTCATCGGAAATGCGCTCGTAGCCCAGCATGCAGCCGAGCACGGCCAGCGCCGTATGCAGCGGGTTGAGGCAGGTGCAGACCTTCATCTGCTCGAACTTCTCCACCGTGCTGCGGTCCGTGAAGTAGACGCCATTTGCGCTCAGGGCCGGACGGCCATTCGGGAAGTGATCTTCCACAACGAGGTACTGCGTCTGCTCGGCGTTGACAAACGGCGCAACAAAGGTGTGCCGGGCCGTCTGTACCGGCGCCATATCTTCCAGACCGTCGGCCGTCAGAGCGTCGCAGACCGTGGGATCCGGGCGCGGGGTAATCTTGTCGATGGCCGTCCAGGGGAAGGCAATTTTGTCGTTGCCGGCGATGTATGCGGCGAAGCCTGCGTCAGCCGCACCGTTTTCTGCCCAGTGCTTTGCAAAGTCGCAGACCGCGTCTTCCAGCCGCTTGCCGTTGTGTGAGCAGTTGTCCATGCTCACCAGTGCCAGCGGCAGCGCGCCCGCCTGATAGCGTGCGTAGCAGAGCGCGGCAACCTTGCCAATATAGGTCTTGGGAGCCTGCGTGCCGACCGCGAAGTCCTCGAGGACGGCGGGCATGTAGTTGCCCTGCAGATCCTTCAGATTGTAGCCTTTCTCGGTGATGGTGAAGCTCACCATCTGCAAAGACGGGGAGACGAAGATTTCCTTCAGCCGCGCCCAGTCTTCGCGCGCCGGATCCATCACGAGAGATTCTGTCAAGCTGCCGACCACGTTCTTGCGGACCGAGCCGTCCGGATTCAGGATGACATTGATGCAGAGGTTGTCATACGGACGATAGGCCTTTTCGATGATCTCATAGTCAAAGCCCTCGCAGATGATAAGGCCGGTGTCCATCTTGCCGGCGTCCAGCGTATCCTGCGCGATCTGGGAGACGAAGGACCGGGCGATGTTGCCCGCGCCCATGTGAACCCAAACCGGCGTTTTTGCAGTTTTTTCAAGGACCTGCGCGCGGTCATAGCGCGGCAGCGTGTAGTTTTTTTCCTGAAACAGCGCGCTGTTCAGATTGGCATTGGAAAGTTTCATATGATGCGGGAAGAATCCCGTTACACCCCTCTTTCAGTCATTTCGAAAGTGTTTGCAGAAGATTCTCCGTCGCCACGCGGCTCATGGCCATGCTGGCGCCGGGCGTGGAGGCCGCGCAGTGCGCGCCCATAATCAGGTTGTCCAGTTGATAAATTTCCGGATTCTTCGGCGGCTCCTCACGGAACACGTCCAGTCCCGCCGCGGCGATTTTTCCTTCCCGAAGCGCCTGCACAAGCGCCGCCTCGTCGATCAGCTCTCCGCGCGCGGTGTTAATTAGAACCGCGGTTTTCTTCATGCGCCCGAGCGCCTCGGCGTTCACAATGCCGTGCGTCTGCTCGGTGAGCGGCAGATGCAGGCTGATGAAGTCGCATGTGGAGAAAATCTCCTCCGGCTGCGCATAGCGGATGCCGTGCGCGTCGGCGTAAGCGCTGTCCCAATAGACATCGTAGGCCAGCACCTCCATATGGAAGCCCGAAGCGCGCTCCGCCACGCCCTTTCCGATGGCGCCGAGGCCCAGAATGCCGAGGCGCTTTCCGAAAATGTCCAGACCCATGCGCTTGGTCCAGTCCTGTTCATGGCAGAACTTGTCGATCAGCGGAATCTTTCTTGCGCACGCGCACAGAAGCGAGAACGCGTAGTCCGCGACGGCCTGGGAATTTGCCCCGCGCGTGATGGAAACCTCGATGCCGCATCTGCGGCAGTAATCCAGATCAATGTTGTCCGTTCCGACACCGTATTTCGAGACGGCGCGAAGATCCGGCGCGCAGCGAAGCACTTCCTCGTCCAGCGGATCGACCCCGATGATGACGCCGACGCAGTCCGCAATCTGCTCCATCAGCTCTTCCTTGGTCAAAATCCTGCCGTACGGGTTCAGCACAGGCGTAAAGCCTGCCGCGCGGAGCATGTCCGCCACCGACGCGTCATACTTGCCGTAGGAACGCGGTGTAATAAGTACCTTTTTCATCCTGACCTCCGGGTGATCTGCGGCTCAAAGGCCGCTGAGATACGCGCTGCGATAGCGCTCATAGAGCGACCGGCAGGCTTCTGCCTGCGAAGCGCGCGGCCGCACACGGTGCATCGACGTATTGCTGCCCTGTCCAAGCGGCGCGGGATCTCCCGCGGCATGGGCGGCCAGCAGCGCCGCGCCGATGGTCGATGCATCCGGCTCGTTGGCGCATAAGAGCTCGCGCTGCAAAAAGTCCGCCAGCATCTGCGTCCATTGGGGCGAATGCAGCACGCCGCCGGAAACGCGGATGTCCAAAGGCTCCTGCGAGCAGGCGCAGAGCGTTTCGTAGCACTGATACAGGTTGCACAGAATGCCGGCAAGCAGTCCCCGGTAGAGTTCCTTCGGGCCGTGCTCCGGCAGAACGCCGAGAAAACCGCCGCGCCGCGCATCATTCCAGCCGGGGCAGCGCTCTCCGAAGAGAAACGGCAGAAACACCGGAAGATCCTCCAGATTCCAGTCCCCCTGCTCCAGCTCGTCAAACGAAAGCTTCCGGCCGAGCGCGCGCTCCATAAACCAGTTGACGCAGTTGCACGCGCCCGAAATGGCCGCGCCGCTCACCCAGCCGTCAACGCCGTAGTAACACCACAGCGCGTGATTCTCCGGCAGCTTCGGCTCCGGCACCGACAAGCGGATGGCCGAGCTCGTGCCGATGGAAAGCGTCATCCGTCCGTGCTCGAGCGCACCGGCGGCAAGCTGGTTGAGCGCGCCGTCCGGAAACGCCGGAACAACCGGGATTCCGGGCGCAATGCTGAGCAAATCCGCCGCCTGCTGCGTCAAGCCGGCCGTGTCACGGAATGTTGCCAGCGGTGCGAGCTGCTCCGGCCGAATGTTCAGCCATTGCAGCACAAAATCGTCATAGGTTAACTTGTGGATGTTGATGAGTCCGCCACCGCTCATGGTGCTGATCGATTCGCGGTACTCCCCCGTGAGCCGGTAGAACGTGTACGCGCCCTGCGAAATAAACTGCATGCGCGAAAGCTCCGCGCCCTGCGAGGAAAGCCAGCGCAGCGCATGACGGGAATACGTCACATGGGGCATGCAGCCGGTTCTCTGGTAGAGCGTGTCCGTGAGCGTTTTATCCTGCCGGATGGCGGCGCACTGCGCGCTCGGCGCGAGATAGTTCCACGAATACGTCTTTCCGGGCTTCGAGAGCGAACCCTCGCAAAGTCCGATGCTGTGCCACGTACCGCAGACCGCGACGGCCTGCACCGGCTGCCCGGCCGCAATTTCCGCGCCGGCCTGTAAGGTAAGCGCCGCGATGGCGTCCGTGTCGGAAACACCGCCCGCGCAGGCCGCCTGCGGATACGGAATCGTCTTCACCGCGCGCACGCCGCACGCGGTGTCGTACAAAATCGCTTTGGCGGAGCTTGTGCTGGACTCAAGTGCCAGTACGATCATTGTCCAGGTTCTCCTTATACATCCGGCTCGCTTCATCCAGGTGCTTCTCCAGCGCCAGATAGGCGGCGGAGTAGTTTGCCTTGTAAAGCGCAGCCAGGATCTCCAGATGCGCCCGCTTCGATTCGAGCGCGTTGTCATTTTCACTGTACATATGGATTCGGATCAGATTCTGCATGCCGCTGTATTGCTGGATCAAAAACGGGTTGCCGGATGCTTCAACAATCATCCGATGCAGCTTTTCGTCGAGCGCCAGCATCGCGCGCGAACGCGGCTCGCGCATTTCAATCTGCTGATACAGCTCCAGAATCTCCGTCCGGTCAATCCGGTCGGCAAAATGCTCCAGACAGTGCAGCTCGTAGAGCTTTCGCACCTCGCCGATCTGGGCAAGCTCCCGGTCGGAATACTCCTTTACAAAAACGCCGACTCGCTGCTGCGTCTCCAACAGTCCCTCCGTGGTTAGCTGCTGCAGGGCGTTTCGGACAGGCATGAGGCTCACGTGATTCTCCTCGGCAATCTGCTTGGGATTGACACGCTCTCCCGGCTTGATTCTCCGCTCGAGAATCAAGTTCAGTATCAGCTCATGCATCTGTTCATTGACAGTATCGGCAATAATCATAGCGCTTTGCTTCCGGCCGGGCCGCGCGCGGAAGCCTCCCCCTTACCACAAATTATCGTGTTCGTTAAATTTCATCTCTTCCGGCTCACTGATAATCTGCATATTGGGGTTGCTCTGCACTTCGGCCAAAAGTGCCTCAGACACCCAGATTTCATCCATATGCATGGTATCGTGAATCCTGATAACTCTTGGATTCATTATATCATTGCCGCCGTTATACTTCAAGCAGGCTGCAATCGCATCCCGGTCCGAATTCAGAACCATCGGCACGCGAAACGGCGTAAAAGTGGTCGAAGTGAGCGCATTCGGGAACGATGCGTAGAAGTCACATTTTTCCAAACACCTTTTTGTCGTCACGTCTCCGTAGCCAAGTCCTGCCATCTGGCCGTGCGTATCGGCCGACAAATCGAGGATCGCCATCTTTGCCGCGTTCATGCCGCCCGAGACATAGGGGTTGCAGAACCGGCCCGTGATGTTCGGGTCCATGCCGTCGCCTGAAATATCTTTTCCGATCTGATCGATGATGAGCAGATCCACGTCCTTGATGTAGCTCTGCGCCAGAAGCAATTTGGCTTCCAGCAGCAGCGGCGGCTCCTTGTCGGCGAACTCGTCGCTGCGCAGCACTTCAATCTTGGCCGTCTCATCATAGGCGTTTTCCAGAATTGCCAAGCCGAAGAGGACCGGCGCATGCTTCAAAATCGCCTTGCCGAACATCGGGATGTTGTAGCCCATGCGGGCGGGACCTTCGTGGTGGAAGTTCTCCGCGCCGCGCTGCTTGCCGAGGCCGATGACCATCATCTTCATCATGCCGCTCTCGTACGGGCCGCGGAAGTCGGTGTGGGGCTTGACGCGGCCGACGACGACAATGCCGTCCGCCTCCGCCGCGTTGCGGTCAATGTAGACATCCCGACCGTCCTCGGTTTTGCCGATGTACTTCGTTTCCATCGAAGAGCGAATCGGCGCGCCGCAAAATTCCTCCGTGACGCCGTAGCTCTCAATGATGGCCCGCTGGCCCTCGGCCGTCGCGCCGCCGTGGCTTCCCATGGAGGGAACAATAAACGGCTTTGCGCCAAGCTTCTGCAGGCAGCGGCAGACCTCGCGGATGATAAAGCGGATGTTTGCAATGCCGCGGCTGCCGCAGGTGACGGCAATCTCCATGCCGGGCTTTACAAGGGCGCTGATATCGTCTCTGGCAATCAGCTCGCGCACGCGACCCTCCACATCCTTGACCTGCGGCCGGGGGAAGTTCTGGCGCACGCGCGCCATGCGCGGCAGATATGCGTCCTTTAGCAAATCGGCAATGAGTCTGTAATCTTCGATCTGGTTCATAGTGCGTCCTCATTTTCTCCTCGCGGTTTTGCCGCGGCCTTTGCTTTTGCCGGATGCATATGGTATACTTGGCATCGTAACCTGGCCGCGGTCAAAGAAATGCGAGGGAGCTTTTATGAAAAAATTATTGCAGAACAAGCGATTTATTCTGGCGCTGATCGTTGTGCCCAATCTCATCATCGCTTTTCTCACAAACGGAAACAACGCGCTTTACACGCTGGGCGCTGCGCTCGGTGCGGCGACGGTTGTGTATCTGATCTACTACGCCAGCCGCATCCTTCTGAGCAGAACCGACCTCAACCGGGACTGGATCATTCCGGTCTCCCTTGCCTGCGGATACGGAATCTATTACGCCTGCATGTACCTGTTCTGAGCCGCGGGGCTCAGAACACGACGTTGACCTTCATGCAATTGCCGGGGTTTTCGGAAATATCGCGGACCGTGGCCGGCGCTTCGTCGACCGTGACGACCTTCGTGAGAATCCGGCGTGCGTCCACCTTGCCGCTGTAGATGAGCTCAACGGCCTCTTCAAACTCATGATACGCGTTTCTCGCGCCGAGCAGATCGAGCTCCTTGCGCGTAATCATGTCGGTCGGAAGCGAGGTCTCCTTGTGGGGCCAGCCGGTGAAGGCGATGCGGCCCGCCTGGCAGACGATGTCGAGCGTTGCGCGGATGGCGCTGTTGGCGCCGGAGGCCTCGAGCGCGCACTGCACCATTTTGCCGTTCGTGTATTCCGAAATCTTTTCCACAAGATTGTCCGTCTTGAGGTTGACCGTGTATTTGACGCCGAGCGAACGGGCGAACTCCAGCCGCTCTTCGACCAGGTCAATGAGAATCGGATGCGCGTCATATGCCAGCGCAACCATCGCGACCAGCATGCCGATGGGGCCTGCGCCGCTGATGGCGATAAACTCGCCGGCCTTCAGCTTCAGACGGTGCACGCCGTGCAGCGCGATGCAGAGCGGCTCTGCAATCGGGATGATGTCCCAAGGCATATCGTCGGGCACCTTGACCAGCCATTTTGCCGGATGGGCAAAGGTTTCCGCCATGCCGCCGTCGACATGGACGCCGAGCACGTGCATGTTGTCGCAGCAGTTCATCCGGCCGATGGAGCACGGATAGCAGTGGCCGCAGTACATGTAGGGCTCTACGACGACATGGTCGCCGACCTTGAGGCCCTTGGGGTTATCTTCGGGGATGGACAAAATCTCGCCCGCCAGCTCGTGACCGATGATGCGCGGATACGACACCAGGCCGTTTGTTCCGCGGTATGCGCCGATATCACTGCCGCAGATGCCTGCCGCGTGAATCTTGAGCAGCGCCTCGCCGGGCTGTACCGGCCGCTGCTCCAGCTCCGTTACGCCGATGACGCCGGGCTCTTTCAGCAATACTGCTTTCATTGTGTACTCCCTCTTTCTCAAAGATTTTTCTGTGCGGTAAAACCGCTGTACAGCAGCTCCAGGTGCCGTCCGATGTGGCGCTCCAGCCGCTGCATATACTCTTTGTCATACTGCCGCCACACCTTGTAGAGCCGGTCACGGAAGCGATAGCTGCCGTCCAGCGCTTTTTCGTTCAGGATCAGGCCGTAGGTGATGTGGACCAGCTGCCGCTCGTCGTTGTTCGTTTCCAAAAGCGTTACAAGCGCCTCGTCGGGAACGGAATCGAGCGGCGGAATGTTATTCAGATTTGTCGTGACATGGTAATACTTCGTGGCCTCGTAAAATGCGTCCGGCAGTATGAAATCATGGATTTCCCGGTAAAGCGCCGGCGCGTGCTCAGCCACAACCGCCATCGCCTCCAGCCAGCTTGTGCCGGCGGTCTTGAGGTGGAAGTGTCCATGCGTGTATTGTCCGATGGTGGGGAAGACGGAGAACTTGTCCGAGCCCGAGTGGATGCTGAGCTTATAGCCGAAATGGTCGGCAATCGCCGCGTGTACCGCAAAGTCGCGTTCAAAGGCCGGAAGCTCGCCAATGTAGTCGATGCCCTTCTGGAACTCTCCGATGAAGCGCGGCGCGACGGTCACTGGCTGAACGCCCTGCAGCTTTAATTCGTTTGCAATGAAAAAATGCTGCTCCGGAAGCGTCGGCGTCGAGGTCTCGTCGATGGAAATTTCAAAGTCGGCCTTACCGTCTTTCATAAACTTCCGGTAAATGGAGACGGCGAAGGCGATGGCCTCATTGTAGATCAGGCACGTTCTGCGCAGAAGCTCCGGCGTAAATGTGAGCGTATGGCTGCCGACCGTAAAGCGTTTTCCGAGATAGCGCGCTTCGATGGCGGCGTCGGGCTCATAGCTTTCCGCGACGGCCTCATCGGTCATCTCGGCCGCTTCCCCGTGGATGTGCTCGCTGCAGTCAAGGGTAATCATCGTGTAGCCGCAGCTCAGCGCGTACGCCACTTCCTCCGGCGTTTTCAGATGGTCGCCGTCGGCGCCGAAGCCGCGCTGGAAGTCCTCGCGGAACACAGCGTAGCTCACATCATCCAGCACCTTTTCAAAGGTGCGGCCCGTGAGATGCAGCTCGCGGATCGACTGCTGGGCCAAAATCGGGTATGCGTCATAGGTTTCAAACACGCACACATGCCCCGGCGTTGCAATGCCGAGGCGATCGCCGGTCCCGGCGGTACGCTCTTTTCCCAAAACCCGCGACGGTGCGGTAAACGCAAAGCGCTCACGCAGGACGCAGGCATTTTCATGATTCATGGGCGCTGCAAGCAGCGTCCCGACCGCCGTACCCATGGCTTCGCCGGTAAAGCCGAAGCCGTCGGAAACGATCAGCCAATCGCATTTCTCCGCGCGCCAAATAAACGCCAGGCAGCCGCCTGCGCGGTGGACGGAGCGCGGATACACGCCAAATTCTTCGCAGCGCTCCGGCGCGCAGCCGGCCGCCGCAAATGCCCGAACGGCAGAAAAATCAGTCATAAGCAATTCCCTCATCGGCCGCTCCCTGCGCAAAACCTTGCGCAGGGAGCGTTTGTTGTTTTAGCCGTTCAGTTCCTTGACCGCATCGTCCACGGCGCCTGCGAAGACGTCGAGCGCTTCGGTAAGGGCTGCTTCGTCGATCATCAGAGGCGGCGTGACCTTCAGCGTCGAGCCGCTGCCGACGGGCGCGAAGAACAGGACGCCACGCTGCATGCACAGCTCCACGATCCGCGTTGCCAGATCGCAGTCCATTTCCTTCGTGCCGGGCTTCGTGAACACAACCGCCCATGCCAGGCCGCAGCCGGAAACAAAGCCTATGTGGTCGGGATGCTTTGCCTGCATGGCCTTGAGCCTTTCCTTGCAGACAGCGCCAAGGTTGTAGGAGTTGTCGACCAGATGATGGTTCAGGATGTAGTTGACGCTTGCATACGCAGCCGCCGCGCAGACGGGGTTGCCGCTATGCGTGCTGGTCATCTTGTTCGGGCCATAGAGGTTCATGACGTCCGCACGACCGACGACAGCCGACAGCGGCATGCCGCTGCTGATGCCCTTGCCGCAGCAGATCAGATCCGGCGTAACCTCGGCGTACATGAAGCCGAAGAGCTTGCCGGTGCGGCCGAAGCCCGCCTGCACCTCGTCGAAAATGAGAAGGATGTCATGCTCGGTGCAGAACTCGCGCAGCAGCTTGACAAAGCCCTTGGGCATCAGCTGAACCCAGCCGCCCTGGAAGGTCTCGGTCATGACGGCCGCGATGTCGTCCGGGTTGACGCCGTGGTCCTTGAGCGCGGCGAGGAAGTGCTCGAAGCAGACCGCATCGCTGTAGTCGCTGCGCGACTCGTCGGCCCACTCGTACTTAAACGCATTGGGGAACGGAACCTGCACGAACGTGGAGTCGGGCGTGACAATCCAGTTCTTTGCCGACGGCGTGCCGCCTGCCTGCTGCGAGCCCATCGTGCGGCCATGGAAGCAGTCGTCAAAGGTCACGACGACGCGCTTGGTTGCGCTCTTGGTAAGGCCGTAGGTCTTGGTCAGCTTGATGGCGCACTCGGTGCTCTCGGCGCCGGTGCTCAGAAGGAAGACGCGGTTGTCGGGAATCGGGACGATCTCGGAGATCTTCTTGACCAGATGCGCGCGCTGCTCGTTCGGGAAGACATAGCTGTGAACCAGGCCGTGCGAAATCAGATCCAGCATTGCCTTCTGCACATCGGGGTTGCAGTGGCCGGCGTTGGCCACGACGACGCCGGAGGAGAAGTCGATCCAGCGGTTGCCCCAGCGGTCATAGACGTTGTAGCCGATGGCCTTGTCCCAAATGACGGGAGGCTGGCCGGACATGGAGGTCGGCTCGTACCGGCGCATTTCCTTGAGAATCTCAACCGCCTCCGGCGCAGGAATCTGCGTTTCGATGGTGCGGTTCTTTGTATTTACCTTCGCAACATTCTGCGGCTCAAGCGTAAAGTTTGCCATAATCATTTTCTCCTTGCTATGATTGCTAATCCTGGAAATTATTTCGCGCCCAGGTACGCGCTCTTGACTTCTTCGTTGTTCAAAAGGTCGCTGCACTTGCCGCTCAGGGCAATTTCACCGTTCTTCAGAACGTAAGCGCGGTCGGCCGTATTGAGCGCCAGCTTCGAGTTCTGCTCGACGAGCAGAATCGTCGTGCCCTCCTGTTTGATCTCGCGGATGGCCTCGAACACTTCCTTGACGATCAGCGGGGCCAGGCCCAGCGACGGCTCGTCAAAGAGGATAATCTTCGGCTTTGCAACCAGCGCGCGGCCGATGGCCAGCATCTGCTGTTCGCCGCCGGAGAGGGTGCCAGCCAGCTGGCTCTTGCGCTCTTCCAGACGTGGGAAGCGCTTGAAGACCTTTTCGATGTCCTCCGCAACGGCCTTGGAATCCTTGCGCAGGTATGCGCCCGCGGCTAGGTTCTCGGCGACAGAGAGCTTCTTGAAGACATGACGGCCTTCAAAGACGTGCGCGATGCCGAGCGCGGCGATCTTGTTTGCGGCCATGCCCTGGATGGGCTTGCCGTTGAAGAGGATCTCGTTCTGCATGCCCTTGGCCGGCACAAGGCCGCTGATGGCGCGCAGCGTCGTCGTCTTGCCCGCGCCGTTCGAGCCGATCAGCGCAACCGTCTCGCCTTGCTCAACAGACATAGAAATGCCCTTGAGGACGTGAATCTGCCCGTAATAATAGTGAAAATCCTTAATTTCCAACATAGCCGCCATTATTCGTCACCTCCGAGATACGCTTCGATGACAGCCGGGTTCGACTGAATTTCCTCCGGTTTGCCCTCTGCCAGCTTGCTGCCGAACGAGAGCACATAGATATAATCGCTGACGCCCATCACCAGATCCATGTCGTGCTCAACGAGTAGAATGGACAGATTCCAGCGTTCGACAATGCGCTTGCACGTCGCGTCGAGCTCGCGCTTTTCCGTGCTGTTCATACCGGCGGCAGGCTCGTCCAGAAGCAAAAGCTTCGGATTGCTTGCCAGCCCGCGCACGATTTCAACCAGACGCTGCTCGCCGTAGGGAAGGCTTCCCGCCGCCTCGTAGGCGCGATGCTTAAGTCCCACGAAATCCAGAAGCTCCAGCGCGCGCTCCTTGCAGACCGCCTCCTCTTCCCGGTGCTTTTTCGTGTGAAACAGCGAGTCAAAGAAGTTGGCTGTCAGGCTGTCGTGCATGCCGACGATGACGTTGTCAATGACCGGCATATCAGCAAAGAGGTTGATGATCTGATAGGTTCTCGCCATACCGGCGTTGTGGATGTAGCTCGGGCGGCGGCCTTTGATTTCCTCGCCGAGGAACTTCACGCTGCCTTCGTTGGGATTATAGACACCGCTGATGCAGTTGAAGCACGTCGTCTTGCCGGCGCCGTTTGGACCGATCAGCGCTACGATTTTTCGCTCCGGAATGTGCATGGAGAAGCTGTTGACAGCGGTAAGCTCTCCAAAGCGGATGGTCATATTTTCAACTTTAAGCATTGGTGCGCGCCCCCTTTTCTTCCTGCTTACGTTTCAGGTGCTGTACAAATTTTTTCCCCTCGCCGATGATGCCTCCGGGCAGGAAAACAATGAAGATGATCAGAAGCACGCCGTAGGTAAGCAGCTGGTACTGCTGGAAATGCGACAGAAGGTCGGTCAGGAACATGATGAGTGTGCCGCCTACAACAGCTCCCCAGTCCGAGCAGAGACCACCGAACATGACCATGATCAGGAATACAACCGACTGCGTCTCCGCCACGGTCTCCGGGCTGATGAAGCCGACCAGATGCGCGTACAGCGCGCCCGCGATACCGGCGTAGAATCCATAGAAGCCGAACGCGTAGACCTTGTAGCGGCGGGTATCGATGCCCATTCCCTCCGCAGCGTGCAGGTTCTGCTTGATGGCAAGGAACGCACGGCCGACACGCGAGCGGACAAGGAAGGTTTTCAGCAGCACCAGAAGCACGGTGCATACAAGACCAAAGTAGAAATACGAGGTATAGCTTTTGAAGACAAAGCCGAACAGCTTCAGCTTCGCGGCAAAGATGCCATTGAAGTTGCCCGTAATACCGCCGGGCGAGCGTGTAATCACCTGATAGATAACATAGTTGAAGGAAATGGTGGACAGGGACAAGAATGCAAAGCGAAGCTTGGACACGGGGCACGCAAAAAGAATCGCAATCAGGCACGACAGCAGCGCCCCGAGGAAAATCGTAAAGATCACCGGAATGCCGAGGTACTTATTCAGTAGAATCGAGCCGTACGCGCCAATTCCGAAGAAGCCCGCGGTGCAGAACGAGATCTGTCCGCTGTAGCCATAGAGCACGTCCAGTCCGCTTGTCGCAATGATATATATTTCACTGAAGCAAAGCAGCATCATTCCATATTTATAGTTCCGGAAAAACACCGGAAAAAGCAGGATCAGAAGGAGCGGCGTGTATTTCAGCAGCTTTTTATTTCCCTGCAGCGCAATTTTCTTATTCACACGAACTCTCCTTTCTCAGTCCTGAACAGCTTCCGCGTTCATCAGGCCTCTGGGCTTGACAAACAGAATCAGAAGCACCGTCACGTAGGCAATCAACTGTTTCATCGCCGAGGAAATATAACCGGCGGAGAAGGTCTCCAGACCGGCGAGCACACCGCCGCCCAGAATGGCGCCGTACATGTCGCCATAGCCGCCAACGACCGCGCTGGCAAAGCCCTTGGCAGACATTGCCGTGCCGAGCGTCGTTGTAACGCCGTAGAGGGGGCCTACCATCATACCGGCAAGACCGGCAACGGTTGTAGAAATAGCCCAGGTAATGCGCGTTGTGCTGTTGACATTGATACCGCAGCTGCCTGCGGCGAGCGGATCCATCGCAGCGGCGCGCATCGCGATGCCGAACCGGCTCTTTTTCATGAAGAAGTGAATCGAAAGCATGAAGATAATCGCAATTGCAATGCAAAGAAGCGATTCCGTCTGGTAGATGACACCGAAAATGGTGACAGTGGAAGTCTTCAGGAACGACGGCATGGAAAGCGGCGCTGCGCCCCAGCCGACAATTTCAAGGCTCTGGATGATATAGGAGACTGCCACAGTAGCAAGAATGATGACCGAGGTTGTTGTGCTACGCTTGAAAATCGGTCGAATAACGAACTTTTCCAGAATGCAGCCGATGATGAAGCAGCAGACGACGGTCAGTACGAGGGAAACGAGAAACGGCAGCTTCAGCACGGAGAAAAATGTATAACCGAGGAAGCCGCCCAGGCACATCAGATCGCCCTGCGCCAGATTCATAATGCCGGACGCGCGGTAAATCAGGCTGTAGCCCAGTGCAATCAGGCCATAGATACTGCCTGACAGGAGCGCGGAAATCAGTAGTTGAACAAACATATGGAGTTTCCTTTCTTATTTCCAATCCAGCGCCGTTTTTATGCGGCGCGGGGATATCGTCTCACCGATACCCCCGCGCTTTCAATGGCTCTGGTATCTTTTTCCGTTCTTACTCTGCCTGCTGCAAAAGCATGAAAACGGAATTAGTAGGCATTGCCGGTCTGCGTCTTATAGCCGTCGTAGCCGCCTTCGTTGAACCACTTTTCCCAGCTGATGTTGACCTTGTCGACCAACAGGAAGCGGCTGACATTGTGGTACGGTTCGCCGTCGCCGGCAGAGTAGTCCATCGTGCCGCCGAGGCCGTCGATCTTGATCTGCGGGACAACCGCGAGCATATCCTCGGTATCGGTGGACTTTGCAAGGTTGGTCGCCTCTGCGATGACCATCACAGCGTCCCATGCGCGGTAGCCGATCTCTGTTCTGGGGATTTCGCCGTAGATGTCAATGTAGCGCTCGAGGAAGTCGTGCATGATGTCGATGTCACACTCGGAAATATCGTTGTAGGTGACATAGGGGTTCGCGAAAAGGATGTAGTTTGCGTTGTCCCAGCCGGAGATTTCAGCCAGGTTGGCATAGTAGGACTCCTTGTCAAAGATCAGTCCCGTGTAGCCGTTCTGCCGGATTTGCTTGACAAAATAGCCCGCGTCGTTCGACGTCATGGACATGAGAATTGCCTGAGGCTTCGCGGCAACGATGCGTGCGCACTGCGAAGAAAGGTCGGTATCATCCACCTCGCAGGATTCCTCTGCAACGATGCTGACCTTGTCGCCGACAGCCGTCTCAAAGGCCTTGATGAACGAGAGCGCAGCTTCCTGCTGATCCTTCATAACGGCCATCTCGGTGATACCCATATCGGAGACCATTTTGGCAACCTCGTCTGCAACGAAGTCGTAGTTGACGCTGCAGCGGATGATATACTTCCAGCCCTGCTGCATCCACGTTGCGGACGTGCCCATGCCGATGGTGAAGACCTGCGCTTCTTCGAAGATCGGACCGGAAGCCAGCATTTCTGCCGAGCTGTTTGAGCCGATGGCCGCGTCGATGTCTTCGTTTTCAATCAGCTTCTGCGCAGCCTTGACAGCTTCCTCAGGCGAACCCTTGTTATCATACGTTGTTGCAAGCACGCCCTGCTTGCCGTTGAAGCCGCCGTTCGCGTTGACATAGGCAATTGCCATCTCGGCGGCGTTGCGCGCCTCAATGCCTTCCTGTGCGGTGCCGCCGGTGAAGCTGCTGGACAGGCCGATGCGGAACGTGTCACCGGAGCTTTCCGTACCGGTCTGGGTATCTGCGGATGTGGTCTGAGAGTTGTCGCTGGGGGTCGACGCCTTCTGTGCGCAGCCAACCATGGAGCACAGAACTGCCAGAGCGATGAGCAATACAACGATTCGTTTCTGGAATGTTTTCATGTTACCACCTCTTAAAAATTTTGATTTCCTCTTGCGTTGAAATCTATCATCTATTATAACAGATGGCAGGTTGATTGCAATTCGCATGTTCTACCAAACTCCCGGTTCATTTTTGTGTAAACATACAATTTTCGTTCTAAATAGCGCTTTTCCATGGTGTTTCTATCCAATTCTATTGACAGTATTTTTGCTTTGCCTTATAATAGCGTCAAAGCTAAGCTGTTATAACAGATCATAAAATCTGGTGATTATGGCAATGTAGCCCAGAAAATCTTTTTTGTTTTCCGATTGTTTTATTATAAAGGAGTGGAATCCATGCAAACCTACAATTTCAGCGCTGCCGACTTCCAGACCATGCAGAAGGACATGTTCAAATTCCTGTTCGACTTCACCGCGATCCCGTCCGTCTCCAGTGACGAAAAGGAAGCGTGCGAATATATCTACCAGGAGTTTTTCAAGCTCCCCGGCGTCGTTGTTGAGCGCCAGTATCTGGACAACTCCATCATGGACGACCCCTATTGGAATCCGGGCCCCTACTTTGCAAACGACTACACCGGCCACTTCAACGTCATCGCGACCTGGAAGGGCACGGGCGAACAGGCGCCTGTCTACGTCAACGCCCACATCGACACCGTTATGGCCTGCTCCCCCGATCTGATGCCGCCGCACGCCGATGACGACGACCGCATCTACGGCCTCGGCGTTCACGACGACAAGGGCCATGTCGCGGCCATCTACGGCGCGTTCAAGTATCTGTCCGAGCACAATGTGAAGCTCCCGTTCGACGTCATCGGCCATCTGGTCGTGGAAGAGGAAATCGGCGGCAACGGCTCTTTGTGGGCTGTGCGCCACGCGAAGGAAAAGGGCCAGTGCGCGCTGATGCTCGACGGCAACGAAGGCCTTCTGATGCACGCCTGCCGCGGCTGCATCTGGCCGCGCATCACCTGCACGGGCATTTCCTGCCATCCGGGCGACCGCAAGAAGCAGAAGTTCGCCAGCGCCTACGATTACCTGCAGAAGGCCATTGAGGACGTCCGCGAGGCCCACGCAGAATACTGCGCATGGCTCAAGGACCATCCGGTCAAGTACTTTGAGGACGAGGTTCCCCCGCTGAACATCGGCATGATCCACGCCGGCAACTGGCCCGCAACCGTCCCGACCGAAGCGTTCACGCAGATGGTCTACGGCGTGTTCCCCGGCGCAGACTACAACATCAACTCCGTCGAGCGCAAGCGCATCGAAGACAAGCTGGCCACCGATCCGGATCTTGCCGGTCATTACAAGGTTGAGTTCACCTTCGACGTCATGGCCGGTGTGACCGACGTGGAAGATCCGCTGGTTCAGGAGTTCCATCAGGCCGCCGTCGACGCGGATCTGTCGGCAACCATCGGCGTGTTCAACGCCGCCTGCGACATCGGCTTCTACCGCAACCTCATGGGCGTGCCCGCCATCAACTTCGGCGTCGGCGAAAAAAACGCGCACTCGATGCACGAGTCCATCAAGGTAAGCGACGTACTCAAGCTTTCCCACGCTGTGACGAACTTCCTTGCCATCCGCGGCAAGCTGTAAGCGTATCCATTTCAAAACCGGGCCGCATGCCGCGGCCCGGCCCATCCATATAACATAACAGAATGAGAAAGGAGCTCCCATGAAAAGCGAGGTTTTTTACTTATCGGACGATCGAAGCGTCAGCCTGACCAGTTACCGCTACATCCGCTCCAAGGTGCTGCGGAATCTGAACGAGGAATGGGAACCGGCACGGCGCCCCGCCGTCATCGTCTGCCCCGGTGGCGCTTACACATATCTGGCCGACCGCGAGGGCGAGCCGGTTGCGCTGTCGTTTATGCAGAAGGGCTATGATGCGTTCGTTCTGCGCTATTCGCTCGGCGAGCGTTCGGCCTATCCCGGCCCGCTTGACGATATTTCCAGAGCCGTCTGGTTTGTGCGCAGCCACGCGGATGAATGGGAGATCGATCCGGACCATATCGCCGTGTGCGGCTTCTCTGCCGGCGGTCATCTCTGCTCGCTGCTCGGCACGCAGTGGAATACGCCCGGCCTCTGCCAGCGTCTCGGCATTCCCGAGGGCGGCAACCGGCCAAACGCCATGATTATGTGCTACGCCACCACCGGCGAATATGCCATTGAGGGCTCAGCGCCCCGCACCGCCACCAAGAGCACCGGCAGGGTCGCCGCTGCCTGCGGCGCAATGCTCAGCGGCAAGGTCCGCCCCGAGGCCGTCACCGTCAACTATGTCAGTGCCGACACCGCGCCGGCATTCATCTGGCAGGGCCGCGAGGACTTCCTGAACGTTCTGGAAAACATCCACTTCGCAGAAAAGATGTACGAGGTCGGCGCGCCGTTTGAGCTGCATATCTTCGGCAACGGCTCGCACGGCATGTCTCTGTGCATGCCGCAGACCAGCTATTTTGACAAAACCTACCCGGTCAACATGGACCAGTGGTTCCCGCTCTGCGTCAACTGGCTCAACGACCAGTTCGGCTTCTGAACTTTCACCCCACACTTTAATCGCACGGAGGAAACTGTTATGAATCTGAGAGAAACCTACCGTTACGCCATCGCATGCCCGACGAGCATGGGCCTTCGCATCACGCCGGAAAACCGGATGGCGGTGCAGAACAGCAATCTGTTTTATCTGCAGGCGACGAGCGCAGAGTCGAACGTCCTGAACATCGCTTCGAGCCTCGGTCATGAGTGCCTCGTGCTGACGAAATTCGTCAAGGGCAGCCCCGTCGCGGACTTCATCAAGCGCCAGCTGCGCGCGCGGAATATCCGCTTTGAGGGTCTGGACGTGGAACAGGGCGGCCCGTGGGGCTATCGCCATCAGTTCAACATCGCGGACTCTGGTTTTGGGCTTCGCGCACCGCGCGTGTGGAATGACCGCGCGGGCGAGGTCGGCAGAACGCTCAGTATCGAAGATTTTGATGTTGACCGCATCTTCGGGCAGGAGGGCGTCGCCATCCTGCACCTGTCCGGCCTCATCGCAGCCATGAGCCACGAGACGACGGAGTGCTGCCTTGCGCTGGCAAAGGCTGCGAAGCAGTACGGCACGCTCGTCTCGTTCGACCTCAACTACCGCGCCACGTTCTGGAAGGGCCGCGAGGAAGAACTGTCCAAGGCGTTCCATGAAATCGCGTCGCTGGCCGACGTGCTCATCGGCAACGAGGAGGACTTCCAGCTCTGCCTTGGCTTCAAAGGCCCCGAAGCAGGCGGCAAAGACCTCGCTTCCAAAATTGAATCCTTCAAGACCATGATCTCGCAGGTGAAGCAGAAGTATCCGAACGCGCAGATGTTCGCCACCACGCTGCGGCAGGTCATCTCGGCCAACGAACACCTCTGGGGCGCGATCGTGCTGGCCGGGGACGAATGGTACGTGGAAGAGCCGCGCGAAATACAGGTCATGGACCGCATCGGCGGCGGCGACGGCTTCTCGGGCGGTTTGCTTTACGGCGTGCTGAACGGCTGGGCACCGGAACAGTGTCTGCAATTCGGCTGGGCCAGCGGCGTTCTGGCAGCTTCGAGCCTCAACGACTATGCCGAGCCTGCGGACGAGAAGCAGGTCTGGGATATCTACAAGGGAAACGCCAGAGTTCAGCGGTAAGGAGGGTGTACAGGATGAAAAAAGCAGACATTGGTCTCATCGGCCTTGCCGTCATGGGCGAAAACCTCGTCATGAACATGGAGTCCAAGGGCTTCGCCGTGGCGGTCTTCAACCGCACGACGGAGAAAGTGGACAAATTCGTAAACGGCAGAGCCGCAGGCAAAAACATCATCGGCTGCCACAGCCTTGAAGAGCTGGTGGACAATCTGGAAAAACCCCGCAAGGTTTTCATGATGGTCAAGGCAGGACAGGCCGTGGACGACATGATCGAAAAACTCCTGCCGCTGCTGGACGACGGCGATATCCTCATCGACGGCGGCAACTCGCATTTCCCCGACACCATCCGCAGAACTGCGTATGTGGAATCCAAGGGCAAGCTCTACATCGGCACCGGCGTGTCCGGCGGCGAAGAGGGCGCACTGAAAGGCCCCAGCATGATGCCCGGCGGAAGCCCTGCCGCGTGGCCGTATGTGAAGCCCATCTTCCAATCCATCTGCGCGAAGGTCGAGGACGGCTCGCCCTGCTGCGACTGGGTCGGCGAAAACGGCGCGGGGCACTTCGTCAAGATGGTGCATAACGGCATCGAATACGGCGATATGCAGCTCATCTGCGAAGCGTATCAGCTCATGCGCGACCTGCTCGGCATGAGTGATGATGAAATGCACGAGGTTTTTGCCGCGTGGAATCAAACTGAGCTGGATTCCTATTTAATTGAGATCACACGCGATATTCTCGCGTACAAGGACACCGACGGTCAGCCCATCGTAGAAAAGATCCTCGACACCGCCGGTCAGAAGGGCACGGGCAAGTGGACGGGCATCGCGGCGCTGGATGAAGGCGTCCCGCTGACGCTCATCGGCGAAGCTGTGTTCGCGCGCTGCCTGTCTGCGATGAAGGCAGAGCGCGTCGAAGCGGCGAAGGAATACGCCCGCACGATCCCGGCCTTCACCGGCGACAAGGCCGAGATGGTCGAGGCCATCCGTCAGGCGCTGTATGCCTCCAAGATCATCTCCTACGCACAGGGCTACACCCTCATGCGCACGGCGGCAAAGACCTACGGCTGGAACCTCAACTACGGCGGCATCGCGCTCATGTGGCGCGGCGGCTGCATCATCCGCAGCGTTTTCTTGGGCAAGATCAAGGAAGCGTATGATAATGACCCGGAGCTGTCGAACCTCTTGCTTGATCCGTATTTCAAGCGTACAATGGAAAAGCTGGTTCCCGCATGGCGCAAGGTCGCGGCCGCAGCAGTTACATACGGCGTGCCCGCACCCGCGATGACGGCGGCACTCAGCTATTTCGACGGCTACACCACCGACCGCCTGCCCGCAAATCTTTTGCAGGCGCAGCGTGACTACTTCGGCGCGCACACCTATGAACGGCTGGACGCGCCGCGCGGCGAGTTTTTCCACACCAACTGGACCGGCCACGGCGGCAACACCGCGGCTTCCACTTATAACGCCTGATCCCGCTTCCGGAGACGTGAAAGCTTCCGGACCTTTGATTCCAGATGAAGCCCCGCCACTCCCTTTCCGGCGGGGCTTCCCCACCCTACTTGTCTCGGAGGATATTTATGGAACAGTTTTATTATGCCAAAGATGAAAGCGGCCTGAGCCGTGAAGAAATCCGCGCGGCGCTGCAGGCTTCGCTTGAAGGCCGCACCGTAAAAAAGGCCCTGATTATTCCGCCGGATTTCACGCGCTTTCATTCGCAGGCCGGCCTGATTACAAATATCTATTACCATCTGCTCACCGACGCCGGCTGCCAGGTCGACGTCATGCCCGCGCTCGGCACGCATGAGCCCGTGTCCAAGGAGCAGTGGCCCGTCATGTTCGGTGATGTGCCCTATGAGAATATGATCGTGCACGACTGGCGTCACGACGTCGTCAAGATCGGCGAGGTCCCGGCCAGCTATTTGGAAGAAATCACCGAGGGCCTCTGGCACGATCCCGTCAGCGTCGAGGTCAACCGCCGCATTATGGACGAGAGCTATGATCTCATCATCTCCCCGGGCCAGGTTGTCCCGCACGAGGTCATCGGCATGGCCAACCACTCGAAAAACCTCTTTGTCGGCGTCGGCGGCAGCGACATGATTAACAAATCCCACATGGTGGGCGCTGTCTACGGCATGGAACGCATGATGGGCAAGGATTACACGCCGGTGCGCAAGATCTTCGACTACGGCATGGAGCAATTCCTGAACAAGCGCCCGATTCTCTTCGTTCTCACCGTCTGCACCGCGCCCCAGGGCGAGAGCATCATGCACGGCATGTTCGTCGGCGAGGGCCGGAACTGCTTAACCGAAGCTGTCAAGTTGGCACAGGAGAAGAACATCGACTTTGTCGAGCACGGCATCAAAAAGTGTGTTGTCTATCTCGATCCCACCGAATTTAAGTCCACCTGGCTCGGCAACAAGTCCATCTACCGCACGCGTATGGCAATTGCGGACGGCGGCGAGCTGATTGTTCTGGCGCCCGGCGTTTCGAAATTCGGCGAGGACGCACAGTGCGACAAGCTGATCCGCAAATACGGTTACAAAGGCCGTCTTCACACGCTCGAAGAATTTAACAAGCCCGAAAATCAGGACCTGCGCGACAACATGGGCGCGGCAGCGCACCTTATCCACGGATCAAGCGACGATCGGTTCACTATCACCTACGCAGTCAAGGACATTACGCTCGAAGATGTCGAAGGTGTCAGTTTTCAGGCTGCAAGCTATGACGAGATGGTCAAAAAGTACGATCCTTCCAAGCTGCACTACGGCTATAACACCGTGGACGGCGAGGAGATTTACTTCATCCCGAACCCCGCCCTGGGGCTTTGGATCAATCGCGAGAAGTTTGAGCAAGACTGATCCCCCATATTCATCCCTTCCCTTTTGACACAGCAAGTCCCGGCGGAATATCCGCCGGGACTTGCTGTTTTTATGCTTATGTCTGTTTTCAGGCTGAACATCAGATGCAAAGCACATGCATTCCATTGCGCCCCAGTTTAAATCAAATCTCCGCCAGTAGCTTCGCTTCGACAGAGATGTTTTTGAACCGTTGATGCGTAATCAGCAGGCGGGGGATACGAAAGTAGCTGAACTCTTTCGATTCGTCGCCGTAGAAATAATCTGATACGATAACCGCCGCCATATTTGCCGCTCCTTTCTCTGTTTGGGGTTAATAATCTATGTGATAGAAAAAGCACGATTTGATTTCTTGCCAAATCGTGCTTTTTCTTGATGTTCTTTTTTGTCAGTAAAGTTTGATTTTTCGGTAACTACCTATTAAAATCCTTAAAATTGTCTCGTTATTTATTGGTATCTACCAAAGTGTGGAATTTTGCGCCATTGGCGCAAAATTATGCGCGCAGTCGAGGCGTATCCTTTTCCGAAAGGCTTGATTCAAGTCTTTCGGAAGCGAAGTTCCCAGAATGCAACCGCGCTTGCCGCTGCGACGTTGAGAGAATCCACGCCGTGCCCCATGGGGATACGGACGGTGTAGTCGCAGGCGGCGATAGTAGAGGCGGCAAGCCCGTCTCCCTCTGCGCCGAGGACAATGGCAAGCTTCGGAAGATCGGAAAGCCTGCTGTCTCCCAGCGCAATTGAATCGTCGCGCAGCGCCATCGCACAGGTGGAAAAGCCTGCGCGATGCAGAAGCGACCAGTCGTCCAGCACAGCCCATGGAATCTGGAACACGGTGCCCATGCTCACGCGCACCGCGCGCCGGGTCAGCGGGTCGCAGCACGTGGAGGTAAGCAGCACTGCGTCCATGCCCAGCGCCGCCGCCGAGCGGAAGATCGCTCCGATGTTTGTCGCGTCTACCACGCCCTCCAGAACCGCAACGCGGCGCGCATCCTTTAAAACGTCTGCAGGTGCCCGCAAAGCGGGGCGGCGCATCGCGCACAGAACACCCCGCGTGAGCGTATAGCCGGTGAGACCGGCGAGGATATCCCGATCTGCCGTATAGACCGGAATGTCCGGAAAGCGGGCGAGAAGGGGCGCAGCATCGCCTCCTATGTGGCGCTGCTCCATGAGAAACGAGACGGGGGACAGCCCGGCGTCCAGCGCAGTCTGGATCACCTTCGGGCTTTCGGCGATGAAGACGCCCTTTTCCGGCTCCAGCCGATTTCGCAGCTGCGCCTGCGTGAGCCTTGCGTAGACATCCAGCTCGGGCGCGTCCAGGGAGGAAAGAACTTGAATATTTGCCATATACCTGCTCCTGATCCATAGATTAACTGTATCATACAGGAGACGCGGATAAAAATCAAGCGCCCTGCCGCTTTGCTTCCTGCTCCAGCGCCGTCATGGATTTGCGGAACTGGTGCGAGAACAAAATGGCGGTAAACGTGACAGCAATCACGTCCGCAACCGGCTCCGCCATATAAACGCCCATGACCTGATTGGAAACAAGCTGCGGCATGAGATAAATGAGCGGAATGAGCAGCACGAACTTGCGGACGACTGCCACAATAATCGAGCAGGGGGCGTTTCCCAGCGAGACAAACGTCATCTGGCAGGCAATCTGGATGCCGAAGAGCACCAGCACGCCGCAGTAAATCCGAAGCGCCTTCGCCGCGAAGACGATGAGGTCTTCATTAGGTGTGAAGATCGAGGCAAAGACCTGCGGGAAGAGCTGGATACAGCCCCAGAGAACGGTCGAGTAAACCAGAGACGAGGTAAGAAGCAGCCGGAACGCCTGCTTCACGCGGGCGGCATTTTTTGCGCCGTAGTTGTAGCTCAGAACCGGCTGCGCGCCCTGTGCTAAGCCCTGCAGCGGGAGCATCGCAAACTGCATGACGCTCGTTAAGATAGTCATTGCGCCGACCGCGATGTCGCCGCCGTATTTGAGCAGGGAAGTGTTGAAGCAGACGGAAATGACGCTCTCGCTTGCCTGCATGATGAAAGAGGCTGCGCCCAGCGCCACACAGGGAAGAAAATATTGCGGGCGCAGGCGGATATTCTCGTTTTTGAGCCGCAGCAGCGTCTTTTTTCCGCGCAGGAACGTGCAGACCCAGACGCACGACACGCCCTGTGAAAGAATGGTTGCCAAAGCGGCGCCTTTGACTCCCATGTGGAATACGAAGATGAACAGCGGGTCCAGGACGATATTGCACACCGCGCCGATCAGAACGGTCAGCATGCCGGTTTTTGCAAAGCCCTGCGCGGTAATGAAGGCGTTCATGCCGAGCGTCAGCTGGACGAAGATCGTGCCGATGGCATAGATGTTCATGTAGCTGACGGCGTAGTCAATGGTATTTTCGCTTGCGCCGAAGGCAAGCAGCAGCGGGCGGTTCCAGATCAGAAGCACAGCCGTCAGAACGAGCGAGACGAGAATTTGCAGCGTAAAGCAGCTGCCGAGCGTCTTTTCTGCCGACTCGTGGTCGTTCTTGCCCATGAAGATCGACGCACGCGGTGCGCCGCCGGTGCTGATGAGCGCGGCAAACGCCGAGACGATCATGATAATCGGCAGGCACACGCCGACGCCGGTCAGCGCAAGAGAGCCGTCCCCGGGCATGTGCCCGATGTAGATGCGGTCGACGATGTTGTAGAGCATGTTGACCAGCTGCGCAATGACCGTCGGCACGGAGAGCTTGAGAAGCAATTTCCCGACCGGCTCGGTGCCTAAAAATGTTTTGTCCTGATTCATATTGATCATACCTTCCTGTTTTCTGCGCCGGGATTATTCCATGCCAGTGGCGGCGCGCTCGAGATTCTGCGAGATGGTTTCCATACAGCGGGCAAAGCACGAAAGCTCCTCGGGGCTCAGCCCCTGCGCAAGCGTCTGGGCAAAACGCTCCTGCATCTGCCGTCCGCGCGCGATGATGCTCGATGCCTTCTCGGTCGGTTCCAGATGAAGCTTGCGCCGGTCGCCGGGGACGCTTTTGCGCTCGAGAAACCCCAGCGTGACGAGCGTGTCGACGTGCAGCGAGACAATGCCGGGCTTGAGCCGCCGCATGGTGCAGATGTCCTTTGCGGTGCGGTTTTCCGGGTTGTTCGCGAGAAACAGCAGAATCTCAGCCGCCGTCTGCGGGATTGCAAACTCGCGGCTGAGCGGCTGCATGGCGGCGCTGTAGGCGTCCATGAAACGCTTGGCATGGACGTGGAGCTTTGCCGCGGTCAGAAAATTCTCCATGCAAACTGCCTCCAAAACTAGAATGTTCAATTTTGAACAATTCAATTATAATCAAAAATGCGGCACTGTCAAGATGTGTGCGCAAAAAAATCCGCCCGGTTTTTTCCAGACGGATTTGCGTTATTTTTTTGCGTTGATGACAAGAAGAATGCCTGCGCCGCAGGAGATATGCGCCGCGCCCTCCCATTCGTTGCTGACACCGATGGGGAAGCTGTTTGTGACCAGCGCGCCGTGCAGCGGATATTTGACGCCGGTGATGCAGACGTTTTCCACACGGTCCGTCAGCGCCAGTACGGAAAGAGAATAGCCCTCGCAGGGGGGAAGGGCAATTGCGCCGTTGAAGATCAGATGCAGCCGTGCCTCGCGCCCATAAAGCGACGCCTTCGCGCCATGTCGGCAGGCAAAAGACAGACTCTGGATGTTTCCCAGCAGATGGTCCAGTCTGCCGCCCAGCGCGCAGTAGAGCCGGATCTCCGCAAAGCCCTCGGATACAGCCCAGCGCACCGCTGCCATCGTATCGGTGTCGTCCTTTTCTACCGGCAGGTCCAGCACCGGCACATCTGCCGGCAGCGCGCCGCGGTAGGAATCAAAATCGCCGACGAGCAGATCCGGACGAATGCCGGCATTTCGCGCGTAGACGTAGCCCCGGTCGCAGGCGATGATGAAATCGGCGGCTTCGATGCCGCAGAGCGTGTCCTCCTGCCCGCCGGAAATGATGGCGCAAAACTGTTTCATAGTGCCTCCCAAAGAAGAAGGACCGCCCGAAGGCGGTCCCAGGGTGCGTTTATTGTACCATAACCGGGTGCAAAATCAAGCTTCGTCCGAGAGAATTTCGCCCTCAATGGAGATTGTCACCACGCGCAGGGGCAGCTCTTTTCCGCTTTCGGCAATTGCCTTCTTTGCTGCGAATTCCAACCCGCCGCAGCAGGGGACCTCCATGCGAAGCAGCGTCACGGAGGAAATGTCGTTCTGCGCAAAAATCGCGCCGAGCTTTTGACTGTAGTCGACGGCATCGAGCTTCGGGCAGCCGATCAGTGTAATTTTTCCGCGCATGAAATTCTCGTGAATCGAAGCGTAGGCATAGGCGGTGCAGTCGGCGGCAAGCAGCAGCTCGCAGCCTGCAAAATACGGCGCGTTCACGGGCGCAAGCTTGATCTGGCAGGGCCACTGCGCCAGCCGCGACGGGCGCTTCTGCGCGGGCTCCGGCGCGTCCTGCGCTTGCTGCATCTGCCGGATTCTTGCGCCGGGGCAGCCGCCGTGTGCCGCCTTGCGCGCCTTTGCTGCCTGAACTGCAGCTTCGTTATAGGGCGCGGCTTCACGTTCGACGAAGGTAATTGCGTTCATCGGACATGCCGGCAGGCAGTCGCCGAGCCCGTCGCAGTAGTCGTCGCGCATCAGCTTTGCTTTTCCGTTTACGATGGCAATGGCGCCCTCATGGCAGGCGGTTGCGCACGCGCCGCAGCCATTGCAGAGAGTTTCGTCGATCTGGATGATTCTTTGTTTCATCAAAACCACTCCGTTTCCTTTGTTCTGGCGTCAGTATAGCAGAGGCAGGCAAACAAGTCCGTTGCAGTTCCAACAAACCGCGCGGAAATATTTGCAAAAACCCGGCGCGCCGGATGGACACGCCGGGAAGAAGCTGTGTGCAGGACCAATCAGTCCTCGCGGAAGATGATGCCGTTTTCGTCGGCTTTTTCAATGACGGCAAGCGCGTGGTAGTTGACGCCCATGTTGCGCAGCCGGTCGCCGCCGCCCTGGAACCCCTTTTCAATCGCGATGCCGACACCGACAAGCTCTGCGCCCGCCTGCTCAACCAGCTCGCAAAGACCGCGGACCGCTTCGCCGTTTGCCATGAAGTCGTCGAGAATCAGCACATGGTTGTCGCTGGTCAGCCATTCCTTGGAGAGAATCTGCGTGACCTTTTTCTTATAGGTGTAGGAATAGATCTCGCTCTGGTAAAGACCGCCTTCGATGTTGTCGCTCTTTGCCTTCTTGGCAAAGACCATCGGAAGACCATACCGGTAGGCACAGATCGCAGCGAGCGCGATGCCGCTTGCTTCGGCAGTGAGAATGAGATCGACCTTCGACAGATCGAACAGCTTTGCAAACTCGTCGGCAATGTCTGCCATCAGCTTGCAGTCGATCCGGTGGTTCAGAAACCCGTCGACTTTCACGATATTGCCGGGCAAAACCTTGCCTTCCTTTAAGATCCGCTCCTTAAGCTCCTGCATAACAAACCTCCTGAAATCATAAAAATGGCGGCAAGAGACGCTGCTCCTGCTGCCAATTCACAAAGCCGCGGGAAAGCTGCGCCCACCTGCGGCAATCGTCCAATAGTCGCAGCTCCGGCGCTGCGGTAGAAACATCCGGGCCATGTATCCGGACCTATATTGGCAACAAACCTTATGAAATGCAAAGACCGCCGGGGGCGGACAGTGCGAACTTGTTTGTACACTGATGCTATCATTTCTGACCGCTTTCGTCAAGAGGCGAAACGGGAAAAAACAAGACAAAAATTCGGCAAAAACGAAATAGCTATGCGGCGAAATGACGTATCACGGAAAAAAGTGGAGCCGGAAAGGGCTCCACTGCGCGGCGTTATTTATAGCACTCGGGACGAAGAATGCCGATGTAGGGAAGATTGCGGTAATAGTTGGCATAGTCCAGCCCGTAGCCGACGACGAACTCGTCCGGAATCTCAAAGCCGCAGATGTCGGTCTTGAGGCTCTTGTCGTGGCAGGTCGCCTTGTCGAGGAAGGAGACAGTCGTGATGGACGCGGGCTTTCTCGCCGAAAGCAGTTCCTTGAGATAGTGCATGGTAAGACCCGAGTCGATGATGTCTTCGACGATCACGACGTCGCGGCCGGTGATGTTGTTATCCAGGTCCTTGATCAGCCGCACGACGCCCGTGGACTGCGCGCCTGCACCGTAGCTCGAGACGGAAATGAAGTCCATGTCGATGGCGCAGTTCATGCAGCGGCACAGATCAATGTAGAAAAACGACGCGCCCTTTAAGACGCACACCAGCACCGGGCGCTTGTCCCCCAGACGCCGGGTCAGCTCCGCGCCGATTTCCTCGACGCGCGCGGCAATTGCCTTTTCGGTATAAATAACCCGTTCGATATCCTGTTCCGCAGATCGGATGAGCATGAGAAACCTCCTGAAAAATGTTCTGGACATTCGCAGATATTATCATTATAATCAAAAAATAGAGATAAGTAAAATAGATATACGTAATTTTGAGTATTAGAATTTCTAATGACGGAGGAAATCACGATGGCAGTCAAGCTGGAGCTCTACCGCGTTTTTCATGAGGTGGCGCGCATGGGAAATATCTCTGCCGCCGCGCAGAACCTGTTTATTTCGCAGTCCGCGGTCAGCCAGTCGATCAAGCAATTGGAAGAGCAGCTGCAGGTGCGGCTCTTTTCGCGCAGCACGAAGGGCGTGTATTTAACCAGCGAGGGAAAGCTCCTGCAGGAGTATATTTCCCACGCGCTGGGGCTGATTCAGAGCGGGGAGGAGAAGCTGGCGCAGTCGCGGCAGCTTTTGACGGGAGAGTTGATCATTGGGGCCAGCGACACGGTGACGAAGACGTATCTTCTGTCCCGGCTTGAGGCATTCCACCGCGACTATCCGGACATCCGTATCCGGATTTTGAACGGCACGAGCCACATGGTGCTCGATTATCTGCATGCCGGACAGGTGGACATCGCCTTTGCCAGCGACGATCAGGACCCGGCAGTCTACGATGTGCGCCACTGTGTGGACACGCACACGATCTTTGTCGCCGCGCCGGATTACCCGTGCGATTTTTTGCATGCGTACTCGATGGAGGAGATTGCGGCGTTCCCGCTGATTCTGCTGGAGCGCAAGGCAAGCTCGCGGCTGTATCTCGAGCAGTATTTCCAGCAGCACGGCGTGACAATTCAGCCGGAAATCGAGCTGGGGTCCCACAACCTGCTGATTTCCCTTGCCCGAATCGGACTGGGCGTTGCCTGCGTGACGGAGGAGTTTTCCCAGTCGGGGCTCGGCAGGGGCGTCATTTTGCCGCTGCGGACCGACTTTACCATTCCGCCGCGCGCGGTCACGATGTGTACGCTGCAGGGCGTGACGCCGACGTCGGCGGCAAAGCGCTTCATGGACTTCATTTCCGAGAGTAACAAAATGGCATATGACTCCGGTCATTCGTACCATTTTACAAACGGATAAAAGCAAAAACGCCCCGGCAGGCTGGACGGTCCAGTCTGCCGGGGATTTGTTATATCAATACATTTTCGCGCCTGCGGGGATGTGCGCATCCAACATCAGAAGATGGAGCTTTTCCACGCCTTCCTCGTGGTGGACAGCCGAAATGAGCATACCGCAGGAATCGATACCCATCATGGGTCTGGGCGGCAGATTCGTGATGGCGACGCAGGTCTTGCCGACGAGTTCTTCCGGTTCGTAGTATTCGTGGATCCCGGAAAGGATGACTCTGTCGGTGCCGGTACCGTCGTCCAGCACGAATTTCAGGAGCTTCTTGGACTTTTTGACCGCTTCGCAGGACTTGACCTTGACGGCGCGGAAGTCGGACTTGGAGAACGTCTCGAAGTCCACATAGTCCTTGAACAGCGGCTCGATCTCGACCTTGGAAAAGTCGATCGGTTCGTCCTTGACCTCAATCTCGACCGCGCCCGTCGCGCCACCGATGATACCAACTTCCTCAGGCTTTTTTGTCTTGGGCAGATCGAGCGGCTTCATTGTGGGGAAGAGAATGACGTCGCGGATGGAGTCTGCGCCGGTGAAGAGCATGACCGCGCGGTCGATGCCCATGCCCATGCCGCCCGTGGGGGGCATGCCGTATTCCAGCGCCGTCAGGAAATCCTCGTCGAGCATTTCGGTCTCGTCGTCGCCGCGCTCGCGCTGCTCGACCTGCTTCAT
>ENA-UOJV01000643-UOJV01000643.1-human-gut-metagenome-genome-assembly--contig:-C82-NODE-643-length-48734-cov-13.011175_pt1 | contig 48734 bp, 42 predicted proteins | sample MGYA00242356_ERZ723903 | MGnify/ENA metagenome assembly ERZ723903
AGGCCCCTTATAGGGGCATAATCAAACCACCAGTTGAACTGGTGGTTCATGACTTCTGTTCCAAAGACCGCATTTCCTCAAAGTGGTCACCGTCCGTTTCCTTGATCATACGCCGAATGACTGTGTTTGTAGCCGGAACGGAAGAATACCCCTGACGAACGTAAACACCTTCGGGACGCAATCCTTTTTTCGCAATATAATATGGCCGTTCTGTTCCCTGTTGAATATCAACTGCAACAATTTTCTTCCCCGCTATCGTGAGTGTTTCATAATGCAGGAACATCGTCAGATCCGGCTTGATTGCATCCCGGACCATATTGCTGACCTGCAGAGCAGCTTCGTCCGGATTATCCAGCCCTGATACGGTTCCGTCATCCTGAACACCAATGTATAGTTTTCCTCCCTCACAGTTTGCAAAAGCGATAATCTCTTTTTTTATGTCCTCGACCACAATTGCCTTTAGCTCTACGGATTCACTTTCTTGAAAAATCATTTGCCGCCTCCCGAATTTATTCTACTCATATTTTACCCATTCTGTTCATTCTTGTCAATGGTTTGATTAGAATGAATTGAAAATTTAAGAGAAATGGTACGGTAACTGGCCCTTTTTCAAGAGTATTAAAATCATTTGTCCAAAATATTATAATCTATTCGGGAAAAGTTCTAACTATTCTTCTTTTCATTATGGTTAGAATGTGCTTTATATCCCGAATATTGTGTATTATTCGTGGCATCACTATGCACTCAGCGGCTAAATCCCAGACATCAGTTGAATCCTATATCTGCCAGCCTGACCCTCCATATTTATTTTTTGTCTTTACCTTAACAGTCTCCTTTATTCCACGATTTTTTTTGTCTTTCAAAGGTGAAAAGGAATTGAATAAATAGCGACAAACGCTCACCTCCCCCCTTGAAAAATCAGGCTTTTTCTGTTTGGCATTATTGTAACAGCAGTCCTGGGCCTCACCAAAGATAATAAAAGTTTTTTCATGACAGATCGTTCCATATTGCCACCCTTTATTATATAAAAACGAAGACGATAATGTATGAAAATACAAAAAACCGTGGTCTCATAGATACTTAAGAATCTATGTACCACGGTTTTATGAAAATTTATACCTTGAGACAGGCCACCAGGTGACCGTTGCCAATATCCTTCAGTTCGGGCTCCTTCTTCATACATTCTTCCGTAGCATATGGACATCGTGTATGGAAGCGGCAGCCAGATGGAATATGAGCGGCTCCTGGTACATCTCCTTTGAGGATAATGCGTTCACGGGCTTTCCTTCCCGACAGGATTGGGATGGCTGACAGCAATGCCTGGGTGTAGGGATGTGCGGCGTGACTGAATAATTCTTCATTATCAGCAAATTCCATGATCTTTCCCAGATACATAACAGCTACTCTGTCAGAGATATGTTCAACTACATTGAGGGCGTGTGAGATAAAGAGATAGGTCATATCCCCATATTCACCCTTCAGATCCATCAATAAGTTGATGATCTGAGACTGGATGGACACGTCCAAAGCAGAAACAGCTTCATCACATACAAGAAATTCTGGCTGTAATGCAATGGCCTTTGCAATGGCAACTCTCTGCCTCTGTCCGCCGGAAAACTCGTGAGGATAGCGTAATGCATAAGCCTTATTCAGACCGACCTGATCCAGCAGTTCTTCCATGCGGTCTTCAGCCTGGGCAGGAGTCATTCCCATTTGTACGGTAAGGATCTCTGTGATCATATTCTGAACCGTATGTCTTGGGTTGAGGGAAGAGTATGGGTCCTGAAATATGATCTGAAGTTTTCTTCGTATCTTTCTTAAATCATCGCCCTTTAAAGAAAGGATATCCTGTCCGTCATAAAGAATACGTCCGCTGGTAGGTGTATTCAGCCGGACAATAGCGCGGCCGATGGTAGTTTTTCCGCAGCCGGATTCGCCTACTAATCCCAGGGTCTCTCCTCGGCGGATATTCAGAGTGACGCCATCAACAGCCTTTACATGTCCGACCGTTTTTTGCAGAACCCCCTTTTTAATAGGGAAATATACTTTCAGGTCTTCAATTTTTAATATGTTTTTTTCATCCTTCATGCTGGTCCCCCCTTAAAAAACAGCTTACTCTTCTGTCGCCGGAAACGATCTCCGGAGGCTGCTGTTTATGGCAGATGTCTTTGGCATAAGGACAACGCGGTGCAAACCGGCATCCTTCCGGGAATTTAAGCGGATTAGGAACAGATCCCTGGATAGATTCCAGACGGTTTCCGCGTGTTACCTTAATTCCTGGAATGGAAAGGATCAGGAGCTTGGTATAGGGATGCCATGGATCTGTAAATACATCTTCCATCTTACCTTCCTCAACGATCCGGCCGGCGTACATTACAGCAACGCGGTCGGCGATCTGGGAAACCACGCCAAAATCATGAGTGATCAGGAGAATAGACATATTCATATCTTTTTGCAGCTGTTTGAGCAGGTCCAGGATCTGGGCCTGGATCGTTACATCCAGGGCAGTTGTAGGCTCATCAGCAATGACCATTCGTGGATTGGAGGCCAGGGAAATGGCGATCATTACTCTTTGGCGAAGACCGCCAGAGAGCTGATGGGGATATACTTTAAGCCGTTCTTCGGGATTTGGAACCCCGACTTTCTTTAAGATTTCTATGGAACGCTGTTTTACTTCGGCAGAGGAAATACCGGGATTATGAAGCCGGAATACTTCGCCCAGCTGTCTTTCGATTCGGTACACAGGATTGAGGGAGGTCATTGGCTCCTGGAATATCATGGAAATTTCTGCCCCTCGTATTTTCCGCGCTTCGTTTTTATCGAGATTCGTAACATCACGTCCATTTAGTATAATGGAATCCGCGTGAAGCTCAGCTGTTTCAGGAAGAAGCTTGATCAGGGATAAGGATGTAATTGTTTTTCCGCATCCAGATTCTCCTACCAGAGCGAGTGTTTTTCCTCGTTCAATGGAAAAAGAGATCCCATCGACAGATTTTACAATGCCCTCTGGTGTATGAAACCAGGTTCGCAGATTTTTTACTTCCAGGCATTTTTCATTTGTCATATTTCATACACCTACTTTCTCATCTTAGGATCAAATGCGTCCCGCATTCCGTCGCCAATCCAGTTCATGGCCAGAACCGTAGCGGAAATTGCCAATCCGGGAATCGTGGTCAGATACGATGCAGTCTGAAGGTAATTTCTGCCCTGGCTTAACATCATGCCCCAATCTGGAGAGGCAGCATCTGCGCCCAGTCCCAGATAGTTAAGGCTTGCAGCAGAGAGGATAGCACCTCCGACAGATAATGTACCCTGAATGATCAAGGGACCAATACAATTGGGAAGTACATGACGGAAGATGATCCGGGTATTTTTAAAGCCTCCGACCTTTGCTGCTTCCACATATTCTGAATTTTTTACAGCGAGTACTTGTCCTCTGGTAAGTCTGGCAAACCTTGGCCAGCTTGTAATGGCGAGGGCAATGATGATATTACGCTGACTGGAGCCAAGTACCGACATGATGGCGATGGCTACGATAAGGAATGGGAAGGACAGCATGATGTCGGTAAAACGCATCAAAAGACTTTCAATCACGCCGCCGAAGTATCCGCTGTATAACCCGATCACGACTCCGATGGCAGCAGCAAGCAGGGAAACGGAGAGACCCGTGATCAGGGAGCTGCGGCCTCCATAAAGAAGACGGCACCAGATATCACGTCCAAGGTCATCTGTACCTAAAGGATGTCCTTCACTGCCAGGGGCAGCCAGCATATTCATAAAGTCCATATCTACCACGGGATCGTAGCTGGTAAATAATGGGGCCCCGGCGCATAGGATGATGATAATACACAGGGCGATCAGGCCGATAACGGCAATTTTATTTTTACAGAAACGGCGTACAACATCCTTCCAATAACTTGTAACGGGGAGGGAATCTTCGCCGATCATATTTTGGTTTTTATTATTTTCTGCCATATATTTCCCTCCTATGATTTTTTATCAAGGCGGATCCGGGGATCTACCCATGCATAGACAATGTCAATGATCAGGTTGATCACCAGATAGCTTGTACATAAAAGCAAAGTAATTCCCTGAATCATTGGGTAGTCTCTTTTAGATATGGAATTTACAGCGAGACGACCGACACCGGGCCACGAAAATATGGACTCTGTAACAACTGCGCCGCCCAGGAGTCCTCCGATTTCCGAACCGACAACAGTGATAACAGGGATCATGGCATTTTTAAATGCATGCATCCAGATTACTACTTTTTCCTTCAGGCCCTTACTTCGGGCATAACGTACATAATCCTGACCCAGGACATCCAGCATGCTGGAACGGATCATTCGGGTCTGGGTGGCAGCCATTCCAAGAGCTAGAGAAGAACCTGGCATAATAATATATTTTAAAAATTCTACGGGTCCATCTACGGTCAGTTCGGCGGATCCTGTACTGGGAAGCAGTCCCCATTTCAGAGAGAGATAGATCATCAGTACAAGTCCGAACCAGAACTTGGGAAGGGATACGCCAATGGTTGCAAGAGCCGTAGCAATGGAATCCCAGATGCTGTTGTGTTTCAAAGCCGCCAGTGTTCCCAGAGGAACAGAGATCAGCAGAGATAAAACCATAGAAAAAGCGGCTAATTTAAATGTTGCTGGCATTCGGATCATTACGCTTTCAAAAACCGGCTGATTTGTAGCGTAGGATGTTCCGAGGTCACCGTGTAAGGCGTCTTTAATGAAGTTTAAGTAGCGGACAAAAAAAGGTTTGTCCAATCCCCATTCTTCCATGATCAGCTGCCGCTGCTCTTCAGATACCTGCTGGTCCTCGGTACCTAAAATAAGATCGACGGGATCTCCGGGCGTTATGTATAACAGGGAAAAAATCATAAATGAAATGACCAGAAGCGTTGGAACCGCTTGAAATATTCTCCTAATAATATATGTCCACATATAACTTCTCCTTTACAGAAAGCGGGTTTCGCGAAACGCGAAACCCGCCTACGCATGCTGGTCTCTGGAGTTACTCTACTGTAACATTTCTCTGACTGCTGCAAAGCGGCTGGTAAACAGTGGCATAATCAAAATCCTTTACGCGCACATTGTATCCAGTCTGGGAGTATTCATACCAGTCTGCCAGGTGTGCCGTACCTGAAGCAAACATTGCGCTTGCTTTTGCAATCAGCTTACAACGAGCATCGTAATCAATCGTTCTCCATGCCTCATCAAGGACGGAATCGAGTTCAGGGTCCGCATAACCACAGTTGGGTGATAAAACGGTTTCGTTGGAATGCATCAGTCTTAACGGGCCATCCAGGTTGCTGTATCCGCCCATGATATACATCTGCACATTTCCATCTTTAACATCGGATGAGTGGGTACCCCATTCAACGGTCTGGGCTGTACAATCGACGCCGATAGCTTTTAACTGGGAAGAAACGATAACTGCCATTTTTTCACGGTTTGAATCATTATTTCCGACCTGAAGTGTAAATTTCAGTTTCTGGCCATCCTTTTCGTAAATGCCATCAGAGCCCTTCTTCCAGCCAATGCTCTCCAGCTTCTCCTGTGCGGCCTTGGGGTCATAGACTGGTGTTTCCGCTTTACACAGCTCTCCATCATAGCCGGGACGTTCCGGGGTAACGACAGAATATCCACGGATCGCAAGGTCGATTCCTGCATCATTGGCATAAACGGCTTTTACAGCTCCGTCTACATCAACAGCCATGGTAAGCGCCCTTCTTAGTTCTTTGTCCTGGAACAACTCATCTTTGCAGTTGAAGCCGATCCATCTTAAGGAGCCGCCATTGTTATCAATTGTTAAAAAGTCTTTGGATACCACTGCCGGTATATCGGTGGGCAGCAGTGCCAGAGTAATGTCGATTTCCTGGTTCTGGAGGGCAATGGAAGAAACCGATTTGTCAGTAATGATCTTGAACTCGATCTTATCCAGCGCGGGTTCCAGCCAGAAATCTTCGTTCTTTTCAAGAAGTACCCGGGTATCTACTACATGTTCAACAAACTTGTAAGCACCGGATCCAACCGGGAAGGCTGCAAAATCCCAATTTTCATCGATTCCCTTTTTGGGGATGATGTAGTTCTGATACATTTTGTATTCAAATAAAACATCAATATCCTTGGTGTAGAACTTGATGGTAAAGTCATCTACTACCTCGATTTTATCGATCGTGTCTGCAAGACCTGTATACCGGACTGATTCATGTGCAGGATCCAGATAATACTCAAATGAGAATTTTACATCTTCCGCAGTAACCTGAACCTTCTCATCTCCAAACAGATCGTTTCCAGTCTGCCAGTAAATATCGTCTCTTAGGTGGAATGTCCAAACTTTTCCATCCTCGCTGCATTCCCAGGATTTGGCAAGGCCCGGAGCGAATTCGGACTGTTTATTCATCTCTAATAAGGTGTGATAGATCTGCCGGATAATATATCCATCTCCATCAGAGGTGGTTTTCCATGGAACCAGTGTAGTGACTGGCATGTAGGTACCAATTCTTAAAACCTTTTCTCCGTTGTCATTGATGGATGCGGGGGTGCCAGCCTCTGTTCCGGATGTGCTGTCCGCTTCTTGGCCCGCTGCGGTAGTCTTGTCTGCTTCGGATGCGGCTGGGGAATCCGAATTAGACGAGCAGGCGGTCAGTGCCATGACGGCGGCAAGTGCCAGTGCGATCATTCTGCTTTTTTTCCTCATAAATCTCCTCCTTTGAGTATTTTATTTTTAGGATCATAAAGGTCTATGGTCCAGGGAAACCAGGGATCATAATGTGTTATGTACGATCTGACCATCGATCATGGTCATACGGCAAAGTGTCATATTGCTCAGAGGATGGCCATCAAAAATTGCAATATCAGCGTCTTTTCCGGGTTCCAGGGATCCGATCCGGTGATCAAGATTTAATACCTCTGCCGGGTAGATCGTTAATCCTTTAAAAATATCCTCCTCGCTCATTCCGCGGCGCAGTAAAAGGCCTGCCTGCATTGGAAGCCATGCGGTTTCACTGCCAGTATCTGCGGTAAGACAGACCTTAACGCCAGCATCTGTCAATAGTGCAGGATTTTCCAGCTTTAAATCCCAGACTTCCTGTTTCACTGGAGGAAGAAGTAAGGGACCGACGATACAGGCAACATGATTGTCAGCTATGACATCGGCAATCTTATAACCTTCCGTAGCATGCTCCAGGGTGAAATCCAGACCATATTCTTTTCCAATGCGTATAGCAGTCATGATATCATCGGCTCTATGGCAATGGATCCGGACACGCTGTTTACCACGGACAACATTGACCAGGGCCTCCAGTTTGAAGTTGGGCTCCGGAGCCTTAGAGGGATCTGTTTCAGCCTCTTTTAGCCTGTCAGAGTATTTTTTCGCATTAAATAGGGTCTCTCTTAACAGCGCCGCTGTCCCCATCCTTGTCCAGGGCATACGCTTTTGCTCCAGTCCATGGAATCGTTTGGGATTTTCCCCAAGGGCAAATTTCATTGCTTCGGTTCCTGGAATCACCATTTCTTCAGCCGTGTGCCCGCATAATTTCATTGCGATTCCCTGCCCTCCGATGATATTGCCGGATCCGGGCTGGGTATATACAGTCGTAAATCCGGCCTGCCGGACAGGTTCGATAGCCCAATCCCAGGGATTAATGGCATCCATGGCACGGACCTGTGGGGTAATTGGATCAGAGCCTTCATTTCCGTCCAGTCTGGGACCTGGATTTGTCCGGGGCTCGCAGAAGTTACATATATGTGTATGGCAGTCAACGAACCCGGGGGTGATATATCCGCCTCTGGCATCAATGACGGCTGTTTCTGCTGGAATAGGGAGGGCAGATCCTAAGGATACAATTTTTCCATTGTCTATGATTATTGTACCATTTTCTACAATACCGGAAGTAATCGTGAGTAGTTTACCGTTTGTAATTGCTAACATAGGGGGCCCTCCTTTGGAATGGGTGAGAGTGATGAATGAGTTATAGGTAAAAAGATTAGTAATAAGTCAAATTGTTACAATGTTCAAGAAAAAAGAATTTATGTGATTTCAACGGAATTATACAGCTTATTTACTAAAAAGTCAATATAAATATACAAATAATATAAAAAACGAAATATAACGACATAAAAGATAAATAAATTATATATATTTTCAAGACTTAGCAACAATAAATAATGGAAAATGTGTTGTATTATATGATATATAAGACATGATTTACAAAAAAAGAATTATTTAGTGATTTTGTTGAAAAATACCAGCCATATATGATAGTATATGTACATATTTAGGAAAAGTAAGGAGGCAAAACCATATGGACAAAGCAAAACAGCAGATCGTGGAAACTGTCGACGCGGCCCGGGAGGACCTGCTTGCCCTGTCAAAAAACATCCATGACAACCCGGAGCTGGGCTTCCAGGAGTTTAAGGCCATGGGCTTTATCAGCGATACACTGGAAAAGCATGGCTTTACGGTTCAGAGAGGCTACGGCGGCCTGGAAACATCCTTCCGCGCAGATCTTTGCGGAAGCGGCGAGGGGCCGACGGTGGCGTTCTTGGCGGAGTATGATGCCTTAAACGGAATTGGCCACGGGTGCGGCCATAACCTGATCGCCACCTGCTCCGTAGGCGCATTTCTTGGACTGGCGCCTTTAATGAAGGAGCTGCCGGGGCGGATCTCCATCATCGGTACACCGGCGGAAGAGGGCGGAGCCGGAAAGGTGAAGCTCCTGGCCAACGGAGCCTTTGACGATGTGGATTTTGCTTTGATGATGCATCCCTCGGGCGGAGGCTCCAACCTGGTGGGCCGGGGAGGCCGGGCAGCATGTACCGTAAGAGTGGACTTTACAGGAAAAGGAGCCCACTCCTCTGCGCCCCAGAACGGGATCAATGCGCTGAGCGCCGTGATCAGTGTGTTTAACCAGATCGACATGATGCGTCCCACGTTTGATCCCCAGGATAATATCAATGGGATCGTTACCAACGGCGGCGCGGCGGCCAACATCATCCCGGCCAGCGCTGGATGCGCGTTCTGTCTCCGGGCAGATACCATGAAGAGGATCGAGGTTCTGATCGATCTGATCAAAACGTGTGTGGCCAATGCAGAAAGACTGACAGGGGCCAAAGGACAGGTGGCCTGGGATGATATTTCTGCTGAACGGTATCCCAGCCGGCCCATGTGTCAGGCGTTTAAGGACAATATGCATGAGCTGGGGATCGAAATGACCTGGCCGGACCCGAAAAAACAGTATGGCTCTTCGGATATTGGAAATGTGTCCATTAAGATCCCGGCGATCCATGATTATCTGTCCATCACGGATGATAAGACAATCCAGGCCCATACGGTGGAGTATACAGCTGCATCTGGTACGCCGGAGGCCAACGAGGTATGTCTGAAGGGTGCTAAGGGACTGGCTATGACCGGATACGATATTTTATCGGATCCGGATTTCCAGAAGGAGATCAAAGAGTATCACGATAAACAGATCCCGGATTTTTACAAACATTAACAAAAAGTAATGCAGACCAGGGGCGGAACAGGGTTTCTGCCTCTGGTCTTTGAGAAAGAGAGGGGCAGGGTATGGAGCTTTACCAACTGAGATATTTTGCGAGGGCGGCAGCTTATGAGAACATTTCCATGGCGGCCCAGGATCTTCATGTGACCCAGCCGTCCATCAGCAAAGCAGTGAAGGCATTGGAAAAGGAGCTCCAGGTGGAGCTGATGCGGAGAAATGGAAAATACTGTGAGCTGACCCATGAGGGCCGCCGGTTTCAGGCCAGGATCCTGCCAGTGCTGGCTGAGTTGGATGAAATCCCGGCAGAGATCCAGAACCGGAGAGCCAGGAAGCAGATACGGGTCAATGTATTGTCGGCCTCCTTTATGATGCCGTCCCTTATAAAAAAATACAGAGAGACTCATCCGGACGTTTTTTTCACGCTTCTGGACCGGAGGGAGGCGATCAACTGGGACATCTGTATCCGCAGTACGCTTCCAGAGGTGTTTTTCAGCAATGCTGTAAAACTCATGGATGAAAGACTGCTTTTTGCATGTAAAAAGGGGACAGAACTGGCAGAGAAGGAGCGTATCTCTTTAAGAGACCTGACAGATGTGGATTTTATTGTATTAAAAAAGGGAGGAAGCATCCGGGCGGTTTCGGATAAAAAGTTTAAAGAGCGTGGATTTATACCAAGAATTTCGTACGAGTGTGATAATCACTATATATTAAAACGAATGGTGGAAGAGGGGCTGGGAGTGGCTATATGGCCAGAGTATTCCTGGAGAAGGAAACTTGAAGAAGAGGATGATGGATCTGGTATATGCTTAAAACCATTAGATATTGCGGAATTTACCCGATCTTTATATTTGATACGGCAAAAAGATGTGAAATTAACGGAAAATATAGAAGAATTTATCGAGTTTACCATTGATTATTTTGATATGATAAAAAAATAACGGGTAAACTTTTAAAAATCAGAAAATATTCCCATTAAGAATGGATTGTATTCTCAAGAATTATTGGACAAACGAAGCATTCAAAATTATAATGAACTTATTAAAAAGCGCTTTTAAAAGGTCGAACCAGTAAAATGGCCGGGGTGTACGAACTCCCCCTTTCTTTTGAAGGCGTTTTTGCGCGTTTTTAAAACAGAAGGGATGTGAGGGCAGTCGGCGGTGCAGTAAAAGGAGGCTCGTGAAAAGTATGATGAAAAAGAGATTTCGTGTAATGGCAGCGTTGATGGCAATGGCAGTTATGGCAGGAAGCCTGACCGGATGTGGTGGAAATAAAAATGCTCCAGCAGAAACGGGAAGTGCATCTTCAGGGACTGCGGCAGAAGGAAACAGCGGCGGAGCAGCAGGATCAAGTGAAATTAACGCTGCAAAACCGGCGGAAGGAATGGCATTAAAAGAAGATATCGTGATTGGAATGCAGTCCAAACACACAACTGTGGATGCTATGGATGCCAGCAATACCCAGCATAACTATATGTACCGTATGGTATATGATACACCGGTTCATTTTAATAATACAACAAAGGAACTGGAACCCTCTCTGGCAGAAGAGTGGTCCACAGAGGATGGTGGAAAAACATACATTTTCAAACTTCGGGATGGTGTAAAATTCCATAATGGAGAGACATTAAAGGCTTCAGACTTTGTTTTTACCTTTAACCGGATGGAGGGAACTACTTCCTGTAATGGTGTATTTCTAAAGGTAGAGAGCGTGGAAGCGGTAGACGATCTGACTGTAAAAATGACACTGGTAGATCCGAATCTGGATTGGCCTTATATGATGACTCTCCCAACTGCCAGCATTATGAACGAAAAGGCAGTTACAGACGATCCGGAGAAAGGACCGGCCGTAGGCACTGGTCCATGGATGGTTGATTCTTATGAGTTTGGAAACTATACAAAGCTTGTAGCATTTGAAGACAGCTGGAGAGGAGCTCCCAATGCAAAGAGCTTTACCTTCCGTTATATTCCTGAGGATTCGGCCCGTCTGATCGCACTCCAGAATGGAGAAATCGATATCTGTCAGACACCGGCTGCCATTGAGCTTGGAAGAATTGAAGAGGATCCGGCTCTGGATCTGATTTCTTACAAAGGTGGATCTCTGACATATATGGCTTTCAATACCCAGAAAGACCCTGCCAAAGACGAAAATTTACGTAAAGCAGTTGCCCATGCCATTGATATTGATTCCATCATCGCTGTTGCAGCGGAAGGTCGTGGAGAAAAGGCTACATCCTTCTGGGGATGGGATGAATTTGGATTCTATGATTGCGGCGGATATACAAGAGATCTGGATAAGGCAAAAGAATATCTTGCAAAGGCATTCCCCAACGGAAATGCCACCCTGGATATTTCTGTTGGAGCAGACCGTAAAACGATTGCTGAGATGATCCAGAGCCAGTGTAAAGAAATTGGCCTGACCATAAACATTGTTGAACTGGATTCTGCCGGAATCAGTACCACAACTACTAACGGTGAGCACCAGTCCTGTCTCTATGGTATGGGATTCAATATCTTCGGCGACGATGCAAGACGTATTTTACAGCCTGGCTCCGCAGTAAATAAGGCCCATTATGACAGCCAGGAGGTTATGGACTTATTAGATAAAGCAGTTGCAGAAGAGGATGAAGCAAAGAGACTGGATTATTATAAGCAGATTCAGGAAAATGTTTACGAACACGTTCCATATATTCCGATCTATTATGCAGACGGATTCATCGGCGTTAAAAAAGGAACTGGCGGAATCGATATCTACCCGACCAGCCACCATGATTTCTCCAACATTTTCGTTCCAGCCGAATAATTTCCGGATATAATATGTACATTTTTCGGAAAGAAGCGGCTCTTTGAAGAGCCGCTTCTTTTTAAAAAGCATTTTCCAGAACAGGAGGATGATGTATGCACCGATACATAATTAAAAGACTTTTATTAATGATTCCCGTTATCATTGGAGTTTCATTCCTTGTGTTTTTTATCATGGATCTGGCTCCCGGCGATGCGGTAGATATCCTGGCTCCGGAGGGAGCGACAGCGGAGGATCTGGAAGCGATCCGTCATGATCTGGGTCTGGATCAGCCGGTTATTGTACGGTATGTGAAATATATGGGCGGTATGCTCCATGGAGATATGGGAGTTTCCTATGTATCAAAGACAGACGTATTCGATACATACATGGAAAAACTCCCGGCAACGATCAAGCTTTCATTTGCATCGATCCTGGTTTCGATCCTGTTGTCGGTACCATTGGGAATTTATTCAGCAACCAGACAGGGGACAGTCCAGGATAATATCAGTATGATCGTGGCTATGATCGGACTCTCTATGCCGAACTTCTGGCTGGGGCTGCTCCTCATCATTGTCTTTTCGCTAAACCTGGGCTGGTTCCCGTCTGGCGGCGATCAGACCCTGTCCTCCATCGTACTTCCGGCAATTACCATAGGAACCGGGCTCATGGCCACCCTGACAAGAACGACTCGTTCCTCAATGCTGGATGTGCTAAAACAGGAGTATTTAAGAACAGCAAGAGCGAAGGGAATCCCGGAAAAAATTGTAATCACGTCCCATGCCTTGAGAAATGCGCTGATTCCGATCATTACGATTATTGGAACGCAGCTGGCCGGCGTATTGGGCGGAAGCGTTCTTACAGAAACAGTATTTGCTTGGCCGGGAGTTGGACGTCTGATTGTGGACTCTCTGAATATGAGGGATACCCCGCTGGTTACAGGCAGCATTATCATGACAACAATTCTCCTTAGTATTATCCTGCTTCTCGTTGACCTGCTTTATGCAGTTGTGGATCCTCGGATCAAAGCACAGTATGTGGCAAAAAGGGGGAAAAAGAAACATGGCTAAAACCGTTGAAGCAAATGCTCCCAGAAAAGCACGCAGCCAGATGGGAGAGGTATGGCATCAGTTTAGAAGAAATAAAGGCGCTATGGTCGGTTCTGTTATTGTATTGATCATCGTATTCGTTGCACTGTTTGCAGACGTCTTCTTGGATTATGATACCCAGGTAGTAGGGCAGAATGTTGCGGAGCGTCTTCAGTGGCCCAGCGCGAGGCACTGGTTTGGAACGGATGAGCTGGGACGGGATATATTTTTCCGTGTACTTTATGGAACAAGATTTTCATGCTCTGTGGGACTGGTGGCTGTTACCATTGGTCTGGTGATCGGCGTAACCCTGGGAGCCATTGCAGGCTTTTATGGAGGAACCCTGGAGGAAGTGATCATGCGAAGCACAGATATCCTGGGAGCTGTTCCTAATATGCTGATGGCGATTGTTATCGTATCCGTTCTCGGACAGAGTATCTGGAATCTGATGCTGGCAGTGGGAATTACGAGCGTGCCGCAGTTTGTACGTATTACAAGGGCCGCAGTACTGACAGTGAGGAACCAGGAATATGTAGAAGCGTCGAAGGCCATAGGGTTATCAAACAGAAGGATTATTTTTAAGCACATTCTTCCCAATTGCCTGTCTCCGATCATTGTCCAGGCAACGCTCCGTGTGGCATCTGCTATTATTTCTGCTTCCAGTTTAAGTTTCCTGGGACTGGGCGTTCCGGCTCCGTCTCCAGAATGGGGAGCTCTTCTTTCCGGAGGAAGAAAATATATCCGTGATTATTCCTACATGACGCTGTTCCCGGGTCTTGCCATTATGATCACTGTATTGGCACTGAATATGATGGGAGATGGCCTTAGGGACTCTCTGGATCCGAAACTTAAGAAATAGGAGGGCGGCAGAATGGAAGAACAGAAAGATATGGTCCTTGAGGTTGAGAACCTTAATGTAAAATTTGTAATGGAAGAAGAAACTGTGGAGGCAGTTAATAATATAAGCCTTCATATTAAAAAAGGGGAGACCCTGGGGCTGGTGGGGGAGACCGGTGCGGGGAAAACCACAACGGCACTGTCCATTATGCGGTTAGTGGACTCACCTCCGGGAGTTCTGGAATGTGATAAGCTGGAGGTATGCGGCCAGGACGTGATGGGAATGTCCATCACCGAGTTGGAGCATATCCGAGGAGGCCTGGTATCCATGATCTTCCAGGATCCGATGACCTCTCTGAACCCGGTATTTACTGTGGGACAGCAGATCGCAGAAAGCCTGGAACGCCATGAGCATCTTAATAAGAATGACGCATGGAAAAAGGCAGAGGATATGCTGGAGCTGGTTGGTATTCCAAGAGAGAGAGCCATTGAATATCCGCACCAGTTTTCGGGCGGCATGAAGCAGAGGGTGATCATTGCCATTGCCCTGGCGTGCAGCCCGCAGCTCTTAATTGCAGATGAGCCCACAACAGCACTGGATGTGACGATCCAGGCTCAGATCCTTCATCTGATGCGGGAATTAAAGCAGAAAAAGGATACGTCCATGATCATGATTACCCATGACCTGGGAATCGTGGCAGAGACATGCGACCGGGTGGCAGTCATGTATGCTGGAAAGATCATTGAAGAGGGAAATCTGGATGAGGTTTTCAATCACACACTGCATCCGTATACCGAGGGGCTTTTCAACTCTCTTCCGAATATCAAAAACAGGCGGAGCAAGTTGGAGCCGATCCGCGGTCTGATGCCGGATCCCACAAATCTGCCCAGGGGCTGTGCCTTTGCTCCAAGATGCAATTACGCGACAGATGCGTGCAGGGAAAGAAGACCAGAACTGGTGTCCTTTGGAGGAACTCATAAAGCGGCATGTCTGGCGTACGAGAATCCGGACTTCCATATTGAGAGGGGGAAAAAGAATGGCTGAAAATATACTGGAAGTAAAGCATCTGAAAAAATATTTTAAAACAGCCCGTGGAACCCTCCATGCGGTGGATGATGTGAGTTTTACCATTGAAAAGGGGAAAACACTGGGAATTGTTGGAGAGTCTGGATGTGGAAAATCGACGACTGGACGTGCGATTTTAAGACTTTTGGAACCAACTGACGGCCAGGTGATCTTTAACGGCCAGGACATAACGGCTTTAAGCAGCAGTAAGATGCGGCAGATGCGCCGGGATATGCAGATCATCTTCCAGGATCCGTTTTCTTCCCTGGATCCTAAGAAGACTGTGAGCCAGACCATTGCGGAGCCCATTATTGAAAACAAGATCTTGAAGGATAAAAAGGCGATCGATTCCAGAGTTCGTGAGCTGATGGCTACAGTAGGACTGGCGGAGCGGCTTGTAAATGCGTATCCCCATGAGCTGGATGGCGGACGCAGACAGCGTATTGGGATTGCCCGTGCTCTGGCTATGGAGCCCAAGTTTATTGTATGTGACGAGCCAGTATCGGCCCTGGATGTTTCCATCCAGGCTCAGATCTTGAACCTGCTGCAGGAATTAAAAGAACAGATGGGGCTTACCTTTATTTTCATTACCCATGATCTCTCAGTGGTGAACCACTTTGCTGACGAGATTGCTGTAATGTATCTGGGGCAGCTGATTGAAAAGGCTCCGACAGAGGAGCTGTTTGACCATCCAGTCCATCCATACACAAGGGCCCTTCTTTCAGCAATCCCGATTCCAGAAGTGGGAATAGAAAGGCCTGAGAGAATTCTTCTCCGGGGAGAGATTAGTTCGCCGATCGATCCGCCAGATGAGTGTCGGTTTGCGAAACGATGCAATTATGTATGTGACCAGTGCCATAAATCTTGCCCACAGCTGGTGGAGATATCGGAAGGTCATTTTGTATCATGCCATTTATGGGAAAACTTTAAATAAAAATGTAATGTATTCAGGAGGGTTTATACCATGTATCAGGTATCAGATCATATCAGATCCCAGTTTGAAAAGATGCTGGGGCTTGCCAGTGTGAAGGAAGCGCTGGCTTTCATCGAGGCCAACCAGCCGGAGGCCATTGAGGAGCAGAAGGAGCTGGTGCTCATCGAGGCTCCCACCGGCCATGAGGAAAACCGCGCCAAGGTATTCGCTGAGAAATTCAAGGCGCTGGGACTGGAGGACGTCCACACAGACCGGGGCGGCAATGTGATCGGCATCCGCCGCGGAACAGGAAAGGGGCCGAAGGTGCTGATCGAGGGCCATATGGATACCGTATTCCCCTTTGGGACTGTGAAAGGCGTGGAGGAAAAGGACGGCTTTCTGTATGCTCCCGGGATCGGCGATGATACAAGAGCGCTGGCTATGCTCCTGTGCCTGATCCGTACCCTCAATAAAACGGGGATCCAGACAGCCGGGGATATCGTGTTTGTGGGGACCACCCGGGAAGAGGGAATGGGCGGCCTCGGCGGAATGAAGGATTTCCTTGCAGATAATGATGACATCGACATTTCCCTGAGCCTGGACAACAACGACATGAGCCTTCTGGTGTTCGAGGCCACCGGCGGCGAGACGTACGAGGTAAACTTTTACGGAATCGGCGGCCATGCCTTTGGCTGCTTCGGAAAGATGGCCCAGCCGGTCCATGCAGCTGCAAGAGCAGTGGCAAAGATCGCTGATTTTGTGGTTCCGTCGGATCCTAAGACCAGCTTCTGTGTGTCAAACTTCCATGGCGGAAACGACGCAGGCGTCCATGCGATCGCGCCCAAGGCCACGATCAAATTCAACTTCCGGTCCAATTCCCAGGAGGAGCTGGCGAAATTAAGGACCAATATCTTCAACGCCATTGAAGAGGCCTGCCAGGAGGAGACCGCAAAATGGGGCCAGGATACGATCACCTGGGATAAAAAGCTCATCAGCAGCGTACCGGGAGGAACCCAGGACATGCATGCTCCTCTGGTAGAAACTGCATACATGGGCCTGAGCCATCTGGGCGTTGAGCCGGTGATCCACAGAGGCGGCTGCACCAACGCCAACGTAGCCGTTGCCAAAGGCCTTCCGGCGCTTTGCATGGGCCGAGCCTATGCTCCGGATGAAAATTCCAAGAATATCATGAACCACAGCATCCATGAAAAGTTCCCGATCACTGGTTCTTATAAGGCGATCCAGCAGGCATTCATGGTACTGATGATGGCAGCAGGCATTGATGGGGAGTTTGATTCCATCACAGGCATCGGAGCAGAAAAATAGTCGGAAAAGAGGACATGGATCTTATGAAAAAGACAAGCTTTATTGCCACTGGAGACGCATTTATCACGCGCCGGTTCCCGGAGGGCGGATATGAGGGGTTCGAGGCCGTCCGGGACTGCATCATGCAGCACGATGTGAAATTTTCCAATCTGGAGATGACCTTCCATGACCATGAGGGGTATCCGGCCGCCTTTTCCGGCGGCACCTGGGCCATGGCGGATCCCAGGACCCTGGACGATATGAAGTCCTTTGGGTTTAACCTTTACAATACAGCCAACAACCACTCCCATGATTACAGCCATGGCGGCGTTCTGGCCACCATCGAGCATTTACGGGAACGGGATATGATCTTTGCCGGAACGGGAAAGAACCTGGGAGATGCGTCCAGACCGTGCTATCTGGAAACAAAGAAGGCCAGAGTGGCCATGATCGGCGTCACCTCGTCCTTCCATGAATCCGGTATGGCAGGCGGCCAGAGCGCAGATATGTGCGGCCGTCCGGGACTGAATCCTCTGCGCTTCGAGACCGTTTACCATGTGACCCAGGAGTATTATGACCAGGTTGCAGGGCTGGCGGCTCTTACAAAGGTCAACGCTTCCATGGAAAACTCCGTGAAGAATGGATATAAGAATCCGCCGCCGGAGGGGACCTTCCTGTTTGGAAAGTATAAATTCAAGCTGGATGAAACCAACTGGATCGAGAGCATCCCCAACGAAACGGATATGGCCCGGATCGAGGAAGAGATCCGGGAGGCCGGAAAGCAGGCGGACGTGGTGCTGGTGAGCATCCATGCCCATGAGACCGATGCGGGCGATACAAAGGTGCCGGCCATGTTCCTGGAGACCTTTGCCAGACGCTGTGTGGATGCTGGTGCAGATGTTATCATCGGCCATGGTCCTCATGAGCTCCGGGGGATCGAGATCTATAAGGGGAAACCCATTTTTTACAGCCTGGGGAATTTCCTGTTTGAAACGGAGACCGTGGATCTCCAGCCTTATGATGCGTATTTAAATAAGAAGCTTCCCCTGGATACAAAGGTGGGGGCATATATGGATGACCGGAGCAAGATGGGAACCGTGGGGTACGGAGTCCTGCCGGAGATCTGGTTTTCTGTTATGGCTGCCTGGGACATGGAAGATGGGAAGACCACGGAGATCCGCCTGTACCCCATTTCCCTGGGTATGGAACGGGTACGCTCCCAGAAGGGCGTGCCGGTAATGACTGGAGACGAAAAGGTCCTGGAGTATCTGGCGGAGCTTTCGGCTCCCTACGGAACCGCCATGGAGATCCGGGATGGCGTAGGTTATATCCGACTGAAATAATGCATTGACAGATTCTGGAGACGGCTGCAAAAACTCTCTCACTCCACTTGGCGCCGTCTCCTTTTTGCTTTTTATTTTGTACAAAATTTTTATACGTTTCTTTTTTCAGGTATATTTTTGTTAGAAAAAATATGTTATAATAAGGGAATCAAGCGACATCATTGGGAGGGATTACACATGAATCGAATCAACGCGGCCAACCAGGCCCTGTTTGAGGAGCTTGTAAAGCAGATCCAGATACAGGGAAACGCAGCGGGCATTGCCGTTGCCATTGTGGATGAAGAGGGAAAGACCCAGTATGAACAGTACTTCGGGTACAGGGATACGGAGCAGAAGCTGCCCATGGACGAAAATACGATCTTTGGTCTGGCATCTGTGACAAAGTCCTTTGTGGCCTTGTCCATCATGCAGCTGGCAGAAAGGGGCCTTCTGGACCTGGACGATCCTGTGAGCCGGTACATACCGGAGTTTACCAATAAGAACCAGGAGCCGGTACGGATCCGTCATTTCTTAAGCCACAGCGGCGGCTTTTATCCGGTACACCGGACTGTGGTAAAGGAGATCGCAGAGAAGCTGGGGATCTCCGAGGAGACAGAGGGCGACCTGGGTTACAGCGTGAAGTTAGCGGAGGCAGGAGCAAAGGCAGTGGCGGAGCAGCTGGACGCCCAGACTCCGGGCCACGGTCTCATTGGAAGACCGGGCGAATACATGAGCTACTGCAACGACGGCTATGGACTTCTTTCTGAGATCGTCCGCCGGGTTGGAGGAGAGGCTTCCTTTGCAGAATATGTGAAAAAGAATATCCTGGATCCTCTGGGAATGGAGCGCAGCGGCTGCGATTACCTGCGGCCCAGACTGGATGAAAACAGCGCCGTATTATATAAGAAAGAGAACGGCGTCATGACCGGCTGCAAGGACTATTACGACAACGCCTTTGTTCTGGGCGGGGCCGGATCCATGAAGTCCACCATTTCCGACATGAAGAAGATCCTGTATATGTATCTGAACCATGGAAAGACCCCAGACGGCGGCCATATCCTTTCAATGGAAGGCATCCGATCCATGTGCCGTCCGCGGATGGAGTACCGCCCGGAGAGCTGGTACTGCTTTGGACTGGCCACAAAGAAGATCGACGATGTGACCGTGGTGGAGCACGGGGGAAGCCTTACGGGCGTTTCCTCCAACATGTCCTGGTCCTACGACGCCGGCTGCGGAGTCATCGTTCTCTGCAACACCTCCGACGTACCGGTGAGCGCCATTGCCGATGCGGCCATGCGTATGTACCATGGCCGGAATCCGCTGGAGGACCGGGGACTTTACCAGGAAAATCCATGGTCAGAAAAGACCAGAAAGGCCGCAGTGGGCTGCTACCTTTCCAGCGAGGACTCCGAGGTGGAGATCCGGGAGAATGGAGACGGAGTTCTGGCAGTGGTAGAGGGCAGAGAGAAAAATCTGGTCATGGTCCAGGAAAACCTGGGGATCATCCGCGGCTATGCAAAGGACGCGTATCTGAAGCTCTTTAAGGATGAAAACGGCGGAGTGTTCGCCATCGGCTTTGGCGGACGGATGCTGCCGAGAAAATAAAATGGAGGTATTCAGCATGGACATTTATGAACAGATCACCAAAATGGCAGATGAGATCGCACCGGAGCTGGTAGCCCAGCGCCGCGATTTCCACAAGTTCGCAGAAAAGGGCTGGTTCGAGATGAGGACCTCCTCCATCATTGCCAGAAAATTGACAGAGATGGGGTATGAGGTCTTAGTGGGCGACCAGGTCTGCAAAAAAGATGCCAGAATGGGCGTTCCGTCGGATGAGGAGCTGGAGGAGCAGTACGAGAGAGCTGTGGCCCAGGGGGCAGATCCGGAGTTTGTGAAATATACAAAGGGCGGTATGACCGGAGTGATCGGTATCCTGCGCTGCGGAGAGGGCCCCACAGTAGCCATGCGTTTCGACATCGACGCACTGGGCGTATTTGAGGAAAAGGACAAATCCCACCGGCCTGCCTGCGAGGGCTTCGGCTCCGTCAACGAGGGCTTTATGCATGCCTGCGGCCATGACGGCCATGCCACCATCGGCCTGGGCGTGGCGAAGGTGCTGATGTCCATTAAGGATTCCCTTCACGGGACCATGAAGCTGATCTTCCAGCCAGCGGAGGAAGGCGTTCGCGGTGCGAAATCCATCGTGGAGAACGGCCATCTGGACGGCGTGGATTATCTCATCGGCTCCCACGTTTCCGATAAGGCCGACGACGATCCGGCGGTGGTGATCCCGGGAAGCCATGGCTCTCTGGCCACCACCAAGTACGATGTCTTCTTCCACGGCGTTTCTGCCCATGCAGGCGGATCCCCGGAGAAGGGCAAGAACGTAATGCCGGCTGTGGCTACGGCTATCTTAAACCTGTACGGGATCCCGAGGAACTCCGCTGGAATGAGCCGGATCAATGTGGGAACCGTTGTGGCTGGAAGCGGCCGGAACGTGATCGCGGATGTGGCAAAGATGGAGATCGAGGTCCGCGGAGAGACCACAGAGATCAACCAGTATATGGAAGAATATGCAAAGAACATCATCGAGGGAGCGGCCAAGATGCACGGCTGCACCAGCGAGATGAAGGTCATGGGCTCTGCGTATTCCCTGACCAGCGACCAGGCCCTTATGGACCGGGTAAGACGGGTATGCGAGGAGAAGCTGCATCTTCCGGTTTCTGAGACCACCAGCAGCCGCAACGGTGGCAGCGAGGACGTTTCCTACATGATGCGCCGGGTACAGGAGCAGGGCGGTCAGGCCACCTTTATGCGGATCCTCACAAAGGAATCTGCGCCGGGCCATAACCGGAGATTCGATTTTGACGAGCAGGCGCTTCCCAATGCGGTGAAGGTATTCTGCGGAACTGTATATGATATCCTTGGATAAAGGATGAGGAGAGGACCCGGACGGGTCCTCTTTTTTCGCGGGCAGCGGGCCAAAGCCCGTGCCTGCACGAGACCCTGGCGACTGCCGCGGGAACCATGAGAAATTCGCGCGGAGTGTTTCTTATGGCTGGCCGGGAGCGACCGGTCCGGCTCTGGAATGGGCCGGGAATGGGGAGGGAACTGTCGGTTATCGGAAGAAACCTGTGGAAATGTTATAATATGTCATAATATGTACAAAAATGACGTTTAACTCGAGAAAATTTTGTTCACATTTTCTAAAAAATATGGTATAATAAAAGAACCATTTAATTAACCCAAAGATGGACAAAATGAAACAGCAAGAGGTGATATCGTGGTAAGAAAAGAAATGATAGCAATGCTGTTGGCAGGAGGACAGGGCAGCCGCCTTGGAGTTTTAACGCAAAAAGTGGCAAAGCCGGCAGTATCATTCGGCGGCAAGTACAGGATCATCGACTTCCCGCTCAGCAACTGCATTAATTCTGGCGTCGATACAGTCGGTGTCCTGACCCAGTACCAGCCATTGCGTTTAAATACGCATATCGGAATTGGTATTCCGTGGGATCTGGACCGGAACGTGGGCGGCGTGACCGTTCTTCCGCCCTATGAAAGAAGCAAGGGCAGCGACTGGTATACGGGGACTGCCAACGCCATTTACCAGAATCTGGAGTATATGGAATCCTATAATCCGGAATACGTTCTGATCCTGTCCGGCGACCACATTTACAAAATGGACTATGAGGTGATGTTGGAGTACCACAAGGCCAATAACGCCGACGTGACCATCGCCGCCATGCCGGTGCCCATGGAGGAGGCCAGCCGTTTCGGTATCCTGATCACCGACGATGCCAACCGCATCACGGAGTTCGAGGAAAAGCCGGCAAACCCCAGGAGCAACCTGGCTTCCATGGGAATCTATATCTTCAGCTGGAAGGTATTAAAAGAGGCGCTCATTAAATTAAAGGATGAGCCGGGCTGTGACTTCGGAAAGCACATTATTCCCTACTGCCACAACGACGGCAGGAGGATCTTCGCATATGAGTATAACGGCTACTGGAAGGACGTGGGGACTCTGGGCTCCTACTGGGAAGCCAATATGGAGCTGATCGACATTATTCCGGAATTCAATCTGTATGAGGAGTACTGGAAGATCTATACCAAGAGTGAGAAGATCCCGCCCCAGTTCATTTCCGCAGAAGCGAAGGTAGGAAAGAGCATCATCGGAGAGGGAACGGAGATCTATGGAGAGGTCACCAATTCCGTCATCGGCTCCGGCGTTGTGATCGAAAAGGGCGCTGTGGTCCGGGATTCCATCATCATGCAGGATTCTGTCATCGAGGCAGATGCAGTTGTGGATAAAGCCATTGTGGCAGAGGACGTAAGGATCGGCGCAGGCGCACGTCTGGGAACCGGGGAATACGCGCCCAGCAAATACGATCCCAAGGTATACCAGTTCGACCTGGTGACCATCGGAGAGCATTCAGTGATCCCGGCGGGCGTGGAGATCGGAAAGAACACGGCGATCTCCGGTGTGACAGAAGCTTCGGACTATCCGGACGGCAAACTTGAAAGCGGCGGCTACATAGTAAAGGCAGGTGGAAACGTATGAGAGCAATCGGTATTGTTTTAGCGGGAGGCAACAGCAAGCGGATGCGGGAGCTTTCCAGAAAAAGGGCGATCGCGGCAATGCCCATCGCCGGAAGCTTCCGGAGCGTTGACTTTGCTCTTAGCAATATGAGCAACTCTCATATCCAGAGTGTTGCAGTTCTGACCCAGTATAATTCCAGATCCTTAAACGAGCATTTAAGCTCCTCCAAATGGTGGGATTTCGGAAGAAAGCAGGGGGGCATGTATGTATTTACCCCCACCATCACCGCAGAGCACAGCGACTGGTACCGTGGCACCGCAGATGCCCTTTACCAGAACCTGGATTTCCTGAAGAGAAGCCACGAGCCCTATGTGGTGCTGGCCTCCGGCGACGGGATCTATAAGCTGGATTACAATAAGGTGCTGGAATACCACATCGAAAAGAAAGCCGATATCACAGTGGTCTGCAAGGATATGCCGGCAGATGTGGATGTGACCCGGTTCGGTATGGTAAAGACCAACGCCGACGGCCGCATCACAGAATTTGAGGAGAAGCCCATGGTCAACGATTCCACGACCATCTCCTGCGGGATCTACGTGATCCGCCGCCGCCAGCTCATCGAGCTCATCGAGCGCTGCGCCAACGAGGACCGGTATGACTTCGTCCAGGACATCCTGGTACGCTATAAGAATCTGAAACGGATCTATGCCTACAAGCTGGATACATATTGGAGCAACATCGCTTCCGTGGAGGCCTATTACCAGACCAATATGGACTTCTTAAAGCCAGAGGTCCGCAGCTACTTCTTTAAGGAATATCCGGATATTTATTCCAAGATCGACGATCTGCCTCCGGCAAAATATAATCCGGGTGCAGTTGTAAAGAACAGCCTGGTTTCCAGCGGCTGTATCTTAAACGGATCAGTGGAAAATTCCGTTCTGTTTAAAAAGGTATATATCGGAAATAACTGTGTGATCAAAAACTCGATCATCATGAATGACGTTTATATTGGAGACAATACGGTCATTGAGAACTGCATTGTGGAGAGCCGCGATACGATCCGTGCCAATACCACATACATCGGGCAGCCTGATGACGTGAAGATCGTCATCGAAAAGAACGAAAGATATACATTATAATGGCCCATATGGAAGACTGATATGGACCGGGGAGGTTATTATGCAGGTAACAGATGTACGTGTGAGAAAGATTGAAAAAGAAGGCAAAATGAAAGCGATCGTATCCATTACACTGGACAACGAGTTCGTGATCCACGATATCAAAGTGATCGAAGGGGAAAAGGGGCTTTTCATTGCAATGCCCAGCAGAAAAGCCGCAGATGGTGAATACAGGGACATTGCCCATCCCATAAATTCAGAGACCAGGGACATGATCCAGAATGTGATCCTCCATAAATATGAGATGACCACGCTGGAGGCGGCCCAGGAGGCGTTGGAGGGCTGATAACTGCATAGAAAGAGAGTGGGGATGGACCGGGAGCTAATCCTGGCCCATGACCCACTCTTTTTTTATGCACCACAGCCCGGCCTGGACGCCGGAAAGGGGCTGGTTTTCAGAAATGGCTTTACGGATGGCCTGGTCATAGGAGAAGAGCCGGTTCCAGCTTTCCATGACCTGGCGTTTCAGCTCCGGATAGAAGTTAGTCAGGATGAGATCGCTTTCCCTCCGGATCCCGTATTCCAGAAGCGTCTGGCGGAACTCTTTCTCTTCTTTTTCCGTTTCTCCCATATAGGAGAGACATAAGATCTTGTTCCAGTCGTAGAGACTGAAAAAGACCGCCTCCCCCAGGGGAACACGCAGCGCCAGTACCCGGCCTCCGGCAGACAGATCCACATTTTCCGGGCTTCCAAAGGCCCAGTAGGGGTATTCCGCACCCTGGGGCTTTGGAATATGGGCTTCCGCAGCCTTCACGAACCAGTCGTAAGCCGAAAGGAACACAGGCGCGCTCTCTTCATATTTTTTCTGGACATATTCCCGCCTGGAAAAGCAGATCCCGTCCCGGTCTAAGACGTCCAGGACGATCTGGGCCTGGGGGGAATATAAGGTTACCGAAGTACGTCTGTGATCCATTCTCTTTTTATCTCCCATATATTTCCATAGCAGTCCGGGTTCCCCATATCCACCCGGGCGTCAAAGAGCCGGTCCCAGCTTTTTATGATATCCCGTTTGATCTCCGGGTAGAACTGGGACATATATGCTTTGCTGTCGCTGACCCGGTATTCCTCCAGGAGCTTTCTGTGGCGGGCGGCGTCCTCCCGGTCCGCCGGGATATAGGAATAGTCCAGGACCGCTCCCCATTTCATGATATTCACCGGCACGATCCGGGACGGGTCCAGGGTCAGCTCCAGGATCACGGTTCCCGGGCTCTTCAGCATGGTGGCCTCTGATTTTAAGGACACCCATACGGGATAATCGGCGTCTGCGGGCCGGTCCGCCGCCGCAGGCGTGTGCTTCACCAGCCAGTCGTAGGCCTCCAGCACCAGAGGAGCGTGCTCCCCCAGATCTGCCTGGATGTATTCCCGTCTGGCCACGTATCGGCCCTTGGTTTCCAGCTCCCGGAGGACGTTTTCATGCTGCTTGGTCCAGACGCGGACGGCGTTTCCGTTCATTCTATTTTCCATGGGACCACCTGCCCTTTCTTTGTTTCTGACTTTATTGTAAGACGGGCCAGGGGCGGAAGTCAAGAGAAGAGCAGAAGGAAGCGCGGTTCCTTATATAGAAAAAATGAATGAACTCGTAAATCCACATAGAAAAGCCCTATTTGCAATGATACACACGGGTGCGTTATAATGTTCACGAATGTGCGGCGGGGAAGCCGCAGGTACGTGAGCTGAAAATGTACGGGGGATAAAAAGGGATTATGCTGGAAGTAAAGCATCTGTCGAAGAAATTTGACGGAAATTACGTCTTAAAGGATGTGAGCCTTTCCATTGGGGACGGGGAGGTCTATGGCCTCATCGGCGCCAACGGATCGGGAAAAAGCACCTTTATGAACATACTGAACGGAAATGAGGTCATTGTAAAAAGCGGAGGCTATGAGGGGCAGGTCCTGGTGGATGGAAAAGAGGTGTCCATCGGCAGCCACGCAGAATCCGTGGGCTATGGCATCGCCATGGTCCACCAGGAGCTGGCGCTGTTTGCGGGAATGACCGTGACGGAAAATATCAAGATCAACCGGGAGAACGTCCGGGGGCGGAAAAGTGTGGTGCCGGAGCTTTCCCTGATCGACGGGAAGAAGGACCGGGAGGACGCCAGAGAGACCTTAGAACGCATCGGCTCGGACCTGGATCCGGACCAGAAGATCGACGGCCTGTCTCTGAACCAGAAGCAGTTTGTGGAGCTGGCCAGAGAGCTGGATAACAAAAAGGTGCGGTTTCTGATGCTGGACGAGCCCACCAGCTCTTTAAACATCACAGAGACCCAGGGACTTTTACGGTGTATCCGGGAGATCGCAGACTCGGGGATCTCGGTGCTGTTTATCTCCCACCGTCTGGATGAGATCACAGAGGTCTGCGACCGGGTCTCCGTTCTCCGGGACGGAGAGCTGATCTCTACATATAATAAGGAAGCGTTCGATGTCCACCGATTTGCCGACGATATGGTGGGCCGGGAGATCGTGAAGGCCAGACGCCAGAAAAAGAACGGCGTCCAGAAGACGGTCTTCAGCTATGAAAACATCGGCGGAACGGAAAACCGCCTGGATGTGCGGGAGGGAGAGATTCTGGGGATCACCGGCCTGGCAGGTCAGGGCCAGGACCGCCTCATGGACGGCCTGTTCGGGCTGAAAAACGGAGACTGCCGCGTATCGTTTAAAGGAAAGCCCATCGCCCTGGGTGATAACCGGGAGCTGATCCGCCAGGGGATCTACTATCTTTCCGAGGACCGGGCCCATACCAGCCTGTTTCTGGAGAGCCCCATCTGGAAGAATATGATCTTTGGAACAGAGCTGCGCCACCGGGAATTTTTAAGGCTGCCGGCCTGTCCGGCCCTGTCTCTTCTTGATAAGAAGAAGGTGGAGGAGCATGTGCAGTCCATGATCGAGACCCTGAATATCGTATGCCGGTCTGCGGATCAGAAGGTCCGGGAGCTTTCCGGCGGAAACCAGCAGAAGGTCTGTGTGGGCCGTGCCCTGACCTTCCGGCCGGAAATGCTGTTCGTGGGAGAGCCTACCCGTGGGATCGACGTATATTCCAAGGAGCTGATCCTCCAGTGGCTCATCAAGATGAACCAGGAATTTAAGACCACCGTGGTGGTGGCCTCCGGAGAACTGGAGGAGATGATCCGGATCTGTGACCGGATTGCAGTCATGTACCAGGGGCAGGTGTATAAGGTGTTTGAAGGAGATATGCGGCTGGAGGAGCTGACTCTGGCCCTTTATGGGAGGGATATGGATGAAAAGTAAATATATAAACCCTCCGCAGTTCATTATATTCATATTTATGGGAGTCCTGGCTGTGGCTGCCGCAGCCATCGACATGAATATGATCGGTGTGATCAACGACGCCCTGGTCAAGTGGGCCATGAACGGCGTCATCGTTCTTTCCCTGATCCCCATGATCAATGTGGGAGCGGGGCGGAACTTTGGAATGACCATTGGCCTTTCGGCAGGCCTGGTTGGTATGATCTTTGCGTTAAACGCCAGAATGACCTCCTGGACGGGATTTTTCGTGTCCATGGCCATGGGGGCGGCTGTGGCCCTGGTTTTTGGATATCTGTATTCCCTGATCTTAAACCATTTAAAGCTCAATGAGGAGATCGTGGGAACCTTTGCGGGATATGCGTTTATCCCCATTATGAACCTGTTTTATACCTTCGTGCCGGTGACCAACCGCCAGATGCTCTACCCCATCGGCGGCCAGGGACTGCGGCCCAAGGTGAACCTGGAAAATTATTTCGGCCAGATCCTGGACCGGCTGTGGCAGATCCGGATCGGCGAGCTGGTGATCCCCCTGGGCCTCCTGCTGTTCTTTTTCGGCATCGGAGCTCTTTTGTGGCTGTTTTCCAGGACCAGGACGGGAATGATCTTCGCGGCCATCGCGGAGAATGAGAGGTTTGTGAAGCTCTCCGGCATCCATGTGGACCATTACCGGACCATTGCCATTATCATGTCCACAGTGATCGCGGCCATAGGCGTTGTGGTCTATTCCCAGAGCTACGGGATCCTGCATCTGTATGACGGGCCGTTTATGATGAGCTTCCCGGCGGTCTCCGCCATCGTCATCGGCGGAGCCAGTCCCAGAAAGGCCACGGTGGCCAACGCTCTGATCGGTACATTTTTATACCAGACCACGTATCTTCTGTCCATCCCGGTGGCCAATGCCCTTCTGATCCCGGAAATGGCAGAGATCATCCGTACCATCATCACCAGCGGCATTATCCTATATGCCTTTATTTTTGAGAGAAAGGATACGAGACATGAAGCACGTGAAAAATAATCTGGTTCCGCTGGCCATGCTGGTGCTGGCGGTGATATCGTTTTATCTTTCCGGCGTCAGCCTTCCGTATCTGGCCTCGGAAGTATATACCCGTTTTATCCGGAACATCTTATTCACACTGGCGCTGATCCTGCCGGTGACCTGCGGCATGGGCATCAACTTTGCCATTGTGGTGGGAGCCATTTCCGCCCAGGCGGCCATGGTGATCTCTGTGGATCTGATGCTGGACGGGATCCCGGCCCTTCTGTTTGTGGCCGGACTCAGCGTTGTTTTATCCGTGATCTTCGGCGGCATGGTGGCAGCCCTGTTAAACCGGGCCAGGGGAAAGGAAATGATCGTGTCCATCATGATCGGCCAGCTGAGCTCTGTGATCTACCAGTTTGTGTTCATGGTGGCCTACGGAATGTTTTTTACACCGAAGAACCAGGCCATCCTGCTGGACCGGGGAACCGGAGTCCGCAGCATGGTCGATGCAAAAAATATCAGCGGCGTTTTCAAGAGCCTTTTACCCTTTACCTTTGACGGAAAGGTGTATTCCATGTTTCCGCTGCTCCTGATCCTGGCCTTCAGCCTGCTTCTGTATTATCTTCAGAAAACAAGGCTCGGCACTCTGGCCCGGGCTGTGGGAGCAGATGCGGCGACCGCCGGAAAGCTGGGGATCGAGAGCAGCCGGATCCGGAGTCTGTGCATCATCATTTCCACTGTATTTGCGGCCATGAGCCAGATCCTTTTTGTGGCAGATTTCGGCACCATTAATGTATACACCGGCCATCTGGGCCTGGACACCTTTGCCGCAGCGGCCATCCTGGTGGGCGGCGCGTCCATTAAAAAGGCCAGGATGCGCAACTGCTTTGTGGGCGTGATCCTGTTCCATGCCCTGTTCGTGACCTCGCCCATGGCGGGCCAGAACCTGTTCAACAATCCGGCGGTGGGCGAATATTTCCGCTCCTTCATCGCCTATGGAGTCATCGTCATTGCCATCATCATGAATTTAAGGACAGAAAAGGCAAAGGCGACGGCAGGCTGACCGGAGCTTACCTGTGGTTTTTCGGGCACATGCCCTGAAAGCAAATATATAAATTTCATTGGAGGAACGTATGAGAAAGAAGTTTTTAAGCACCATGCTGGCAGCAGCAGTGGCAGCGACTGCCCTGTCCGGCTGCGGCGCAAAGGAAACAGCAGCTACGACGGCTGCTGAGACCACAGCTGCAAAGGCTGATGAGGAGACAAAGAGCGCGGAGACCACAGAGGCAGAGACCACAGCGGCAGAAACAGAGGCTGCTGAGGAATCCTATAAGATCGGTATCGTGACTCCTACCGTGACTGTCAGCGAGGACGAGTTCCGCGGAGCCCAGGAGATGGTCCAGAAGTATCCGGATCTGGTGGTACACAAGACTCTTCCGGAGAACTTTGCAACAGACAAAGAGGGCTGCATTTCCGTAGTGACCAGCCTGGCAGATGATCCGGAGATGAAGTACATCATCTTTGATAACGGCATGGAGGGCATCGTTCCCGCATTCCAGACCATCCGTGAGAAGCGCCCGGATATCGTGACCATGGTAACATGCAACGACGATCCTGCCCTGCTGAACGAATATGTGGACATCGCCATCACCACTGACTGGAACCGCCGCGGAGAGACCATCGCTACAAAGGCCCACGACATGGGCGCAAAGACCTTGATCCACTATTCCTTCCCGACCCATATGGCTTCTGAGAGCAAGGTGGTAAGACGTGACCGCATGAAGGAGACCTGTGAGAAATTAGGCATGGAATTCGTTGAGATCACAACACCGGATCCCCAGACCGGAAATGGAACAGCTCCCATGCTCCAGTTCTTAAGAGAGGATATTCCGAGACAGATCGAGAAATACGGCCCGGATACCAACATTTTCGGAACCAACTGCCCCATGTACGACGTGATCCTGGACGAGGCCTTCAAGCTGAAATTCATCGTTGCCGAGCAGTGCTGTCCCACACCGACCCAGGCGTATCCGACCGTTTTAAACCTGGAGATCACCGAGGATGACCTTGGAAACTATGATAAGATCAACCAGATGATCACAGAGAAGTCCAAAGAGGCTGGAATGACAGGCAGACTGTCCGGCTGGGCAATGCCGTCCTCCGTTTATATCCCGAAGTTAAAGGTTGAGCTGGCTAAGTACATGCACGACAACGACTTAAAGCCGGAGGATGTGCTGAGCAAGGAATTCCTGGACAACTTCACCGCTGAGCACATGCCGGTTAAGGCTGACTTCCAGATCGCCGGTGAAGGTCTGGATCACTACTACATGCTGATCCTGGAGGATATTTTCTATTAATATTTGATGATCCGGCCTGCAGCGTCAGACCGCCGGAGGCTGGAACGGACTCTGGTATCGGAGTCAGATGGACCATTGGGGGCTGATGTAAAGGGAAGGCTGCTCCGCTTTTCCTTTGCAGCAGCCCCTTTTTTGCAGCCGTCCTCCTTTTGACTTTGGGACGAAGATAGGGTAGAATGGAACCGTGAAGAATGACAGTGCCTGGCGGCCCGGAGGAAAAGACGGAGCGGCGGGCAGAAAGGGGTATAGACATGGAAACATGGGGATTTTACGTATCGGGAGTCCGGTACGGAACATGCAGAAAAGAGGGAGAACGGGTTTTCCACAGTCCGCTGGACGTGACATCTGGAGAATTTCTTCCGGAAAGGGAGCTGGCTCCAGAGGATGACCGGTATGTGGTCCTGGGAAAAATGAACGTGCGGGAGGCACTCCTGCATCTGGAACCGTGCCAGGAGGGGATCCGCCGGGGAGAAGACAGGTTTACGGCTGCCTCCGGGGAGATCTATGAGAAAAAGGATAAGGGCGCGTATGTGCAGAGGCACATCAAATTCCCCAGAGACCTGGTGGTGAAGGATGGTCAGATCGTGGCGTTCATTACCCCGGCCAGGGAGCTTTGCAGCGTTCTGGTGAAGGATGGGTACGAGGATGAGACGGTCTTACGCCAGTGGAAGGAAATGGGCTTTGGCCTTCCGTATCTGGTCCATGGTCCCGAGACCTTCATGGTCCCCATGCGGGATGGTGTGAAGCTGGCTGCGGACGTGTATCTGCCAGTGAAAAGAGAGAGAGCCGGCCAGGAGATGGCCGTTGCAGGGCCAGAAGGAAGGGTCCCCACTGTGCTGGTGCGTACCCCTTACGGAAAACGGGTTGGAGCAGAGACGTATTACCGGTATGTGCAGAGGGGCTACGCCGTGGTGATCCAGGATGTGCGGGGCCGGGAGGACAGCGAAGGCGAGTGGCTTCCCATGCACTATGAGGTGGAGGACGGCGACGATACCCTCAACTGGATCGCAGATCAGAAGTGGAGTGACGGGAAGGTGGCCATGACCGGAGGCTCTTACCTGGGCTACGTCCAGTGGGCGGCTGCGGCCAGCGAAAATCCCCATCTGACGGCCATGTTAAGCAGTGTGTGCGCTGGAAGTCCCTTTGTAGATCTGCCCAGGAGAGGCGGCTGCTTCAACTCTGGGTCCATGTCCTGGGCCTTTATGGTATCCGGACAGAGATCGGACGCATCCCTCATGGACCGGGACGACTGGGACGAGCTTCTGGATATCCGTCCCCTGGAGGATATTGCGCCCAGAGCCCTGGGCCATCAGGTGCCGTTCTTAAAGAAATGGCTGGATCATCCCGATTACGACGATTTCTGGAAAATGGGAAACTGGAAGGAGCGGACGGGGGCCCACCGGGTTCCGGCGCTGATCATGTCCGGGTGGTTCGACGATAACGGCATGGGAACCACAGAGGCCCTGGATCTGTATGAGGATTACATAGAGAAAAAGGTGATCCTGGGGCCGTGGAAGCACAGCGGAAATGCTGATTACGATATCCACGGCTTTGCCCTGGCGCCCAATGCCCTGCGGTACGACATCGACCTGGTGTGCTTCCAGTGGATCGAACATTATTTAAAGGGCGTGGAAAACGGGATCGAAAAGACTCCCGTGGTGGAATACTATACCATGGGAAGCGGCCAGTGGAAGACGGCTGAGAACTGGCCTCTGCCCGATGGAGAGAAGGTGACCTTCTACCTGGACGGCAAAGCCGCGGATATGGCAGTTGGAAGCGGCAGCGAGGCAGGCCATGGAACCCTCAGCCTTGCGGCTCCGGAAAATGAATGTGGGGATCATTTTACATACGATCCGGAAAATCCGTCCACCCATATCATCGATATGTCTGAAAATGAACTGGAGGTGCCGGAAAACTACACAGACGAGGAGAAGCGGATTGATATGCTCAGCTACTCCACCGGTGTTCTGGAGAAGGAATTTACCATCACCGGAGACGCCCAGGCTGTGATCTATCTCTCCTCCGACTGCGAAGATACGGATCTGATGGTGCGGATCACCGATGTGGATGAAAACGGGCGTTCCATGAAGCTGGCAGACGGAGTCATGAGCGTGCGCTACCGGAACCAGTTCGAGCATCCGGAATTCATGGAGCCGGGCAAGGTATATCCAGTGACGATCCGGACCACAAAGCTGTCCCATACGTTCCGGAAAGGACATCAGATGCGTGTGACCGTGACGTCCAGTGCGAAGAACTTCATCTTCCCCAACAGCAACACCCGTGACGGCTTCAACAGCCAGGAGATCCGCCTGGCCCACAACTGCGTTCATCACGGCGGCCGGTATCGGTCGGCGGTGACGGTGATGCGGGAGCCGGAGAAATAGAAGAGGATCAGACAAAAAGAAGGCAGAGATCAGAAAGCGAACGGATTCCGGTTTTGAAACCGGAGTCCGGCAGTAAAATGAAATCAATAAGATCAGGCAGACGCGGCCCATGATGAAGAAAAAGCATCATGGGCCGCGTTTTTTGTACCGCGGACCAAGGTTTAGTACGGGCTGTGGATTAGGGCTTTACTGGTGCGATCATTATGGGAAAGCCGCACATCAGGTTTCTTATCGCAGGGGGGATAAGAGAGAAAGAAAAGAGGCTGAGAGGCAGATGAATATATTTGCAGTCTGGAATGTGGCGCATTTAGGGCCGGGAGCGGAGAAAAATGTGGGGAGAATATTTTGAAAATATAAAATATACATACTATACAAGAATTATACGTCAAGAATTTGGAATAGTTTCAAGACAAAAAAAGGGTACTTCCGACAAGGACGATTATGGGAAGTAAGACGGGCTCTGGAGATCAGTTCCGGAGGGACAGCCCCCTGGCTCCGGCCCATGAAAACAACGAATCCGAGGAAGATCTGATGTACGAATTTCTGGAAAAATACCTGCCCAGGGACAAGCGCGTCCGCATGGGCATTTTAATGGCCGCAGACGTTTTTGCGCTCTGCCTGGCCTCTTTTTTAGGCCTTTTTGTCCGGTTTGACTTAAATATTTCTAAGATCCCGCCGGAATACGCCCGGGCGGCCCTGGAGTTCCTTCCCTATTATATCCTGGCCTCCCTGGTGATCTTCTTCCTGGCCCGGATGTACTCCACCATGTGGAGCGTGGCCGGGGTCCGGGAAGCCCTCCATGTGGTGGCGGCCTGCGGCCTGGTCTCCCTGGTGCAGATCGCCGGGATGGTGCTGTTACAGCTTTCCGTACCCAGGAGCTTCTTTTTGGTGTCCTTTGCGGCCCTCTGTGCCGAGGAGCTGGGGATCCGCCTCTCCTACCGGGTGGTGATCTCCTTATTCGGGAACCATAGTAAAAAGGCGGCAAAGCGGATCATGATCGTGGGTGCCGGGACCTCCGGCTCTGTGATCTTAAAGGAGATGACCACCAGTTCCCTGGTCAACGGCTGCGTGGTCTGCTTTGTGGACGATGATAAGAACAAGGCCGGGAAGTTCTTAAACGGCGTTCCCGTGGCCGGGAATCGGAACGATATCCCGCGGCTTGCCGAAGAATACAGGATCGACGAGATCTACATCGCCATCCCGTCGGCCTCCGCCAAGGAGCGGAAGGCCATCATCGAGATCTGCCGGGAGACGGGCTGCCAGGTGAAGATCCTGCCGGGCATCTACCAGCTGATCAACGGTGAGGTGAGCATCGCAAAGCTCCGGAACGTGGAGATCGAGGACCTTTTGGGCCGGGATCCCATCCGGGTGAACTTAGACGAGATCATGGGCTACGTCAGCGGCAAGGTAGTCTTAGTGACCGGGGGAGGCGGCTCCATCGGAAGCGAGCTGTGCCGCCAGGTGGCGAGCCATAATCCGAAGCAGTTAATTATCTTTGATATCTATGAGAACAACGCCTACGACATCCAGCTGGAGCTTAAGGAGAAGTATCCGGACCTGGACCTGGTGGTGCTCATCGGCTCTGTCCGGAACACCCACCGGATCGAGACGGTGTTTGAGAAATACCGTCCCGACATCGTGTACCATGCGGCGGCCCACAAGCATGTGCCCCTCATGGAGGACAGCCCCAACGAGGCCATCAAGAACAACGTGTTCGGTACATATAAGACGGCAAAGGCGGCGGACAAGTATGGTACTAAGCGTTTCGTGCTGATCTCCACGGACAAGGCCGTGAACCCCACCAACATCATGGGGGCGTCCAAGCGGATGTGCGAGATGGTGGTGCAGATGATGAACGCAAGGTCAAAAACAGACTTTGTGGCCGTGCGGTTCGGAAATGTACTGGGAAGCAACGGGTCCGTGATCCCGCTCTTTAAAAAGCAGATCGAGCAGGGCGGGCCGGTGACGGTGACCCACCCGGATATCATCCGGTACTTTATGACGATCCCGGAGGCGGTGTCTCTGGTCCTCCAGGCCGGGGCTTATGCAAAGGGCGGGGAGATCTTCGTCCTGGACATGGGGGAGCCCATGAAGATCCTGGACCTGGCGAAGAACCTGATCCGGCTGTCCGGGTATGAGCCGGACGTGGATATCCCGATCATATTTACAGGTCTCCGTCCGGGAGAAAAGCTGTATGAGGAGCTTCTCATGAACGAGGAAGGGATGCAGGATACACCCAATAAGCTGATACACATCGGAAAGCCCATTGAGTTCGATATGGAGCGGTTTGAGGGGCAGCTGGAGGAGCTGTATGTGACCGCCAATGAGGACGGGGACGGGATCCGGGAGGATGTGATGCGGATTGTGGGGACGTATCATCCGGCGGGAATAAAGGCCTGACCATGACAAAGTGGAAACTAGGAATATCCGGAAGAACCGAAAAACGTCAAAGGATAAAGGAGTGGCTGTAAAGCCACCCGCAGGATAAGACCGGTCGCTGCCAGCAGATACAGCTGGCAGCGATTTTTCATTAAAAAACTGTATTTGCAAAATTTCAAGGGGGAAGAAGCTATGATGAAGATCCCATTTTCACCGCCCGATATCACAGAGGAAGAGATCCAGGAGGTGGCAGAGGCCCTGCGTTCCGGATGGATCACCACGGGACCAAAGACCAAGGAGTTTGAACGGAAGATCGCAGATTACTGCGGAGTGAAACGTGCGGTATGCCTGAACTCGCAGACTGCCTGTGCAGAAATGGCCCTGCGTATTCTGGGGATCGGACCGGGAGACGAAGTGATCACCTCGTCATATACCTATACGGCTTCCGCCTCTGTGATCTGCCATGTAGGAGCCCGTCCGGTCCTGGTGGATACCCAGCCGGAGTCTCTGGAAATGGATTATGATGCACTGGAGAAAGCAGTCACAGAGCATACAAAGGCCGTGATCCCGGTGGATATCGGCGGGATCCCCTGCGACTATGACCGTATCTTCTCGATCGCGGAAAGAAAAAAAACACTGTTCCGTCCCGCAAACCGGCTGCAGGAGGCCATGGGGAGGATCGCGGTATGTGCAGACGCCGCCCACTCCTTTGGGGCAGAATGGTATGGAAAAAAGACAGGAAGCATTGCGGATTTCTCATCCTTCAGTTTCCATGCAGTCAAGAACTTGACCACAGCCGAGGGGGGAGCTCTTACGTGGAACCCGATCCCAGGAATCGGGGATGAGGATATCTATCATCAGCTCCAGCTGTATTCCCTTCATGGGCAGTCCAAGGATGCCCTTGCAAAAACCCAGCTGGGAGCCTGGGAATATGACATTGCCGGGCCATGGTACAAATGCAACATGACAGACATCATGGCTGCGATCGGCCTGGCCCAGCTGCGCAGATATGAGGGGCTGCTGATGAGGCGAAAGGAGATCATCCGGCAGTACGACCAGGTCTTAAGGCCTGTGGGAGTGGGCACTCTGGAGCATTACACCAGCGGCTGTACATCGTCCGGTCATCTGTATCTGACCTGGATCCCGGGGATCAGCCTGGAGCAGAGGCAGGAGATCATTGTAAAGATGGCGGAGGCAGGTGTCGCCTGCAATGTCCATTACAAACCACTTCCGATGATGACTGCATATAAAAATATGGGGTTTGATATAAAGGATTACCCCAATGCATATGGACACTTTGTAAATGAGATCACGCTGCCGCTCCACACAAAGCTGTCGGATGCGGAGGTTACATATGTGGCAGAAACCTACGCCAGCGTTGTGAAGCCGTATATCCAGAAAAGGGAGAAGACATGTTAAGGCGCTGGGAAGAGCTTCCGGAATTCATGAGGACCGATGCGGTGCGTCCTTACTACAAGGCACTGGAAAAAAAACGGTACAGCCTGTATCTAAAGCGGCTGTTTGACTTTTCCATGTCCAGTGTCATGCTCATCCTCCTCTCCCCGGTCCTGCTGGGACTCGGGATCTGGATCCGGATGGATTCGGAAGGTCCTGTATTCTACCGCCAGAAACGGATCACCCAGTATGGAAGGCCCTTTGAGATCTATAAGTTCCGGACCATGGTCGTCAACGCAGACCGGATCGGGAGCCAGGTGACAGTCGGGAAGGACCCCAGGATCACACGGGCCGGTTCCTTTCTCAGGGGATGCCGCCTGGACGAACTTCCGCAGCTGATCAATATCTGGAAGGGTGAAATGACTTTTGTGGGAACCCGGCCGGAGGTACCGAAATTTGTTAAGGAATATACGGATGAGATGTACGCCACACTGCTGCTGCCGGCAGGAGTGACCTCCATGGCCAGTATCTGCTATAAAGACGAGGAACGGCTGCTGCAGGGGGTCTGTGGAGAGGAGGCCGACCGGGTTTATGTGGAGAAGATATTACCGGAGAAGATGAAACATAATCTGAAGGAACTTGGGAAAAACAGTTTTTTTCACGATTGCACGGTGATGTCAAAAACAGTATTTGCAATGTTTAGATAGTATGTCCATATAAAACTTGATACAGAAACGGACGGTTTTAATATGAAAACAAAATTCAGTGTTTTAATGTCCCTTTATTACAAAGAAAAGGCTGATTATGCAAAGCAGTGTTTTGACAGCCTCTTACGCCAGACAATACAGGCTGATGAATGGGTAATTGTCGAAGACGGCCCTCTTACATCAGAAATGTACCAGTTACTTGATACGTATGAGTCTCTTTATCCAGGATTAATCCACAGGGTACAGTTAAAGGAGAATCAAGGCCTGGGCCTTGCTCTTCGGGAGGGCGTGCTTCATTGTAATTGTGAATTGATTGCACGAATGGATACTGATGACATTGCTCGGGAGGATCGTTTCGCAAAACAGCTTTTTATGTTTGAGCAGGACCCAAGCCTGGATATTTGTGGCAGCCATATCAACGAATTCGAAGATGATATACAAAATATAGTCTCCGTAAGAAAGGTTCCGCTCAGAGATAACGAAATTAAAAAGTACCAGAGGAGACGAGATGGTTTTAACCATATGACAGTTATGTATAAAAAGGAGGCTGTACTTAAAGCTGGAAATTATCAGCACGCATTGCTTATGGAAGACAGTCTCCTGTGGATACATATGATACAAAGCGGAAGCCGGTGTGCCAATGTTGATGACTTTCTGGTTTATGCAAGAGTAGGAAAGGATATGTATAACAGAAGAGGCGGGTTAGAGTACTTTAAGAAATATTACATGGGAAGAAAAGAGATTTATAAAACAGGATATATTTCTGGCTTGGATTACGTATATACCCTCATAGTACAGCTAGGCGTTGCCATACTTCCAGTATGGATGAGGAAAAAGGTTTTCCTTATATTTTTACGTAATCGGAAATAGAACGTAAAACATAAAATAATGACCAATTCCTTTTTAAATTTGCAGTAATGAAAAGATAGAAATAGGAAGTTAAAATAATGAATAGCAAACCGAGTGAAATTTTTCGCAAATTGCGAAGAGTAAAGTTTAACGATTTAGTACAAATATGGAAACTGCCTGTATCTCTAATGTTTGTTCCTTTTTATCGTATGCGCTATAAAAATTTATGGATCGTATGCGAGGATAAAAACGAATCAAGGGATAACGGATACTGGTTTTTTAAATATGTCAGAAAAACGCATCCAAATCAAGAATGTGTATACGCAATAGCCAAATCATCCCCCGATTATAGTAAAGTGCAATGTTTAGGAAATACTGTGGAATTTGGCTCCTTGAGGCATTGGATATTATATTTAACTTCTGTCAAAAAAATCAGCAGTCAGAAAGCCGGTAATCCCAATGCCGCTATTTTCTATTTTCTCGAGGTTTATGGTTTTTTGCGAGACAAGCGCGTATTCCTTCAGCATGGAATTATTAAAGATAATTTAAAGTGGTTATATTATGATGTAACAAAAATGGACCGCTTTATTTGCGGGGCATACCCAGAATATCAGTATGTAAACTCCACTTTCCTATATCCGAAGGGAAATGTTTGCTACACAGGTTTGTGTAGATTCGATGGCTTACATAGTTTTCAATGTGAACGGATTATCTTAATCATGCCTACATGGAGAGAATGGATTGCTGATGAGGATGATCGGTTAAAGATGTATGAAGGAACAACTAATATACCAAAAACAAATTATTTTATTTCCTGGAGCAATTTTATATGTGATATGCGAATCAAAGATATATCACAAAAATATAATGTAAAATTTATATTTTTCCCTCATCGAAATATGCAAAAATATATGGAGTATTTTCCAACATCGAATGATTATATAGAAGTTGCAGATGCTAAAAAGTATGATGTCCAGGGCCTTCTAAAAAGAGCATCTATGATGATAACAGATTATTCTAGTGTGTTTTTTGATATGTTATACATGAAGAAGAATGTAGTGTTTTATCAATTCGATTATGAGATATTCAGAAAAGGACAATACGAAGAGGGCTATTTTGATTATCGCAATACAGCGTTTGGAAAGAGCTGTAAAACAAAAGAAGAAGTCTTTGACTGTGTAGAAAAAATCATTTCAAGCAATTTTGCTATTTCTAACGACTATCTAGATGTACATAAAAAATTTTTTCAATTATATGATACGGATAATTGCAAACGGGTCTATGAAATAGTGAGGGATTTATAGGTGGCGACGATGATAAAAGTACTAATTGAGGGAATGACAGAAAACAAAGGCGGAAAAGAAACTTACATACTTAATGTATGTAAACATCTGGATAAATTACGATACGACATTACATTTGTCTCTTATAATAACAAAATTGCATATGAGGAAATCATAAAGGAAAACGGGTTTCAAATTATATATGTCCCACCTCGCCATTCTGGTTTGTTAAACCACAGACGTGCGCTGGACAAATTATTCCAGTACCATCAATTCGATGTATTATGGGCCCATAAAACAACATTGAGTGCATGCGAGATCTTTGATTCTGCTAAAAGATATAACGTACCGGTCAGAATCATTCATAGCCATTCGTCAGCTAATATGGGGGGAAAATTGACCTTATTAATGCATTATGTGAATCGGAAACATATTTTTCAAATAGCGAATGAATATCTGGCATGTTCTAAAAATGCGGCAAGATGGTTTTATGGTAAGCATTCTGCACAGATTATGGTCAATGCCTTTGAGTTGGACCGTTTTAAATTCAATGCAAATGTACGAAAAAAAATACGAGAAAAATTTAAAATACAAGATTATTTTATAATTGGACATATTGGACGTTTTGGAGAGGAAAAAAACCATCATAAATTATTGAATGTATTTTTGTCATACAAAAATAAAAATCCGAAGTGTAAATTAATTTTATGTGGTGATGGAGAAAAAAGACCAGAAATAGAACAGCAGATTCACGCATTGGAATTAGATAACGACGTAATATTAATGGGAATGATTGACAATGTGAATGAAATTCTTCAGGCTATGGATATACTTGTCATGCCATCTTTGTTTGAGGGACTTCCATTTGCTTTACTTGAAGCGCAAACTGCTGGTCTAAAGTGTATTGTGTCAGATACAGTAAGCCGTGAAGCAGATATTACAGGGTGGAATCAATTTCTTCCATTAGATCTTAGCGATCAGTTATGGGCAGAAGCAATACAAAAAGAGGATATAGCTTATAATCGCTTAGATGGATATGACATTATGTGCAAAGCGGGATTTGATATCGTAAAAAATATGAACACCATTGAAACAATAATAAAATCTAGATTATAAATCTCTCAACGGCAATAAATAAATTGTGTGTTTCAAATGTCGGGAATCAGATGAAACTTGGAGGATAAAGTTGAAAAAAATTTGTTTTTTACATTATGATTTGCCACGTGGAGGAGTTGGTCAGGTCACGATTTCTCTTGCAGAAGAATTTTGTAAATTTTATGAGGTCCACATTATAGTAGTATGTCCAGGAGACACGATATCATATGAATATAACCCTAATATACATATGGTGACACTGTTGGAAAAAAGGGTATCTTTAAAACAAGCAACATGTTTATCAAGAAAAAGTCTTGGCGAATATATTCGAAGGCATAATATGGATATTGTGATCATGCAAACCTGGTATGCTGGGGTTATCGGGAGCACTTTAAGGATAAATAGCAATGCAAAATTAATATATTGTGATCACTGCTCTATTATAGCACAGCGCCATATTTCCACTACTAATATGGCGGCCGCAATGATTAGCGCATGTTTTGCCCACAAGGTAATATTACTGAATGAGCGCATTAAAGACGCATATCAGAAAAAATTTCATTTGTCATCAAACAAAATGGAAGTACTCCCCAACTGGATTGATATTAGGCAATATCATTCTGCAAATTACAACAAAGAATCAAAAAAGATAATTTCTGCCGGGCGGTTTAGTCAGGAAAAAGGATTTGACAGATTACTTAGGGCATTTCGTTTGGCTATAGATAAATATTCAGACTGGAGGTTAGATTTGTATGGCGATGGGGATCTAATAGAAGAACTTCGTAATCAAGCGGCAGAACTGGGATTGCAAAATAATATATCTTTTATGGGAATGCGCAAAGATCTAAGAAATTTATATGGAGAGTATGCATTCTTTGTACTTCCATCTTACCGAGAGGGAATGCCTCTAGTATTGCTAGAAGCTAAACTCAATAAGCTACCTGCTGTTTGTTTCGATATTTTGACGGGGCCACGCGAAATAATAAAGGATGGGAAAGACGGATTTTTAGTTCCACAAGACGATATTGAAGGTTTGGCGGATGCAATGTGTAAATTAATGGGAAATGAGGATTTACGTTTGGAAATGTCAAACCATACCTGGGACAACATTTATGCATTCTCATCAGACTATGTAATGCAAATGTGGAAAAATTTATTCGATAGTATTTGATATAAAGTCAACAAAAACTGATTTGTAATTGATAAGTAAATTGAACGATAGATATAGACAGAATGGAGAATATTTTGAGAGTTCAACAGGCTTTGAAAAATTTAATTTGTAATGTACTTCTTCAAGTCGTTACCGCTATCAGTGGTCTAATATTGCCGCGCCTCTACTTACAAATATATGGATCAGCACTAAACGGGATGGTATCGTCAGCAACTCAATTTATGTCCTATCTTTCGTTAGTTGAAGCTGGAATTAGCGCTGCATCGATAGTTGGATTATACACTCCATTGTCCCAAAAAGATCAAACTGCTGTTAATGAAATTCTTTCAGCTACAAAACAATTTTATACTAGGACAGGAATCGCATATGCATTACTGGTCTTTATCTTAGCAGCTATATATCCATATCTAGTCAATGGACAAGTGGATTACAGTGTGAGCCGATGGATTATACTTATTTTGTCTGCAAGTAATCTGGTGGACTATATTTTTCTTGGAAAATACAGAGTTCTTTTAACTGCCGATCAAAAGGGCTACATTGTTATCATCACTCAGATTATAGGCACCCTTTTAAATACATATATTTCAGTACTACTGATGAAGCTGAAATTTTCTATTTTATTTGTAAAGGGAGTTGGAACTGCTATTTACATTTTGCGCTGTATAGCTATATATATGTATGTGCGAATACACTATCCGCAGTTAAACTTTAAAGAAAGGCCAAATACAAAAGCCCTTTCTCAACGCTGGTCAGTTCTCATACATCAGATTGCAAGTGTTGTATTAAATAATACCAATTTAATAATAATGACACTATTTTTGGGTAGTAAATCGTTAATTGAAGTTAGTGTATATACTATATATCAAATGGTGGCAACTCTTGTAAATACAATGCTCTCATCATTTACGACAGCTCTAACACCGGGATTTGGCGAAGTATTGTCAAAAAAGGATACAAAAATTCTCAATCGGGCATATAGGGATTATGAATTCATATACTTTATCTGCCTATTTACAGGATATGTATGTATGGGGATTCTCTATATACCATTTATAAGAATTTATACAGATGGAATAACTGATGCAAACTATATTCGACCCATGCTAGCACTTCTTTTTGTTATAATTGGTCTGGTTCAAAATATCCGTTCTCCTGGAATTACGCTTATATGTGCGGCTGGGCATTATTCTGCGACTCAGAACAGAGCCATATTGGAGGCACTGATTAATCTTATCCTAGCGATAATTTTTGTGCAGGGTAGGGGGACAGTAGGAATACTGATAGCTACTTTGATAGCATTCACATACAGCATGATCCATGTGCTATGGTACTGTAATAGATTTTTATTGCCGGGGACATTAAAAAGGACTTTACGCAGACTGGTGCGTAATTTAATTTTGTCCACTGTTTATTGTGTATTTATACTTTCATTATTTAACACGAGGACAATTCTTACTTATTTTCAATGGGGGATTTATGCTGTTATAGTTGGAATTTCAAGCTTAAGTTTTTTGTTGTTTTTTAATATGTTTTTGGAAAAAGAGCAGGCTCACATGCTTTTATCAAGGGTCCGGAGTCTCTTTAGGATGAGAAGATGAAAATATACTATTTGTTGCATTTTTTTTGGTCACTGGGAGCGATTGCATGTGGCACATTTGCCTTTGCAAGCCATGATTATAATTTTTTGCTGTTTTGTGCAATACTTTTATGGGTTAATAATATACAGTATGCTTTAAGACACTTTAAGGAGCGGTCGTACTTTTTCTTTTTTAATTTAACTTTTTTTATCTTTTTACTAGGACGCCCAATAATTTCTTTATTACAAGGATGGGATTGGGTTAAATATGTTCATACTTATTCCAGCGAAGCGGATGTCTGGCTCGGGCTTAAGCTGATGGTTTTATCCCTTGCGAGTATAGGACTGGGAGGTATAGGCGGAAATCTTCTATGTAAAAAGCTTAGAAAAGATACACATTTAAAGAGTGCATCTAATTCGTTTTTTTTATACAATTTAAAATGGATTTCAATGTGTATCTTTGGCGTTGCATTGATTTCAACAATTTGCGGAAGTGCTGAGAAGATGATATTTGTACTCGGACACTCATATGTAGAGTATTATTCATCATTTCAAAGTAAACTCCCATATATTGTATATGTTTTCTCTACCTTTTTACAACCAAGCCTTTGTCTTTATTTAATTACATATCCACCAAAGAAAAAAGTGTATCCAATCTTAGTTATATATGTGATTTCAACAATACCCGATCTTATTAGTGGAGAACGTAATCCTTTCGTTTTGAGTGTATTATTTTCTTTGATTTATTTTATTTATAGAGACTATATTGGTGATAGAAAAAAATGGATTGGATCTTTTGAAAAAACAGCCTTAATAGCGGGAATCCCGGTTGGAGTATGTGTTCTCGGATTGCTGAACTATGTTCGGGAAGGAACAAGTGTATCATTTAATAATGTTTTTGATATCATAGTAGATTTCTTTTTTAAACAGGGCGTCACATTTGCGTGGTATTGCAGTGGACTTGGTATTTTATACAAGCTTCCTCAACCGGCAAACTATACCTTCGGTAGCATTGCAGATTATTTTAAATACGGAAGCTTAGCACAAATCTTCTTTGGAGCAGAAGCTTTGCAAGAAGGGAACAACCTTCAAAGGGCACTAAACGGAAATAGTATGGCTCATCATTTATCATATGCTCTTTTAGGACAGGAATACCTAAATGGACACGGATGTGGGTCATCATACCTCTTAGAACTATATGCAGACTACCAGGAAGCAGGAGTGTTTATTTTTAGCGTATTGCTTGGGGCATTTCTTATTGTCTCCTTTTTCCTTGCAAAAAGGAATTCAATATTTGGTGCAATCATGCTCTTAACAATAAATGGAATCTTGTTCATGCCTCGTGCTGAGGTCATGGGAGGATTGGGATTTATTTTACGAATCCCATTCTGGTGTACATTTCTTGTATGTGTAATAGGGGGATTACTATTTTACAGGAGATATAGACAATAATAATTTACCTATCTATGAGTCTATGAAAATTTTTCTGTAAATAAGGATTTTAAAGGTCTTCTATGATAAAATAATCAATCATAGGAGGCCTTTTATTATGGCAAGAGAAAAGAAACCTGTACACAGAGTACAAATGACAGAAGGCAAGAGAAACATCATCCAGATGCTCCTGCAGGAGTATGACATCGAATCTGCTCAGAACATCCAGGATGCACTCAAAGATCTGCTGGGAGGCACCATCAAGGAAATGATGGAGGCTGAAATGGATGAGCATTTAGGATACTCCAAATCGGAGCGTTCTGACAGCGATGATTATCGCAATGGCCATAAAACTAAGAGGGTCAACAGCAGCTACGGCAGCATGGAAATCCAGGTGCCGCAAGACCGAAAATCTACCTTTGAACCTCAGGTGGTTAAAAAGCGTCAGAAGGACATTTCTGACATCGACCAGAAGATCATTTCCATGTATGCAAAAGGAATGACAACCCGCCAGATATCAGATACCTTAGAGGATATCTATGGCTTTGAGGCATCAAGGAAGCTATTTCAACTGCTTTCCCTAAAACTGAGTATCAACGATGCATCGTCCATCAGGTGCGCAATACCTTAAAATATGTAGCAGACAAAGACCGTAAGCCCTTTACAACAGATTTAAAGACCATTTACCAGGCGCCTACAGAAGAAGGTGCACTGGAAGCCTTAGAGCGTGTCACAGAAAAATGGAGTGAGAAGTATCCGAATTCCATGAAAAGTTGGAGACAGAACTGGGATGCTGTTTCCCCAATCTTCAAGTTTTCCACTGAAGTACGCAAGGTCATTTTGTTGTGGTCAAGCATTTTTGTAACACTTGTGGCTAAAAAATATCATGAATCAGTTACGCTGCCATCCGGGCTTCGTATGGTGTACGATAATCATTAAAACTGTGCGGACGCACATGATTGTAGTGTAAGCGCAAAATATTGCTACGCTGCCCATGAATCACGCTTGCACCAAAATGATAGATGCAAGCGTTTTGCTCTATGTTTAGTTTTGACAGTTCGCTTTCGCAGTCTCGCTCCATGGGGCAAGCTGTTCCAGCTGTTCATCTGACATTTTAGCGTCTGGTCGCTGTGATAAGAGGTATGTCAGATATTTGTAGGTATTCAGGTCATTCGCTTTTGCCATCTCAACCATTGTATACACAATAGCGCTAGAGGCAGCTCCCTTCGGACTGGCACTGAACAGCCAGTTTTTCCGCCCAACAGTGAATGGTCTGATTGCATTCTCGCTAAGATTATTGGATAAACTGCAATGACCGTCTTCCAGATAGGTCATCAGGGTGTCTTTCCGATTTTGGGCATAGTTCACCGCTTTCGCCAAACGGGTTCCCTTGTTTGGACGCTGTTGATCCAGCCAATTCCAGAATGCCTCCAGTATCGGCTTCTCCTTTTCAAGACGGAACTGTTTTCTCTGCTCCGCAGTATGATTTTTTGCTTTTGAGTACCGCTCACAATCAAACAGCTTGGAGCAGAATTGTACTCCCTGCACCGCCGGAAGGCTGTAATCATACTCCTTCCCTTTCGGTATGGCATCTGTGAAATAACGTCTCACATGTGCCCAGCAAGAGCAGCGTTTGATATCCGGCAGATTGTTATAACCCTGGTATCCGTCGGTCTCCAGATATCCACGGAACCCATTCAGGAAAGATGCTGCATGGAACTTTGCCCTTGTCTCTGTGTAATGATAGAGCAGGATCGGCGGAAGCCCATCTTCTCCACTGCGGAAGAGCCACATCCAGGAATCTGTTTCAGGATTGCGCTCCGGCTCATTCAGTACCTGAACTCGAGTTTCATCTGCCATCAGATATTTACGCATCCGTAACTGACGGTGAAAATAATCATAAACATGACAGAGGTAATTCTTGGCACAGTAAATGATCCAGTTAGCAAGCGTAGCCCGGCTTAATGGGATACCCAGCTGCGTCCATTCCGATTCTTGCCGGTTTAATGGCAGACCATTCTGGTACTTCTGGTGCATTGCCCATCCTACAACAGATTCCGATGCATAACTTTCCGGGATCAATGGGTCCTGAACAGGCGCTTTGACAAATGTCTGCTCATCCGGGTGTTCCTCTGATATGGCACACTCCGGGCATTTATAGGTTTCACGATAGATATTTACTACTTTTCCCTTGGCAGGGGTAAAACGAAATTCATGACGGACGAATTCTTTCCCAATACATTCCATCTGCGTTCCGCAGGTTGGACAGTTTCGCTCCTCCTCCGGAAGAGAAATGATCTCGTCGCAGGAAGGGATATTTTTAAAGAGATCCGCATGTGTCCGTCGTGCTTTTCGCTTATGTTCCGGAACAGTGATGTCATCAGGAAGTTCCTGTTTCCATGTCGGATCTGCTTCCTGCTCGGCTTCATCAAAAAGATTCAGCTGACCATCGATATCTTTCCGTTTTTCACTGGAAGTACCAAAGAGCTTCTTCGTGAGATATTCAATCTGCTGACGAAGATTTTCTTTTTCCAGACGGCCTGCTTCCAATGTTTTTTGTAAAGACTTGATCAGTTCTGTCTGTGCGGAAATCGTTTTATTCAGTTGGTTGATCATGTCCTTGTACGCAAGGATTTTTGAATCTTTTGAATTACCAGCCATATGTTTTCTGCTCCTTTTTTACTGCTCTTATTATACCATAAAAAGCAATGAAAAAGAAGCAGGACACCCAGTATTTACAAGGGATTGCAGATATGATACAGGGTGTGGAAAGCTCTCCATTTTTGTTGGTTGGCATAGAGATTTTACACGATCATTCCGTAGGTTTGAATGCTTTTGGTTGTTCGATTTCAAGACCGGACATGAGCCAGTCGAATTGCTGCCAGGTCAGTTGCTTTACTTCCAACTGATTTCTGGGCCAGCGGAATCTGCCCTGGACTTCCATACGTTTATACAGCAACACAAATCCGTCAGATTCCCAGAGCAAAGCTTTGATCCTGTCACAACGTTTTCCACAGAAAAGATACAGGGCACTTCGCCTTGGATCCATATGGAGTTGATCCTCTACAATAGCACACAGCCCGTCAATGGATTTCCGCATATCCGTTCTGCCTGTTACGATATAGATTTCATCGGCGGCTGTGATATCCCCTAACATTCCAACTCCTTCACAATGCGAAGTGTTTGAGCCAGAAGCTGAGGATCTGTTCCATTTGGTATTGTTAGATGAAAACTTCCTACAGACAGCTTCATTGGTTCTGTTACGGAAAGGTTATTTCTTTCCGTAGTTACTGGAATCACATTTGATGGCTGTTCATATGGGAG
>ENA-UOJV01000645-UOJV01000645.1-human-gut-metagenome-genome-assembly--contig:-C82-NODE-645-length-48664-cov-8.081940_pt1 | contig 48664 bp, 55 predicted proteins | sample MGYA00242356_ERZ723903 | MGnify/ENA metagenome assembly ERZ723903
GCAAGGGCGGTTTTTATGTCGTTCCACCTGGCGGCGAACCATGAACCGATTGCAGAAAAAATTGTGGTTATTGCGTTCCATGCTTCCGTAAATCGGTCACTGAACCACTGACCCACGCCCTGGAATACGGCAACAATGCTATTCCAAATATTGGTAAATAATGTTTTTACATTTACGCCGAACCCCTCTAAAAATCCGATTATGAAATTTATAACCGCCTGGATGATGTTTTTTATAAACGATATTGCACTATTAAACGCACCTTGCAGATACGAAAAGAAACCGTCAAAATCTCCATGTAATAACGCTATAATGGCATTTATGATATTTGTAACAAAATCAATCACATTTTGGATTGCTGCAATTATCGGTGCTGCTGCATTGATAACCCCATTTACAATACTTGCTATGTATGTAAGAACAAATTCAAATACGGGTTTTAATGCAGCCATGAGGTTAATAAACGCTTGCTTTAGGCTCTCCAAAAGCGGTTGTATGGTTGTCCACATCTGCGAAAAGGCATCCTTTACCTTTCCTATGGTCCCGTCCACTTTCTCTTTAAATTCATCATTCGTTTTATATAAAGCAATGAACCCGGCGGCAAGTGCCGCTATAATAGCAATCACTATTCCAACCGGTCCCGTGAGTGCTGATAAAACACCACTCATTCCGCCTATTTTGCTTGTTAATCCCGTTACGGTTTTTATTACCCCGGATATTCCCGTTGACATTTTCCCAAATATGATTAAAGCCGGGCCGATAGCCGCAACAATCATTCCGATTTTTACAATCATCTGCTTTGTGTTGTCGTCCAGGTTTTTAAACCATGTTGTAAACTCTTTTACCTTATTCACAACCTTATCAATTGTTGGCTGCAATGTGGTTAAAATGGAACTTCCCAGGTCTGCCCCGGCAAGTTTCAAATTGTTCATTGCTACGGCTGCATCATCCCACGGGTCTAATGTGGTTTCAAATGTGTCACTTACCACATCCCCATAGTCTGATAAAGCACCGCTTAAATCGTCTACGGATAAACGCCCCTCACGGATTGCCTGGGTCATTTCCGCCGCACCTTTCTTTCCGAAAAGGTCGGATGCAATGGTTAAGGCTTCCGTTTCTGTCTTTGCGTTTTTAATGCTATCTATTGTTTCGGTCAATGCTTCGTCTGCACTCTTGCCGTCTGCCGTTGCGTTCTGAACCGCTTTTTTCATTCCGGCAAGTGCGGTTGAAACATCAACGCCGCTTGCTTCCATTTGTGCAAGCAAATTAACGGATGATGTTAAATCAAGCCCCATTTCTTTAAGGCTTGCACCGTTGGTTGTAAGTGCGGTTTCCAATGTTTCCATTGAAATACCCGTGTCCTGGCCCGCTTTTGTCATAAGCCCCAACACATTTTTTGTCTGTGAAGCATCAACGCCGAATTTTGTCATAATACTGTCCACGCTATCAATAGCCGTGTTTAAATCCGTTCCGTTGATGTTTGCAAATTTAATAAATTCTTTTGAAAGATTTTCTAACTCTGTCCCGGTTGCCCCGAACCTTGTATTTACTTCTCCAACCGCTACGCCCACATCATCCATTGTAGTTGGCATATCTGAAAATACATTGTCCGCTACTGTCGTAAGGCTTTCCAGGGCTTCCCCGGTTGCTCCCGTCTTGGTAATAATGGTGTCATAGCCGTTATCTAATTCCATAGATGCAGCAACCCCGGCTGCTCCTAATGCGGTTATTCCGGCCGTTACGGGCATCATCTTTTCCCCGGCTTTGGTTGCCTTATCCCCTACCGTTCCAAAAGCATCCCCCACCTTTGCAAGCGTTGAATTACTCGCCTTTGCTTGCTCTTCCAGGTTTTTAAGTTCTGCTTCCGTTGCGATTACTTCACGTTTGATTGCCCGGTACTGCTCCTCGGATGCTTCGCCGTTTTTAAACTGCTGCTCCACCTGGGCTTCTGCCGTTTTTAATACATCTAATTTATCTTTGGTTTCGCCTACTGCCTTTGTAAGCAACTGTTGTTTCTGTGCTAAAAGTTCGGTATTCTTGGGGTCTAATTTCAAGCCCTTTTCAACCTCTTTTAACTCATTCTTGGTACTTTTGAGGTCCCCGTTTACACCCTTTAAGGCATTTTGCAACTTGGTTGTATCTCCGCCAATCTCAATAGTAATACCCTTAATGTTGTTAGCCACTTGATTTTCCCCCTTTCTTTCCAAATCTTTCTCTTAATCCCTCACGGTCCGGTTTTGTCTGCTCCATACGGAAGCAATCTTTTAAATATTTCCGTCCCTCTTCAGTCTGTGAATTTTCAAAAATCATTGCTTCCCGTAAGAAGAAAAGGTAAATATCTATTTCCATTTCCTGGACTTCGTAAATATTGATATGGCAATAGTCCATAACCAATTTTTCCGGGCGTGTAAGGATTGTATACGGGATTTCGCCCTTTTTATCCTGGCGTGGATAATAGGGCATTTTTAGTTTGGGTTTGCTTTTAATTCATCCACAAACTCCATGTATGCGTTAAGGATTGCCGTACACTCTTCAATGTCGTAACTCTCTACCTCTTCGGCTGAAACTTTCACATTTCCCATATTGTTGTTTAATACTGCTGCCACAAGGTTATAAATGGTTGATGTATCGGCATCCTCGCCCGTTCCGTTGGCTTCCACATCCTTTATTGCTTCAAAAACGCCCTTTTGCGGCATACGGACAATAATTTTCTTGCCTTTTTCAACCACATTTCCGTTTTCATCCTTTTTATCTTTTAGAGTAAACGGCCAAAAGGTGCGTTTAATTTTGTTCATGTTAAATTCTTTTACTGCCATGTTGTGTTCCTCTCTTTCATGTAATACGGCGGCTCGATTTTTCAACCGGCCGCCCGTTCTTATCGTTGGCCCGTGTTTTGGTTACTCTGTTTTGTCAATATCCTCTGTGTAAAGGATTAAAGTACCCTCTTTGTCCATAGGCTGTGCTTTAAATTCTGCATCAATAACGGTTTCGCTATCCTTTGCAAAGGCAATTGTAAAACCGGCCTGGTTGTTACCAACAATCGTTACACGGATATTCCCATCCTGGGTATCTTTATGGACAAATCGCAAAAGGTATTTCTTACCCGTTGCGTTGCCGATACCGCCGATTTTGACCGTCCTAATTCCCTTTGTTTTATCTTCTGTCACTCTTGCGGTCTGACATAACTTTTCAAGCGTTGTTCCGCACCATGTCATAATTCCGCTTTTAAGGGTGGCTTCCTCTTCTGTAATAATTACTTTGGAAACCTTACCCATATCGTCTTTTGCTTCGTAAAACTCCGGTGCATACTCGATTTCCGCACCGCCCTTAATATGCCCCAGGCGGTTATCTTCTGTTTCAATCACTGCATCATCCGGGATTGCTTCGTTTGTTCCCTGGAAGTCTGTACAATACAAATCTCCGCTACCTAAAACAATGCTTTCTTTGTCCATTCTTATTTCCTCGCTTTCCTCAATAATCCCGTGACTTCGTAGGCCGTTTGAAAACATTCCTCACTATCCACATAAGCCACAAATTTAACATAGTCCACATCATGTAAAACCTCGTTTTCAATCCGTGTTCTGATTTCTTCCGCCGCTTCATCATCTGCAACGGTGTAAAGTTCCAATTGCCAATCATCCGCCATTAGATTATTTGGTCTACTATCCGCCCCGGCGGTTGCTTCCCGTGGCAAAAGGTAAACCATGTAAGGTAATGGCGGCACGGGGTTTTCTAAAGTCCCCTCAAAGGCGTTTTTTGTTATGGGTAGTCCCAGGCTTTCCGCCCTCTCTGTTAATACTGCTGCCGTTGCCATTTTTACCCCCTTAATTTGCTTTCAATCTTTCCGGTTACCATTTCGCCCAATTGTTCATTGACCGGGGCAATGTGGCTAAATGCCTTTACACGGCCCCCTTTTCTGCTTTGGTGTCCGTTTTCCAAAAGGTGGGTTAATTGGTAATGCTTCTTGTTATAAACGCTATATCCATTTAATCCGGTAACTACACTTGTCCGGCTTCCTCGCTTGTCAACCGCCCAATCTTTTGTGTATGCTCCGGTTCTTTCCTGGTACGGTCCGCCTTTTTTTAATATTTCTGCGGCTTCTTTTGCCGTTTCCTGGAAACTGTCATTTGCTGCGTTTATCACTTCCGCATTGAAATTTTCCAATTCTTTTTTTATTTCTTCGTCCAGGCTATCAAGTGAAACTTTCAACCTTTCCCCACCCTTTCCGCAATATACAACTCCGTTTTTCCGTTGCTCTTCGGTCCGTAGGTTCTGTATACCGCATAACGCTTTCCGTCTATGGAAACTTCCGTTTGCCTGTCATATTCAAAGTCCCAAACTTCCAATTGTGATGTTGCTTTATAACCCAATTGCCCGGCGGCTGCGAACTCGTCACGCCCCACCGGGTTAATTGATGCTATTACTTCCGTTTCCTGGTATTCTGTTTGGTTCTTTTTAATCAATAGTTTTATTGGCTTCTCTATGATACCCACCGCCTTTTATCTTGGTACACATTGCATCATAGGATGCAAGTAACTGTGTCTGATTATCCGGGCTTCCAAAATTAGCGTGACAATATAACAAAACGGCTTCAATGATTAAGGGGTCTTTTATGTCTGCTTCGTCCAAATAAGAACTATGCACACCGATACGTTTTAAGTCTGCAAGGGCAACTTCTACAAGCTGCCCCACATCTTCATCCAACATATCACTTGATGTTTTTCTAATTCTCAATTTGGCTTTCGCAATCAATTGTTCCTTTGTCATGCTTTAGCCGCCTTTCTCTTACGCTGACGGGTTCTTTACACGGATAAAGCCGTTTCTTGCAACAACATTTCCGCCCATGAATACGCTTGCCTTATAAGCAATCTGACCCTGTTTAAACTTGTACTCTGTTGATTTCTGTGCATCAATATCAGAGAATACGGCAACTTCGTAATTGGATAACGGACCGTAAGCCATGCAATAAGCATCTTTTGTTCCGCCGATTTCTGTACAAGCGGAATTGATGATATAAGGCACTTCGTCAATTGTTCCGGTATTGCCGTGGTTTACGATTGTGTAAACCTTTCTGCCCTGCTTATCTCTCAACTTTGCAAACTTCTTTAAGTCTTTCTTGTTGAGGATTAACACGGCCATATCTTCCACCTCTTCATCCCCACCGAATGAATAAATAATTTCATCCAGGGTATCATCCGCAACCGCCGTAATGGTTGTAATGTCCGTTGTGCGGTCGATAATATCATTTGCCGAATTTTCCGGGTTGTAGAAAATGCCACGGAATTTTCCCGTGCCGCCCTCTCCTACTAAAATCTGACGGGATGCGTAACGCTTGATTGCTCTTGTAACGCTATCTTCTACAACGCCGTCATAGTCTGCATCCGGTAACTTCTGCATCTCTTCCGGCTCTTCTGCGTATGCCGTGATTTTCTCACGCACAATATCCGCATAACCAAATTCCGGTTCAGATGTGTTGTAATCTGCCCCCTCTGCGGTGCTGCCGGCCCCGTCCCCATATGATTTCACATAAGGACGCTGATAACTTTCGCCACCTACAAGCGGAACGGTCTTTACTCTGTCGATAAGGGACGATACATTGTTGAATGTAGGGGAAATATCCGGGCTTGTATGGTGTGGCATCACAACGCCCGTTGCGGTTGTGATTGTGTTTAAGGGCTTTGCAATGGCTTTTGCCTTAAATTTAACGGCCTTGCCATTCTTTAAGGCTTTACCGCTTTCCGCTCTTGCCTTATCCTTGGTTTCTGCACCCTCGCCGCCCTTTGTATCATCTTCCGGCTCTTCTCCCTCTGTTGCCGCCGCTGCTGCGGCTCTTGCAAGTTCCTCACGGGCTTTAATCTCGTCCAGGATTTCCCCAATGGTCCTTGCTTCGTCCATGAGGGCGGTTAATTCCTCGCCGCTCTTGTCCTGGGCTTCTTTACCCACGGTAACAAGGCGTGCTTTTAACTCTTTCTTGCTCATTTTCATTAACTGTTCTCTGTTCATGCTGCTTTCCTCTCTTTCTTACTCCATGTGTTGAATTGTTAATGCTGCAATTTTGCTTCTGATTTCTTTTTCTTTGGCTGCTGCCTGGTTCTTGGTATCGTCCGGCGGATTTCCCCCGGCTAATGCTTCCGGCGTGTTCTTGCAATATAATTTCGTGTAGTCCTGGACTGCTGCAACGGCGGTATTTTCTTCTCCCACCGACACGTTAAAGTATTTTGCGGCTTCCTCGCCGCTCAACCATGTTTCCGCTTCCATTAACTCTTTTATCTGCTCGATTGTTACGCCCTCTGCTAAATGTTCCTCGTAGATGCTCCAAATTCCGGCTTCTATGGCTTCCAATGTGTCCGCCATTTTGCGTAATTCGTTAGCGTTGCCCTCGCAATCGCACCACGGCTTATGTATCATCAAATAGGCGTTCTTTGGAATTGTTGGTTTGTCACTATCCACAAACGGAAAAAGTGATGCTATCGAACCGGCCAGGGCATCCACAAAACAATGTTTCTTTCCCTGGTAGCGTTTAAGCATATTGTAAATAGCAATTCCGGCAAATACCGAACCGCCGCCGCTATTGATGTAAATGTTTAAATCTCTGCCGTTTGCTTCTGCAAGGAAATTTTTGATTGCATCCGGGTATTGGTCCTCGTCTTGCCATGCTCCCCACCAATCCGAAACAATATCCCCGTAAAAATAAAGGTCCGCCGTTGTATCTGTGATGTTTTTAATCTCACAAAACGGCTTTACGGTTGCGGTCTTGGCATTTTTGCACGCAATAAACTGTTTTATCTGTGGCATTTCCATTAACCCCCTTTCATAATCTGCATATAGGCACGGGCGGCCGCTTGCATTGCCCGTTTTTCTCTGTCATTTGCTCCGGTATCATCCGGCGGCTCGTTCTGCTGCCCTACCTGGTACAATGATTGGTCCCCAACCTTGACATAGTTTAGAGATACCAACCTTTGGTCCCCGTCCTCTACCGGGCCGTAATACATAAGTTCTCTGTATTCGTTAATTGTCAACGCTCCACGGTCAAACATTCCGCCGCCTATGGTTTCCCTTGTCTGCAATGTGGCATACTGTAAAAGGTTTGCCACAAAATCAATGCGGTTTCCGTAACCAATTTCACGGGGCGTTAAGAGTTTAAACGTAAACTCATAGGACAATTGCACGCTGATAGGCTCAATTACATTCTCATAAAATGAAATAAACTCGGTATCGTTTAGCGTGGAAGTCAATATTTTGTCATTCACGCCGTAATAACGGTATATGTTATCCCGTAAGAATGTAATTTGGTTTGTCGGTATGCTCGGCGTTCTCTGTGAGATTTCTTTAAATTCCACCGTATTATCAATTGCAGCAATTCCCCCGGCGTTGTCCTTGTTCATATAGGCATCCTGGAAATTCCGGGCTATTTCTTTCAATTCTTCATCATCTGCGATATTGTTATATTTCAAATACCCGGCTAAAGAATTTGAACGGTTTACAATGTTCTTTATGGTTTCCCCGGATGTTTCTATGAGGTCTAGGCTTCTTTTTAACTCCATATCCGGCGTTGTTCCCAGGAAACGGCGTTTATTATATCTCGCCTTAACATGGATTACATTTTGGTATGGCACGGTGTACGTTTTTCCGTCATAATCCCAACGGAAGCGGAAAAGGATGTTATTTTTATCATCCTCAAAAATCCTATATGATGTTGTGGTAATCGGTTGGATGCTCTCAACCCTGGTAAAATCCTTGTTCCAAAAAATCACGGAAAAGGAATTGGATGTATAAACCAAATCAACGGCAATACGGTATAAAAAATCATAGGTTGACATTTCCGGGCATGGGCGTAAAGATAAAAGCCTTGCAAGGTAATCATTTTTAATTACCATGCCTTTTTCATCCTTACGGATTACCTGGGGTTTCAACTTGCCAACATTCTTTCCGATTGCATCCGCAATTGCTCCCACGATGTCATTATCCCGTAATGTTCCCGTTGGCTCATACTCTCCACGGCTCAATAGTAGGGGTCTGTACTTTGCCCGGAATGAATTTAATACATTTGCGATAATTCCCGTTTTCTTCTCCCCCTTTCCTCAAAAATAGGGTCAGTTTTCCCACACCAACATTCTATAATGTTTCGTGTTGAAATTCTGACCCACTTTAATACTGCTGCCGCAACGCATTTTCCCTTGCATCTATGCGGTTTCTTTGCTTATATTCAATAATTTCTTGCCTATCTCATTGTGGTACTTGGAAACCATTGTGAGGGCATCAAACACACTCATAGCCCCGTCTATCCTCATACGCTTTTCAATTTTTACGGGTTTCATTCTGCTATCGTTTAGGTTAATATCCACCGCCACGTTAAGGAAATGTGCCGCCAACATGGAATTGTCCCCAAAATCAAAAAGCCCGTCTTTTAAATTCCCCTCAAACTCATGTAATACGGGTGTGAGGTTCGTTCCCTGGTATACATCATCCGTGTGAAACCCGGCGGTTTTCAAATCTTCCACAAGGTAATTTGCCGAATACCTATCATAGCCGATTTTTAGCGGTTTGATTTTATACACTTTCACAAGTTCGATAAACCAATTGTAAACATCCTTATAGTCCACCTGGTTTTCCCCGGATATGAACAAAAAACCCCGGTCCCTATATATGTTGTACGGCGTGTTGTCCTCGTTAATTGCCACTTCATACCGCTTTTGTGGCATATAAAACCGTGTGAATATATGGTTTATTCCGTCCCGGTTTATTACAATGCTTGCTGCGGTTAAATCCGTGGTTCTTGATAGGTCGATACCGCCCACACAATAGCATCCTTTAAAATCTTCCAGGGATAACGGCTTTTCTTCGTGTACGCATTTCATAACATCCCAATAATCCAACCATGCCACTGCTGAATTTTGTTTGATGTTACAAAACTTTGTCATAAACTCAACCTTTTTCGAGATTGAATTTCTTGCAATCTCTATTTGCTCCAAATAGTATTCCGCCGATACGGACACGCCCAAATTTGGGTTGCTCTTCTTTAATTCCTCTATGCTATCCCATTTCTCTATATCGTCTATCATGTAAATAAAAGGCAAAAGCCGTTTTTCTCTGCTATTGCCCTTTAGAAATGCCGTTGCCCTTTTAAATAATTCATCAAAAATTCCGTCATTCACATATCCGGCGGTTGCAATGGATATTATTAACGGCTGCTTTCTCGCTCCCAGGGCGGAAGTCATAACCTCGTATTGCTTCAATCCCTGGTCTCCCGGCCACGCTTCCATTTCGTCATTGACTACCAATTGAGGGTTGAAACCGTCCGATTTCTTAGAGTTGAAAGCAATCTTTTTTACGCTTGTATTGAAAGCCTTTATGTAAATATCACTCCGGCGTTTTTTTGTGATACTGTCTAATTCATCATCTGATTGCACAATCTGATAAAAGGCATCATACACCAAATCCGCCTGGTCTAACTTCGGTGCAAGGAAATAAACCTTTGCCCCATATTCCCCGTCTACGTATGTCATGTATGCGGCTATTGCTGCGGCAAAAAGTGTTTTACCGTTCTTACGGGCAACAATTATAAAAACCTCTCTAAACTGCCTATACCCGGTTGTTTTGTCCATAATGCCAAATATGGCGGACACAATAGCCTTTTGCCACAATTCCAGGTGTAAAAGGTCACTCCGTCCCTCTGAATGGTGGCAAAAATTTTCTATGAATTTTATAGCCTTGTTCGCTTTTTTCTCGTTAAATTCCCACTCGCCATTTAATAGCCCGGTTGTCAAAATTTCAAAACACAACCGCACCCATACACCCACAATTACTTCTTTTTTTTGGATTGCTTCATGGTATTTAAAAATCCAATTATCCATTAACTATTCATCCCGTAACGCCGCCAAACGGTCCACTTTTTCTTTTTCTTTTGGCGGTAAATACTCAATGAGTGAGTGGATAATTGCGGTATATTGGCGTGAATATTTCTCGTAAATTTGGGTTGAGGGGTGGGCTTTTACAAATTTTTGTGATGCGTTCACGGTTTCCGTTGTAAGGCCCTCTTTTTTCAATTCTTCTTTCGCCTGGAAACAAGCCACTTTTAAAAACGCCGCTTCCTCAATCAGTGAATTTATAAGGGTTTTCTTGTTTTCATCATCAACCCCAACGAACATTTTTTCTAAAAACTCTATCTCTTTTTTAATCCTCGCATTTGTTAATTTGTTCGGTCTTTTTTTCTTATTTTCTGTTAAATCATTCTTGCTTTCTGCCATAAATATACCCCCCCCTCATATGCGTGCGACCTTGCGGAGTTTTTTTTGAGGTAACTCCCTCGGTTCTTTTGCCCGGGGTCAAATTCTGTACCCCGGGGGTGTGGTCTGATTTATTATTTTCTTTCGGCGGTAATAAATTTCCGTTTGCATCATACTGATAACGCATTGGTGTATGTACTGCCTTGTGTTCTTTGTTGTGGCAATCCTCACAAACATATTCCAGGTTGTCCAGGTTCAATGTGATGTTTGGATTGCTGATATTGCCCGGCGTAATATATTCTTTGTGATGCACAATGTAACCCGGCTTATATATTCCTCTCGCCTTGCACCGCTCACACAATCCGTTGCTCCTGGTTATTACTTGCTGCCTTGCTCTCTTCCATGCGGCGGACTTATAAAAGCCCTTTGCATATTCTTTCACGGTCCCACCGCCCTTTCTGTAAATGGTTTATGGGTTATGTGTATTGCTACCCCATAACCCAATTATAAATTCTTTTGCCTTGCTATTATGTCCCCGTTGTACTGCTGCATCCGGTATTCCTTTTAGTCCTGCTGCCTGGCAACATTCCTAGCCCCTCGGCAACTGCGGTTATAAATTCATTGCGGTAATCGTAGAATTGACGGCGGCCACACATCACATCATAAATACTTTCATACGGCGTACAATGAACCACGCTTTTATATATTTGTTTCTGCATCTGCTCCCGTGCCGCTTCGCTATCTATGTTGTGGCATGAATTATTAAGGGCTTCATTTATCACGCTATAAGCCATACGGTCAAATGCTGATGCGTTCCCGTTAAGCATCCGGCGTTTGCGTTTCTCGTTGCCCTGGATAATCTTTTTTACTGTGGCTTTAATATCATCATCAATTCTTTCCAATACTGCCGCCCCCCCAATCCGCCATTCTTCCTAGGTTGTCTTTTTGTTCTCCGACTGTTCAACCTTAATACTTTCTTTCGCCATTTTAGAAACCTTTGCTTTTACGCCATGCCCCACATCAACGGTAATCCCTTTCATGTGTTTATCCTCGATTGCATCAACGGTTGCAATTAAAAGATTAACCACATCTTCCGCAACGGGCTTTTCTGCACCGCCACCAAATAATTCATTTACTCTTTTCTTTGCCTTGTCCTTTCTCTCTTTTGCTTTTGCGTATGCTTGTGCTTGCTCACATTCGCACTCGCACGTTACCGCTTCGTTAATCTGCCCTTGCTCCCACTCTTCCGGGACCTGTATTATTTTGGTCTGTCCACAAAAGGAACATGAACCCGTTTTATCTGCTTTTGCACTCATGCTTTTATCCTCGCTTTCTTTCCTACTTCGTAGGCTTTCATAGCAACCGTTAATACTGCTGCCGACTGCTCCACGGTTAATTCATTGCCTTTTACCATTCCGCCCAATGTGGCGTTGATAATCTCCAATGTATCTTCCATACTCTCAATCTTTTTATTTCCCGTCTGACCGCATGAAAGATTTATAATTGCTTGCTTTATTTCTCTCTTTTCCGGGTGTTCGCTTAAAATCTCGTTTATTATTCTTTCTTCTCTTCCCGGATTAAAATTTTTACACCCTCTGCACTCTTCCCGGCTAAACATTCGTGACGGTAAATTGATACCGTCACACTTTCCGTTAATCCACGGTGCATTTACACACGCTTTCTTTGGCATCCGTCCCGGTTCTGTGAGATATGCCAATATCTCTTCCCCGGCTTCCTCTGCCCCATAGCACACCGCCGTTTTATAGCCTTGTGCATTAAGCATTGCCATATACTCTTCCTGGGCTTTGGTTGCCTTATTCTTTCCAAACTTCAATTCGATATACAACCCGTGAAAGCCGTTATTTGCAACGGGTAGGCATATATCCGGCACGCCGCTTTTAAGTCCGGCCGCCTTTAATATTCCGCCATTGCTCCTTTTGCCCTCGTTTGGCACATGGTACATCAACGCCAATTCTGGCAATATGCTTTCTGTCCGCTTCGCCCAATTGAAAAGGGCTATTTGCTCCGTTGTTTCGCTTCTCTTCATGTTCTGTATACTCATGTTTCATATTCCGCCTTTTCTTTCCGGTATTTGCAGTAATGCCACACGCAATTTACCTTGTATTGATTTTCGTTGTATTTCTCGCTTGCACACGTTCCGTTGTTCCTGGAATAAATACACCTTTTGCAATAATCCGGGTGCGTGGGGAATAATATAATTTTCCCCATACCCGGTTAATCTTCCTCTAAGGCGTATTCACGCTTGCGGCGTTTGCAATCTTCCAACATCCGTTCCAAAATGCCCGTTTCCTCTTCGGAAAGATAGATATAATATTTTTCAAGCATTTTTACGGCGTGTAATTTCTTGGCATTTGCCTTTTCTTCCTCGGATGTGTCGGTATCTGACACATTTTGTTCTTTGGCTATGTCCTCGGCGGTCTTACGCTTCTTTTTCTTCTCTTCTGACATCTGTTTTATCTCTTCGCTCTTTATATCCGCCCCGGCTTCAACTGCTGCCGCAACTTCTTTTTGTGCATCCTCGGATAATCTACTTGTTTCATAGGCACTTGTAATTTTCATATTGCCTTTTTCAAACTGCTCTTTTACCTCTTCCGTGGCATTGTTGTTAATTGCTTCCAACTGTGCAATCTTGGTTGGTTTCTCCCCCAGGACTGCCGCCACATAATCCCTAACCCTTTTTCCCTCTTCCAGGACTAACAATTTTTCCTTTCTCGCCTGGGTCAATACCTCTTTCCAATCCGCCGCCTGGTTCATCAAATCGTAATCGGTCATTTTTCGGTTAAAGGTATTGCCGATTAGCAAGGATAATCTAAATTGCGTTTCCGTCATGTCCTTAAAGCGGCACGGGATGTTCTGCGTAATCTCCGTGTGTCCCTCGTTCTGCAAAATAACAAGGGCTTCACGCCGTCTATGTCCACCGGAAAGAAGATACTCCCCGTTTACCCGGCCAATGATTAACGGCTCTTGCAATCCGTCCATAAGAATTGATGTTGCCAATTCTTCCAAATCGTCCATGCTATAACGGTTGTGCTTCGTAACTTTGATTTCGTCCAGGTTAAGGGTTATTGCTTCGTAGTTGTCTACGCCCTCAACTGCTGCCCTGGTTGCTCCGTTCATAAGGTCCATAATATTAAAGCCCATGTTATCCCCTCTCTTTCTGCTCTGCTGCCATGTGTGGTTTATTCATGTATTCCAGGATGAAATTTTTATATCCTTGTGCCGCTCCGCTTCTCACGCAATAGGCTATTGGCGTTTTGTGGTAAAATGTACTGTCTTTTACTTTCTTGGAATGGCGTATGATTGTATTAAATACGGGCAATCCGCTTTTTTCTCTCAACCATGTTTCCGCCGCTTCGCTTGTGTCTGATTTCTCATAGTCCGTAATAAGCACCCCGGCAATGTGGGCTTTGCGGTTCAACTGCCTAACATTGTTTACCTGGTCCACCAATTCTTCCAATCCGTCCAGGGAATAGCAATCTAAATTCACGGGTATAACAATTTCATCTGCTGCCACAAGTGCATTTATTACGTTCATGCCTAAATCCGGGGCGTTGTCTATGATGCAGCAATCATAATTTCCAAATGTCGGCGTGTTTTTCAATTCCTCAAACGCTCGGCGGTATCTGTCGTGTTGTGGCGTGTCTGTATCTGCCTTAATCTCCAATTCCGCCAACTCCATAAAATAATTGCACGGCACAATGTCCAAATTCTTAATTTTTGTGTGTCTTATGGTGTTTCCCTTGAATGTGGCATTTTTTAATACTGCTGCCGCCGGGCTTTCTGTTTCTCCCCTGGTACGCATCAAATAGGCGGCTTGCGTTCCCTTGCTTGTCATTGTCAAATAAAAGGACTTTCCCAGGCTTAACCGTTCCATGCTTCGATTTAAACCCGGTTGCCAATAACTCCGCCATGCTGACCGCCGTTGTGGTCTTGGCACATCCGCCCTTTAGGTTTAGTGTGCAAATAATTTTCACGCTTTGTTCCCTCGCTTTCTTTTTTGTGGCTTGCCTTTCGGCTTCTCGCCCTTTTTAACCATACGGGCGTATATGTAAAAGGCTGCGTTTACTCCGTTGTGCTTTACCTCTGCATCCAGGAACGTAAAGCCCGGATATGCCTTTTCCATTTCTGCTTGTAACACGCTACTATCAAAGGCCATTTTCTCCACCTTTGCTTTTCTGAATTTTGAGTAACTGCGTTTTGGTTCATCCGGTTTTTTCAAATTCTTGGACGGACACCAACGCTTTGTTCCGTGTGGGTTCTGTGTTATGTAGGTAGCAAGTCCGGTTAATAAAAAATTCTCGTCCGGGCTTATGTTCCTGGTGTTTGGTCTATCGCACTTTCCCCACATTCTTTCTAACTCGTCACGGTCTATTCCGCCGGATATGAGTAAATGAAAATGTGGGCGTGTGTATTCTTCAAATGCGATTATGTAAATATACTTTGCATTTTCTAACCCTAACTTTTTACGCTTGCGGTTTATGCGGCGTATGAAATTAACCACATCTTTTTTTGCATCCTCGTAGGTTTCCGGCAATAACCCATTATTCCAACCAAACGTAGCCCATATATCCCCTTTTCCAAAATTGATATTGGCTAAGCGGATTAAATACCGTCTTGCGTTCTTATCGTTGAGGTTTGATTGTGACGGGCTTGTTTCTCTCTTCTTTTCCGTCTTTGGCATATCTGCTTTGAATTTAAAGGACGGGTACACCATACTTTCAAGCAATGTTGTGTTGCTCTCTGTATTGGTGCTTTTGTATGTGGATGTTCTGTATAGGCAGTTTACCCACCCCTCTTTCATCCACCTTTCCATTTCTGCTTCCTCTAACTTCTTGCACTGCTCCTTGTATGCTTCCTCATAATCGTAATTGTCATAATATCTTTTACCCATTGCCCCACCTTTTCACTTATCTATCTAAAACCCACCTATCCAGGCAGATATAAAACATATATTTCTATAATGGTTGATATGTTAAGGCTCATTACAAGGACGGCTAAACCCGGTTGCACCGTCAAAAAAAATTAAAATCTACGGTCCCAATCTTCAAAAAGCCACGCCCACGCCTGGCGGACTTTCAAAAATCCTATGAACCATAAAGCGGCAAGCGTGAAAAATCCCGTTGCCGTAACTGCTGCAATTATGGTAATAATCCTTACAACCATGTAAAACCAACCTTTCCAATGCGGTTTCTTCCTATATATAGAAAAACCACATTTACAAACACTATATATTGTGCTATACTCTCTTTGTTGAGTTCCAACCCCTATTGTTTTAGGTCCCCACCTTTGCAATAGGGGTTCGCTTTTTCTATGCTTCCGGTATTTTTTCAAACTCTGTTTCGTAAATATCCGGTGCATATCTCATTAAAAGGCTTTTTGCTTCCTCTTCTGTTATGGCGTGTCCTACTTTCGTGTTGTAGTCCTCTGTATGTGTCAAAAGCCAATTTCCTTTTTCGCTTCTCCACAATTCACAATCGTATGTAGTTCCTACTTCTTCATTTCCGTAAATTGCCTTAACAAGTAGGCTATTGGTTTTATACCATTTCTTCACATTCGCTATTTTCTTCATTTTATCCGTATCGTACTTTAATCCCTGGATAACAAACCTCATTACTGCACCCCTCTTTCCGCCTTTTCCTCACATTTCCAATAATATTTATTGATAATCAACATTTCTTTGGATAAAAGCATGGATAACCCTAAAGGAACGGTTATAAACGCTATTGTTGCATCCCCCTCTAAAATCTTGATTGCTACGGCCGTGAAAATCAGTAATGCAACGCCGTTTAACTTCTGCATGGCAAAATACTTTTTTCTTTCCCGGCGTTCCCTGGCGGCTCTTCTGTGGCTTCTCTCCTGGTTCATGGCATCCGTGTAGCCTATCATATAGGCTCGGTCCAACATTGCTTTATATGGGCTATTCTGTTCGCTTATCTTCTGTACTGCTGCCGTCTGCATCATGTTGTGTTCCCTCGCTTTCTGTTTCTTCCGCTCTGCTTTCGTCCCCACATAATGGCGGAATTAGTAATTTGCTTAATATTGCGTTTTCTGCTTCTCTGTTTTCTCTGATTACCCTTAATTCCTCAATCCGGTTTTTACTTAAATCATCTATAAGCCTATGTAATCCGTCCGCCGCACTCTCAACGCCGTTTTCTTTCTCCCAGGCTTCAAAAATTGATACCACCGCCCCGGTTATCTGTTCATATTCCGTTCTAAATCCGGTTTCCTCTTCCTCTGCATCCAGGGTATTAAGAAAATCCGGCTTTTTCCCGGTAATCATTGCTTGGATGTAGTACCCTGGCACTTCCGCATTGACCGCATTTGTGATTAACTCCGCTTTGGCTGCTTCCTTTACCATTTCGTAATAATCCGGTTGCTTTACTGTTACCGGGCTATCTGATGTAAAATTGTCCATAAATCCCATTTATTTATCCTCGCTTTCTACTCTTCTATCACTTTGCACTCTCTTGGATATACCCCTATTTCCCTTTTACCAACTTCTATATAGTACATTTTCGTGCGTCTGTTTCTTGGTGGTTCTGTCTCTCTTCTTGTAACCGTGTGTACGCTCCCTACTTCCGGCGGATTAACAATAGGTAACACATCTGTAATTTTGATTTTCATTATTTCACTCCTTTATTTCTTCCATAATCTCTTTTATTTGGTTCATGGTGCTTTCCACCTGGGCTATTGTCATATTCTTATCGTCTATGTAATAATCCGCATAGATTTTTCTTGTATCGTTTCCCCACCGCTTTATCTGCTCCGGTAACGGCTCATTCACGGCATCAAATACAAGCCCTTGCAATCTGCACCACTCCACGGCATTTTCCAGGTCTGCCCCGGCTCTGCTTGTCCACAATATTATTTGGTGTCCCTGGGCTTTTACCGCTTTCGCAAAAGCAACCATTTTTTTGTTTGGGGCTACAATTTCCGGGAAACGGGTAATAGCCAATGTGTTATCAAAATCAATTGCGTATATTGCCATTATTCGCCCTCTCTTTCTGTTGCCGGGTTAAGGCTCATTTCATATTTCATAAGCATAGCGGCCGTCTGTACGGCTTCGCACGCAAGGTTAATTGCGTAATCTGCGATTTTAAGCGGTGTTATCTCTTCTTTCAGATAACAAGGCGTTTCTTTCCCTCTCACATCATCCCATAAGCACTTAAAGGATGTTTCTAACTCTTCAAGGGCTTCTTTGCTCTCTTCTAATTCCTCATAGGCAACCGCCACGCCCTCATGTTTTGATGTAAATAACGGGAATTGCTCATTTGCCCGGTTTAATTCTCTGTTGGCTGCTGCCGTGATTTCTTCTTTTAATTTCTGCATCATGTTGTGTTCCCTCGCTTTCTGTACTGCTGCACCCTAAACCATGTAAGGGGCTGCAAATTCATATACCGGCCTATCTGCTGCCGGGTTCATCTGCTCCGGTTTGGTATAAAGTTTTAATGTGATTGCCGGGTTTCCGTCTGTATCCGTTCCCCGTGGGTTGAAATTGTACTTAAATCCCAAATGGCTATTCATGGATGCACCTTTTAAGGTAAAGGCAAAATTACTTAATTCCCTTGCCCCAATCGTCACGCCCTGGGTGTTTAAATCTCTCCACCGCTTAAAGGTGCTTTTGATGTGTTCTAAAAAATCCGGCTCAATCTGATTGTTAATAGGCATCATTGTTTTTTCTTCCATGTGTTATTCCTCGCTTTTCAATATGTTTTCCCGGTATATAGTCAACTGCAAATCTGAAAAACTGTAATTTGGTGTTTCTTCCGGGTGTAATGGCTGCATTAGTCCCAATTCCTTATATCTTTTATGGGTTATGTCCACTTTTTCTTTTAGCCGTGTGACCTCTTCCGCCATAAGTGCTTCATATTCTGCCATGTGTACCAAATTACCCAAATATCCGGCAAATAGTTCATTGCTTCCTTTTGTAATCCGTACACGGTCCGGGCCAGACATAACGGCCACAATATCCGCTAATGTCATACGCTGCACCTACCTTGTGGCTTCTACAATGGCGTTGTATAAATCCGGTGTTCTTTCCCCGGCTTCCAACCGCTCTTTTAATGGGGTAAGTAATGGATAAATGATTTTCCCCATATATCCGCCCGGTGCATATTTTGAAAGCATATCATTGACGGCGTTTTGTGCCGCTTCCCAATCTCTCAATATCTCCGGTGTTTCCCCAATCGTTATTCCGTCCAATTCTTCTTTAATGTGCTTTGCAAACATCTTTTCTGTTTCATCCGTTACGCACGCACTCGCTACAATTCCGCTATCAAGAAGAAACTGCAACATCCCGTTGGCTAATGAGTTCGGTGTTATGGTTTCCTCTGCCGGAATTGCAGTTTTAGCCGTTTCTTCCTGGTCTGCTGCCGCCTGGGCTTCTGCTTCCGCTGCTGCCAAAATACTTTCCGCCGTTGGCTTCTCTTCCGGTTCATTCATTCCGGTAAAGTTCTTGTTTTCTGCTTCCATGTTTTGTTCCTCGCTTTCTTCTGCTGCATAAATGCTTTTTGCTATCTCTTCCGCTATTGCAGTAAATACCGTTGTAGTTACTGCGTTACCAAATTGTTTATATGCCTGGCTATCTGAAACAACTTGTTTCCAATCGTCCATAGGGAACGCTTGTAAAATTCCGTATTCTTTTGGAGTCAACTTTCGCACCCTCAACCGCTTTGTATCAAATATTTTCACTTCCCTTTGCCCCCCCCCGGTTGTTGTGAGGGTTGGTGCTATTGCGTGCGTTGAATTCCCCCGGCGGCATTGGTCTTGCCCTTTTATGTCAAGCATCCCCACCATTTGGCAACCCTGGTTGTTGGCTCTTTCCATTGTCTTGTTCCTTTCGCTCTTCTATAACTGCTATCATGTCTTTCTTTCCGGCGTACCCTTTATAATCCCTTGCGGTAAGGCACGGGGAAACATCCGCAATTTTTAAAACATTTCTTCCGCACTTATTGACCGTTACCGTTATGGGAAACTCTGTTGCTCTCTGCCCCCCCCCTGGATTGACAATAACGTGTTGGTAGTTATGTTTCTTTGTGATGCTTCCGCCCCCCCCCAACTCGTAATGTTTTTCCGCAACCGTTAGGGTCTAAAAGCCCGGTTTCCTCTGCAATGTCCGTAACAACGCTTTCTTCCGTCTGTTCATCTTCCAGGATGATAACGCCGTGTAAATCCTGGGCGGTAAGTGTAAACATTGGCTCGTCCTCTGCCTTTGCCCTCGGTCCGTTCTGCCGCTTGTTGATACGGTCCGGCGTAATGCACGCATGGCACTTTCCTAAACCCTCTAGTTTCTCTAACGCCTGGGCTATAATGGTTTGTGCCTTTTCATCCGGCAAGTAATATTTTTCCGGTACATCTTTTTCCAGGTAATCCGATAACTTCGGTACAAATTCGTGTTGCTCTTTCGGAAATGTAAATGTTAGGTTCTTTTTATTTCTGGTCCCTACTACTGCGTAACGGTCCCGGTTCTGTGGTACGTTCCAATATTTGGAATTAAACATTTCAATATGTGCCGTGTACCCGTGGCGTTCATATTCCAGGCGTAACACTGGCAGATACGGGCGTAACCCTCGCACATTCTCCGCAATGATAACGGCCGGCATGGCGTGTTCTCTCTCTCTCTCTCTGTTTCTTCAAGTAATCGCATCATTTCAAAGAAACATCCGCTACGGCTCGCCGCCTTAAAATTGTTACTGCTGCACTTGGGGCAAATGGTGTTGCCCGTGTACTCTTCCGGGTTTATCTCTATTTCCTCGCCGCAATCCTCGCATTTTAAAATCATGCCCCGTTGCTTTCCGGCAACGCTCAAATCCTGGCACGGGAAACCAAACGCCCACACATCCGCTTGTGGGATGTCTGCTTGGTGCAATTCCTTAATGTCTGCTTTCTGTACATGGTCCCCTACGTTTGCCCGGTAGCTCTCCACGGCGTATTTATCAAAGTCCCATGCCCCGGCTATTTCATACCCGGCATTTTTAAATGCAATACCCATTCCGCCGCATCCACAAAAAAAGTCATTAACCTTTAATTTTCTTTTCATCTGCTGCCGCCCGTCCTTTCGTTCATTGCTCTGTATAAGTCCTTTTTATTTGTGTAGACTTCGTTGGTCTGAACTCCGGCGGCATTTAACTTTGCTTTCACTTCTAAAAGTTCTTTTCTAAAAAATCTTTCTCTATCTCCCCTTGGTCGCTCTGTGAAATCAACTATTTTCCCCGGTGTTATAAGCAATCTTAATATTTTGGCGGTCGTTTCCCCGTACTGTCTAAAAACGCCATATTCTATATATGTTTTTTGCCATATAAACAATTTGAACCCCAACGCCTTTTCCACATCTTCAATCTTTTTATCAAGTTCCGGCGTTGTGTAGTGCGGTCTGTAAAACCATTTTGATATATCCATGTTGAGTTCCTTTCTATATTGCTGCCGCCTGGCATTTATAAACTTCTCTGTGCTACTTCTGCCCGGTATGGTGTTCCCCCACGCTTCAATTCGTTATAAATCGTTGCTCTGTGAAACCCAACCGCCTTTGCAATATCTGTAACCTTTGCCCCGGTTCGCTCCATTGCTTCAATCTTCTGTCTGTCGGCGTATGTAATACGCTTATCTCCTTTTTTCACGTTTCCGCCCACCTTTCCTTAAAAATTGGCAAAATAAAAAGTGCTACAAGAGTTTTTTAATTCTCTTGTAGCACTCATATTTTCTATAATAAAAAATCAAGTGCGATAGAGTTATTAACCCTTGTCGCACTTGATTTTACAACTTAGCTCCCACTTGCTCCGTATGTAATTTCTGTGTAACTGTTCACGGGTAGGCACTTTGGGAACCGACGATTTTTTATAGACCTTTACGCAAAATGAGCCGTTCCCATCATCCATATTTTTCCTTTAAACCGACGTCCCGGAAGCGGTTCTCCAAGCAGGTCCATCTTATTGATACCCACGCGGAAATACAGATCGTTGCATTCCACCTTGAGATCATAGATTTCCTCGCCGGTAAACCGGTTTTTCTTACATATAACCTCTTTGATCTCGCCTAAAATCGAATACTGATCGCACTCGATCCCGCTTGGCATAAAAGTTGTATCGACGATCGAATAAATATCCTCTCTCGTCGCCCGGCGTGATGCCATCGAATAGAGATCCAGATCCTCGATTGTTAAGGACTCCATCGCATCCTCGTCGCCATTTTTTGCCGCTTCCAAAAGTTCATCCCGGTTTTTCGCCGCCACTTTGGCTTTTTCAATCTGCAGCGCCGTCTTTTTGATCGGAAGAAGCACCTTGCCCCGATTGGCAAATCCTGCCAGGCTGACCGAAGTCACCTGTAAGCGCTCGCGCTCTTTCCGGTAACACTCCCTGTATTCGATCGGATTCAAGAGATAAAAGATCAGCGAAAGCCCTACCTTATACTCATCCAGAAGCCCCGCATAGGTTTCCTTCTCCGTATGACGCTGAATGGAACATTCTGCCCGCGAGGTTACCTCCTCGTTCAGGATATAGGGATAATAATACTCTATCTCCATCTCATCCTGCTCATTCAGCTCCCCATACATCGCCACGCCGATCCCCGGCGCAACTTCTGTCTTGATCTCATATAATTCGGTCTCCCTGTCAAGCTGAAGACAGCTGGAGGTTCCCGCCTCTCTCGCCAGACAGCGAAGCAGGGCACGGATGTCCTTCTTCTTCTGATACATACTAAATCCGGCAGCTCGCAAAAAACGATGCATATTGACTCCTTCTAACTACAATCCGCAGCTGCTGCCAACACATACAGCCGCCTCATTTCTATCCTTTATTTTCCTTACTTATACCCAAGCGCTCGCTCCAGTGCTTCCTTCTCTTCACTTCCTAAAAGCACCTCGGTCTTGCCCTCTACGACATCCTTCAGATACAGGTAACAGCCTTCACGGCTGTGAACAGAATTCAGCACAAATCCCGTGTTGTTATCATCCAGCATGGCAATGACAAAACTCAGATTGCCACCCATGCCCTTAAACGCATTGTACTTGACAATACCGGTTTTCTGGTATCCAGCCTGCGCCTTGGAGACAACCGAATCCACCAGGCGTTTTGTATCTCCGTCCTTTGCCCGCAGATACTCGGTCTCATCCACCAGTTCCATGATCGTATCTTCGAGCGTCTCCGCATCTTTTCCCCGCATAAACATATCATATCTGCGATACAACTTCCTATACTGCGAAAAACAGATGACGGATGCAATAAATGATATGAGTGTCAGGATCGCCAGAACGATCACGATAATCCCCGGATCGATGCCAATCCCGCTAAAAATACTGCTCTCCATCTTTCATTCCTCATTTCCCATCATCCGTCCCCTGGGACGAATTTTGTGTGATTACTGTCTTAATGACTCCAGAAGCTCAATCAGACGTTCCAGTTCCGCTGATGAATAGTATTCGATCTCGATTCTGCCTTTATTCTTATCCTTGCGGTTGATCGAAACCTTCGTTCCCATAACCCCTTTCAGCTTCTCTTCCACATCCTTGAAAAAGACCTCCATATCGCGTTCCGGATCTGCTTTCTTTTTCGCCTTTTTCGGCTTCAAAAGCTCTTTCACCAAACGCTCGACCTCGCGGACGCTCAAATGATTTTCTACTGTTTTAAGCGCCAACTGGTACTGTTTTTCACCATCTTCCAGCGAAAGAAGCGCTCTCGCATGACCTCCGGTAAGCCGGTCCTGAATCAGCATCTCCTGCACTCTCTCATCCAGTTTCAAAAGACGCATGCTGTTCGTGATCGTCGCACGGTTCTTCGCTACGCGCTCTGCCACGTCCTCCTGACGCAGCCCAAACTCCTGAATCAGCATCTGGTAGGCTTTCGCCTCCTCAATTGGATTTAAATCTGCACGCTGTACATTCTCGATCAGGGCGATCTCCATCGTCTGCTGTCTCGTATACTCGCGCACGATCACCGGAACTTCCCGAAATCCTGCCAGTTTGGCAGCTCTCCACCGGCGCTCTCCGGCAATCAGCTCATAACGATCGCCCTTTTTCTGAACCAGAAGCGGCTGCAGCACGCCGTAACGGCGGATGGATTCTGCCAGCTCTCCGAGCTGTTCTTCATCAAACATCTTACGCGGCTGGCTGACATTTGGCTCAATCTCCGAAATATTTAGAAATTTCTCTTTTTCCACCTCAACGATCTTTACGACCGGCTCCGCTTTTGCCGTCTGTGTCTTCGATTTTGCCGCCATCTCCCCAGCTGTGCGGGTTTTTCCTTCTGCCGTCGTCTTTCCGGATGCCTTTGCAACTCCCACGCGGCTGCCTTTTCCCACTGTTTTCGCAGCTGTCTTTCCGGCAGACGCCGATTTTTTCTGTTTTTTAGATCCCGGAAGCACCATATCCAGCTCTTCCAGGCTCTTTTTCTCTATCTCCTGTTTCGTCTCACGAACGGAAGTCTTTTTTCCGGCTTCATCCGATGGCTTTGCGCTGCTTTTTCCCGCTTCTGCATTCTCGTAATCATTTCCAAAAAAAGCTCCCAGTCCTCTGCCAAGCCCCGTTCTCTTTGACATTTCCTTCCTCCTCACGAACCTCCCGACGCCCCGGCAGGCATCCTTTCTGAATTTCACTTCACCGTTATTTTCCTGCCTACAGCTCTTCTCCCCGGCTGATCACCTCCGCTGCCAGCAGACGGTAGCTCTCTGCACCGGTCGAACGGCTGTCGTACAGGTTGATCGGCATTCCGTGACTCGGCGCCTCCGCCAGTCGCACATTTCTCGGTATGATCGTCTTGTAAATCCGCTCATTTAAGTTCTGTTTTACATTCTCTACGACCTGCAGGGAGAGATTCGTTCTCGCATCATACATGGTAAATACCACGCCCTCCAGCTCCAGCGACGGATTCATCTTTTTCCGGACCAGACCGATCGTCCGGAGTACCTGGCTCAGTCCTTCCAGCGCATAATATTCGCACTGGATTGGCACCAGCACCGTATCTGCCGCTACCAGCGCATTGATCGTCAAAAGACTCAGCGACGGCGGGCAGTCGATGATAATAAAATCATACTGATCGCGGATTGTCTCCAGATAACCGTTTAACACCGACTCTTTATTTTCCACATCCAGAAGTTCAATCTCAGCTCCTGCCAGATTCGAATCCGAAGGAAGAACATCCAGATTTTCCTGAACATCGCGCATCAGACAGTCCTCCAGTGTGCAATCGCCCAAAAGCAGCTCATAGACTGTATCTTCAATCTGTTCTTTTTCCAATCCCAAACCAGTGGTTGCATTTCCCTGCGGATCAAAATCGATCGCCAGAACCCTCTGTCCCGCCTCTGCCAGGCATGCCGACAGGTTGATCGCCGTTGTCGTTTTACCTACGCCGCCCTTCTGATTTGCAATCGCAATCGTTCGTCCCATACCGTATTCCTTCCATTTCCTCGGTTTTATCTCACATGAAAGACAGGAAAAAGCCTTCCCGCAGGCATCCGCACAGCGATTTCCAGCTTTTTCCCGTTCTTGTCTTGCCTAATAGTATAACACACTTAAAACTCATTTCCTACTTTTTTAGAAAAATTTCATTTAAAATGTTTCACGTGAAACATCGGCTCCACCGTCTCCCCCAGAGCACACCATTTATCTGCCAGACACACAATCCATGCCTCGCGGCACTGAGGAGGCACCGGTATCAGCGGAAACATATGACGTGCGATGATATTTTTTTCCTTCCAATTTAAATGGTAATCTCTCTGTGCATTTCCAAGCGCTGTTTTCGGGTGATGGAAGCCGTGCAGGCGGTGCGAGGGATCCTTCTGATGCCAGTTATACAAAAAATAATCGTGCAGCAATGCCCCTCTCACAAGTGATTTTGGTTCCAAGCGAATCTGCCACCGTTCCATCATCCAAAGGCTTGTGTAGGCAACATTGAGGCTGTGGCGGTAAATGGATGTCGTACCATGCTGCATCGCCAGCTTCTCCTCGTCTAAGTGCCCTTCCTGCTTCAGTTCGCGTATCGTTTCCGCCAGCAGCCGCTGCCTGCCCGCCGACAACTGAAAAGATTTCTCTGGCTTCCGTTCCATACGATGCTGAAAGCATAACTTATTTTCCTTCTTTATCATATCGCGCATTTCTTTCCCCATCGATTGATTTTTTGATACGTGAACATTATAATGAATTTAATATCGATTTTCAATGAAATTTTGTTTACATAAAATGGAATATTCATAACTGTTCACAGGTAGAAATTTTCTGAACTGAAAATTCCGAACGCTACCGTTCTGGTTGCAGATTTTTCCGATTTGAAATGCGAAGCATCGGCAAAATCCCGTTACTTGGGCACACATCTGTGAACAAATATTCTGTGAAAAACACGCTGGAAATAGCTGAACTGGAATACAGGAAAATATGATATAATGAGCGCAAGTGAGCCAGAAAGCTGCTTGCAGATTTATGGCGAACGGCGAATGGCGATCACGATAGCTGCGTCAGCAGCGGTAAGCATCGAAGATGCGAATCGTGATATAATGAGCGCAGAAGAAAAGAATGCGGCTGCGAAGCAGACATATTCTTTTCTTGCGCCATTAACGAACGAACAGCCATGCGAAGCAGGGCGGTAGAGCGCGATAGCGCGGGTTCGTGAGTGGACGGGTGAGAATACGTTCATATGATATATATGAACACTTAGCGATGCATTTTCGATCCTAGTGCGAGTCATACCTAAATACTTAATGAAGCAGAGCCAAAGGCGATAGCTGAATTTAGTATTTATGGTATAATAGAATTACTTGATGAGATATTTTCGAGTTTAATTTTTCGATTCAAAAGGAGCTTTCTATATGAACACAAAAAACAAGATCATGACCTGCCTGATGCTGTCCGCCGGCGGCGCAGTTTCACTGGCACTTTTAAATAAATATATTCAATTTTCTGCCACCTCCCGCGGTCTGACCCGGGAAGAGAATTCTCTCTGCTACAAATGGCGGCTGGGAAATATCTACTATACAAAATGCGGTTCCGGCAAACCGCTTCTGTTGATTCACGATCTGCACTTTGCATCGAGCGGCTATGAGTGGGAATCCATCCGCGAACAGCTCAGCCGCTCCTACACCGTCTACACGCTCGACCTTCTCGGCTGCGGACGTTCCGAGAAGCCGAACCTGACCTACACAAATTACCTGTTTGTCCAGCTGATCTGTGATTTTATCAAATCTGAGATCGGACATCGGACCAACATTCTCTCCACCGGTGATTCAGCGGCACTGTCTATCATGGCGTGCAGCAACTCTCCAGAACTGTTTGATCAGATCATGCTCATCAACCCGAGCAGCCTTACCGACTGTTGTCAGCTTCCGGGTAAAAATGCCAAGCTTTATAAGCTTCTTCTGGATCTCCCGCTGGCTGGAACGCTCATTTACCACATTGCGTGCAGCCGCTCTATGATCGAAGAGGCATTCCGCACCAAATATTTTTACAATCCGTATACCGTAAAACCGGTTCAGATCGACCGCAGCCACGAAGCCGCACATCTCGGTGAATGTCCGAAAGCGATCTTCTCCAGTATTGAATGCCGCTATACCAAGTGCAATATTTCCAATGCTCTCAGGAAGATCGACAACAGCATCTTCATCATCGGCGGTTCCGAGGAACCGATGATCGAGGCGACGATTCAGGATTACAAGATTTATAATTCCGCAATCGAGTCCTCTATCATCCCAAAGACCAAACACCTGCCGCAGTTAGAACAGCCGGATGCCGTGATGGATGCGATCCATATGTTTTTTTCTTAAAAAAGGATAATGAGTATGCATGAACAGTAACGGAATTTGCCGTGGCTTCGCATTTAAATACGGCAAATTCCTGCTGCCACCACGTTTTCTTACGGCACTTTCGGTTCCAAAAGTGCCTACCCGTGAACAGCTGCTCTCTCTTTCCCACATCTCCATAAAAATTGCTTTTTCATACTCATGCCATAATGCAGATACCATTTTTCCAGTATCTTTCATATTCACAGCGTCATCCTTCCGTGCGCCTTGTTTGTTTCTTCTTGATAGGAAAACGGTCCTAATGTTTCATCCAGGTCCCGCCGCACTATCTATATACAAACAAAATCCCCGGAATGATCCTCTTTATTCTGCATTATTTCCACTCGTTCTCCTCGGCTTTCGCACAAAAAACTATATTCTGTAACGAAAACTCAAATTTTATAAATTTTCCCTATTATTTCCAGCTCTGCCATCTCCTCTACCTGCTTCTCCAGATTTCCTCTGTCATATGCCTGATACGGCTTCTGGAACAAAATCTTCCAGGACAAATATTCAGTCATACATTTTTGTTTAAACCCCGCCTATATGAAAAAGAAAGACTGCATACTCTACGTGTTCTATATACAGTCTTTCTCTATCCACCTTTTGATTGCTTTATTTCAGCGGCTCCCGCGACGGCGTTCCCGCTTTTCTCGGATACTTCTTTCCCGTCTTCTCTGTCTTATGAATCCGGACCAGGTTACGCTCATCCTCATTGGCAAGATGGAAGGAAATCACATCCTCCAGCTCGCCGCCCAGCTTGCGGATCGCACCTTTTCCCGTCTTCATCTCTTCCTCCAGTTTGCCTGATTTGTACGGTACAAACCAGCCTCCCACCTTGACAAATGGCAGGCAGTATTCCGACAGCGTGGACAGATTTGCCACCGCGCGTGAAACGCAGAAATCAAATGTTTCACGTGAAACATTATCATGTGCCGCATCCTCCGCCCGTCCGTGAACCGCCTGAATTTTTTCCAGTTCCAATGCCTGAATTACCTCGTTCAGAAAGTTGATCCGCTTATTTAAAGAATCGAGAAGCGTGACCTTTAAATTTGGAAATGCAATCTTTAACGGGATACCCGGAAATCCAGCTCCCGTTCCAACATCGATCAACGTATACTCTTTCTCTGCCAGATCCGGCACCGCTTTCACAAGTGCCAGACTATCCGAAAAATGTTTGGTCACAACTTCCTTCTGTTCCGTGATCGCTGTCAGATTCACCATCGTATTCCAATGAATCAACAGTTCATAGTAATCGTAGAACTGCTTGATCTGGTTTTCATTTAACGTGACGCCCATCTCCTGCGCTTCTTTCTGAAGCTGCCCGGTAAAGTCTGCCGGAGGCAGAACCACACCGCTTTCTACTTTATTTTCTTCTGCCATAAATATATCCTTTATGATATGTTCTATTTTTTCTCAGGTTCTTATCTATCTTACATTTTGAGTTGCTGCAATGCGTTTACCTGTTTCCATGCAGTCTCTGACTCGTTACTGTTCACGCATACGTGCCCAGTAACGGAATTTGCCGTGGCTTCGCATTTAAATACGGCAAATTCCTCCTGCCACCAGGTTTTCTTACGGCACTTTCGGTTCCAAAAGTGCCTGCCCGTGTACAGTAACTCTGAATCCGCTCGTTTCTATATTTACAGTTCTTTCTTCTCTTCCCCATGTCCCGCATGGCGGCTCTGCTCTAAGTGTACCAGCAGCACCGAAATATCCGCCGGTGACACGCCCGCGATTCGGGATGCCTGACCGATATTTGCCGGTTTATAGAGATTTAATTTCTGTACTGCCTCACGACGCAGGCTTCCGACCGTGGAATAGTCGAAGTTTTCATCCAGCTTCCGGCTCTCCATCTTCTTGAACTGTGCAACCTGCTGCAGCTGGCGGCGGATATAGCCGTCATACTTGATGTTGATGTTGATCTGCTCGATCACATCTTCCGGAAGTTCCGGACGGTTCGGATCCAGCTCTGCCAGTGCTTCATAGCTTAACTCCGGACGGCGTACCAGCTCTGCCAGCGTTGCCGCGGTCTTGAGCGGGGTGCTTCCGTGGCGCTCTAAAAATTCCTGCACTTCTTTTCCAGCGCCAATGTTGATCTTCTCCAGACGCTTTGCCTCTTCCTCGATCATTTTTTCTTTCCAGAGGACACGCTCATACATCGCATCACTGACCAGTCCAATCTCATGCCCGATCGGGGAAAGACGCAGATCCGCGTTGTCCTGACGCAAAAGCAAGCGGTATTCCGCACGCGACGTCATCATCCGGTACGGTTCATGGTTTTCTTTGGTAACCAGATCGTCGATCAAGACACCGATATATGCCTGGGAACGGTCGAGGATGATCGGTTCTTTTCCCAGCACTTCGCGCGCCGCATTGACACCCGCCATAAAGCCCTGTACCGCCGCTTCCTCATAACCGGAGCTTCCGTTAAACTGACCGCCGCTGAACAATCCCCGGATCGCCTTAAATTCCAGCGATGCCTTTAACTGGCGTGCATTGATACAATCGTACTCAATTGCATATGCATTTCGAACAATTTTTACATTTTCGAGTCCCGGCACGGTACGGTACATCGCGTACTGCACATCCTCCGGCAGAGAACTGGACATACCGCCCAGATACATTTCATTCGTATAAATTCCCTCCGGCTCGACAAAAACCTGATGACGGTTCTTATCTGGAAATTTTACCACCTTATCCTCGATCGATGGACAGTAACGCGGACCTGTTCCCTCGATCGCGCCCGAAAAGAGGGGCGATCGATCCAGGTTGTTGCGGATGATCTCATGTGTTTTCTCATTGGTATAGGTCAGCCAGCAGGACACCTGCTCCTTCTGCACCGACTCCGGATCGGTGGAAAAAGAAAATGGCACAACCCTCTCATCGCCGAACTGCTCTTCCATCTTAGAAAAATCGATGCTGCGCTTATCGACACGCGCCGGTGTGCCCGTCTTGAAACGGAACATCTCGATTCCCAGCTTTTTCAGGGAGTCTGTCAGATGGTTTGCCGCCTGCAGACCATTCGGTCCGGTCGGATTGCTCACATCGCCATAGATACATCTCGCTTTCAGGTACGTTCCCGTTGCCAGCACCACCGCCTTGCAGTAATACGTCGCGCCGGAGTACGTTTTCAGTCCTTTGATCTGACCTTCTTCCACGATCAGCTCTGCCACCTCTCCCTGACGGATCGTCAGGTGATCGGTATTTTCCATGGTACGGCGCATCTGGCGGGTGTATTCCTGCTTGTCCGCCTGCGCGCGGAGCGAATGCACCGCCGGTCCCTTAGACTGGTTAAGCATCTTGGACTGTATAAAGGTTTTATCTATATTTTTTCCCATCTCGCCGCCGAGCGCATCCAGCTCGCGCACCAAGTGGCCCTTCGAGCTTCCGCCGACATTCGGGTTGCACGGCATCAGGGCGATGCTGTCCACGCTGACGGTAAACACGATCGTCTCGAGTCCCAGTCTCGCGCTTGCCAGCGCCGCCTCACAGCCGGCGTGTCCCGCCCCGACGACCGCTACATCATAATTTTCTGTTAAACAGGGCATGTTTCCTCTTTCCTCTCTATCTCTGCGTTTTCGTTCAAACGCCTTATATTCTTTCTTATTTTCAGATCCACCCTATCATACCACAAGGAAAGAAACCTTGCAAAAAAATTGATCTATTTCCCCATACAAAAATGGCTGAAAATCTCATTCACCAGATCCTCTTCCAGTGATTCCCCAAGGATCGTTCCAAGATGTTCATAGGCATCCATCAGATCAATCGAGAAAAAATCCTCCGGCATCGCATTGTCGATGCTTGTCTCGACCAGACGCAGGCTTTTCAGCGCCTGCTCCATCGCCGTCTTGTGACGGACGTTTGTCAGCATGACCTGATCGTTGAAATTCAGGTTTCCCTGCAAGAACATCGTCTGAATTTTTTCCTCCAATCGATCAATTCCCTGCTGTTCCTTCGCCGATACCGGGATCACTTCCTGCCCGCACGCTTCGCGAAGCGCTTCTTCTGTGAGAACCGGTTCCAGATCTGTCTTATTTAAGAGGACGATCACCTTCCGTCCCCGGATCAAATCGAGGATCTGACGGTCATTTTCATCCAGCTCCCTTGATCCATCGACCACATACAAGATCAAATCTGCCTCATCCGCAATCTTTCTCGCCCGTTCCACGCCAATCTTTTCAACGATATCCTCCGTTTCCCGGATGCCCGCCGTATCGATCAAATTTAAGCTAAGCCCGCGCAGACGGATATTTTCCTCAAGCGTATCGCGTGTCGTACCGGCGATCTCTGTCACAATCGCGCGCTCCTCTCCCAGCAGTACATTCATCAGGGACGATTTTCCTGCATTCGGCTTACCTAAGATCACGGTTTTGATCCCCTCCGTCATGATACGCCCGTTGTCAAACGTCCCGATCGACGCCTCCAGCTCCATCTCAATCGGCTGAAGCGTCTCCCGAAGGCGCTCCGGGTATCCGTCCAGAGAAATATGCTCCGGATCATCAAGTGCGGACTCAATAAAGGCAATCTCATAGATTAGTTTTTCGCGAAGTTCCCGCACTTTCCGCGACATTGAACCGCTCAACTGGCTGACCGAAGACTGCAGCGCATACTCATTTTTCGACTGGATCACATCGATCACGGCTTCCGCCTGCGAAAGATCAATTCTGCCATTTAAAAACGCCCGCTTCGTAAATTCGCCTGGTTCCGCCAGCCGCGCCCCACATTTTACCGCCAGCTCCAGAATCCGCTTCATCACCAGCACGCCTCCGTGACAGTCAATCTCTACCGTGTCCTCCGCCGTATAACTGTGCGGACCGCGCATCAAAAGAAGCAGCACTTCATCGATCCGTTCCTCTCCATCCCGAATATATCCATAATGAATCGTATACGTTTTCTGCTCTGAAAGCCTCTTCCCCGCCACCGCCGGTTCAAACATCCGCTCCGCCACCGCCACAGCGTCCGAACCGCTAATCCGGATAATCCCAATCCCCGAACTCGAAAGCGCCGTCGCGATCGCGGCGATTGTATCTGTATATACCATATATATATAAATCCTTCCTTGCTTTTTATCCTCTTATTCTATACCATATGGGAGCATTTTCCCATCTTTATTTACAAATCTAGTCTAATATTTATTTCTTTTTTCATGTTTTCACGATAAACCTCTCGCGCTCGATTCCCCACAAAAAAGAAGGTCTAGATACCTCCAGACCTTCTTCGTCACACTTATTTACTTCTCATATCTCCCATACCCGTCACTTCTCTCGCGTCTGCCCTCGCGCTTCAGCGAAATAATCACATGCCGGAACGGATCCTCGCCCTCGCTGCGGGTGGTGACATACTTGTCATTCTGCAGCGCTGCATGAATGATCCGTCTCTCATACGGGTTCATCGGCTCCAAAGATACGGAACGTTTCGTTCTCTTTACCTTGTAAGCAATGTTCTTTGCCAGTGTCTCAAGCGTCTCTTTCCGTCTCTCGCGGTAATTCTCGGTATCAAGCTTCACGCGGACGTAATTCTCGCTCTTCTTGTTGACAACCAGGCTGACCAGATACTGGAGAGAATCCAGGGTCTGACCTCTCTTACCGATCAAAATACCCATATCCTCGCCGGAGAGGTCAATGTTCATCTCGCACTCTTCCTCATTGAAAGCCGCTGCGATCTTCACATCTAAGTTCATCGCATCAAATACCTGGCTTAAAAAGTCGATCGCACGATCCTCGAGCGTCTCTTTTTTCTTAGCACGGATGATCGCCGGTTTCGCGCCGATCCCCAGAAATCCGGCGCTTCCTTTTTCGACCACTTCGTACTCTAATTTATCACTGGTGGTTTCCAGTTCAATCAGTGCCTTTGTTACTGCCTCATCGACTGTCTTAGCGGTAACCGTAATCATATCCATCCTGCGCCCTCCTTCTATTTTTTCGCGTGCTTATCGTTGTACTTCTGCACCATCTTTGCCTTGGAAGCCAGACTGCCCGGCTTCGGATCGGAATTGTAAAATGCTTCAGACGCCTCCATCTGCTTTTTATTGCGGGAGATCTTGTCCTCTTTCGCCTTGCTTTCCGCATCCTCGCGTGCCTGCAGCGCCTTTAAATTCACGCTTGCCTTCTCGCTGACATTGGCCGGCGGCAGACCTTTTCTCGCTCTCTTCTTGTTCATCTTCTCCACGTTGCGGCGGATCAGATCATCGACATCGATCTTGTTCATATGTGCATTTACGATCAGCTGCTGAACGAGCTGGAATGCACCCTGAACGACCCAGTAGATACCGATCGCGGACGGCAGGGAGAAACAGAAGAATACGGACATCAGCGGCATCGTGATCATCATGCTGTTCATCATGCTCGCGCCCGGCGCGTCCTGATCCACCTGCTGTAAATTGGAAATCAGCTTGGTGGAGATCCACTGGGTCAGACCTGCGAGGATCGGGATGATCCATGCGATCGTGATATGGTTAAAACCGGTAAACGGCGGAGTTGCCAGATTGATGCCGAAGAAATAGTTCATCTGCTCAATCTTGCTCGCATTTTCTGCGATCGTCGAAGAGATCTGCGGGAATAAACTTTCCAGCGTATCCCATCCAGCCGGTGTCAACTTATATAACATATCTACGACTTTGTTTGCCACGGTGTAGTCTACCTTGTCCACCGCCATGCCGACACCGCTTGCCAGCTCGGAAATCTTGTTGATGTAATCCGGCTGACCCATCAGCGGGTTCGCTACGTTGTCAAAAAAGACACGTACTGACGGTACGTATGCCGGAATGTTGTAGATAACCCGGTACAAAGCGAAGATAATCGGAAGCTGAATCGCCATCGGCAGACATCCTGCCATCGGATTCGAGCCATATTTCTCATAGACTGCCTGCATCTCGACCTGTTGTTTAGCCATCGATGCCTGATCGGTTTTTCCCTTATACCTATTCTGAACCGCCTTGATTTCAGGGTTCATAAGCGACATAAGTTTTGACGATTCCTGCTGTTTGATCGTCAGAGGAAATAACAGTAACTTTGTGATAATGGTAAACAGGATGATACACAGACCGATATTCATGATCCCCATGCTGCTGGTAATCCGGAATAAAAAGTCCATGATATAACCAAACACGCTGGCGATCGGTCCCATGATCGAACCTGCCTTTGTCGCAACTAAAACGCTAACGTCCAATGAACTACCTCCTCATCCTTTACGGAACTGGATCATAACCGCCTTCTGTAAATGGATTACAGCGAAGAATCCGCTTACATGCCAAAATCATACCTTTTACAGCGCCGTACTTTTTAAGTGCCTGGATGGCGTACTCCGAGCACGTCGGCGTGTACTTGCAGTGAGGTCCTGTCATAGGGGAAATATAGAGCTGATATCCCCGAATCATCTTTATCAAGATCTTCTTAATCAATATTCTCACTTCGATTCTCCAGAATGTTATGCAGTCCGCATAAGTGCAGGTATGCACTCTCAATTTTTTTGAAGTCTGCTTCTTTCGCTGCCGGTCTGGCAACGACTACGATGTCTAATCCGAGTCTGACTCTGTCCTTATTTAACCGATAGCTCTCCCGTACCAACCTTGTCACGTGATGGCGGACCACGCTGTTTCCAACCTTTTTGCTGACGGAGATACCGATCCGAGGCTCCTTCCCGTCATCCACCCGCTTCACGTACATAACCAGAAGCTTATTGGCATAGGATTTCCCTGTCTTGTAAACCTTTTGAAATTCGCTGTTCTTCTTAATTGAATTAAAACGCTTCATTAAAATCACCAATGATAAATAATATAAAATAGAATCCGGCTCGCCGGATTCACGCACCGAGGTGCGATTGCATTAGCAATCATTTTCCCCTGCACCGAGTGTGCATCGCAGAGCTTTTCTTAATTTCATAGAACTTTTTCTATGAATATTAAGAAAGGCCACAATCTATAACTCGATTGCGGCCTCGTTCATTAAGCAGATAATTTTGCTCTACCTTTTGCTCTTCTGGCAGCCAGAACTTTTCTTCCACCTGCGCTGCTCATTCTCGCACGGAATCCATGAACTTTTGCTCTCTGTCTTTTCTTCGGCTGAAATGTCATCTTCATGTCTGCATACACCTCCTCATCCATAATATAGTAAGAGAAATCCACGCTTCCTCCGGCTCACGCCGAAATCCGCATTCTTCTCAACATAGTTAGACTATTGTAATTAAACATCTTCTCCATTATATAGAAGAATTCCGCATTCGTCAACCACTATTTTGATCTTTTTAATCCCCATAGAACAAGGAATTTCTGTGGTTTTTCCACCATTTCGATCCTGCGTCCCCACAGATCGATCGTCGATTGCTGTCGAGGCACCTTATTGTATACAGTATACACACCGGGGTATTTCCATTTTGTGGATAAAAAAATCCTTATTTTATCAGCATTCCCGCCACCTATTCACAGCTTATCCTCCACTTATCCACATTTTGGGGATAACTTGTGGAAAAGCCGTGGAATACGATCTGGATAAGCTTCTGATTGTTCACACCCATTCACCAAAAAGCCTTATTTTTCGGCGTTTTTTCCACGTGGATAACTGAATTTCACTTATTCACATTGCGGGTTTTTATTGAAAAATGTGGACAAATCATGTAGAATAGAACTTAGATTGGGTTATTTTGCAGTTTTGGCTGCTTTTTACGTTTAGGAGACACAGTATGATAGAGAAAATTAAGGAAAAATGGGATGAAATTCTCCTCCATATTAAAGAAGAACACGAACTGACGGACGTTTCTTTCAAAACATGGCTGCTTCCGACGCAGCCTTATTCCATGAAAGACGGCACCCTTCAGATCCTGGTTCCGGATGTGCAGTTTCTCGGCTATATCAAAAAAAAATACGGACTTTTGATCCAGATTACCATCGAAGAACTAACCGGAATCGAGTGTGAGGTCGATTTTGTCACCATCGAACAGGTCGATGAGCCGCAAAAAGAGACGGACAAAAGCCATCTGATCAACCGCCCGTCCGAGGTCAGCCGCCAGCTCATCCAGGATGCGAACTTAAATCCGCGCTACACATTCGACACCTTCGTCGTCGGCGCGAACAATAACTTAGCGCACGCCGCTTCCCTCGCCGTGGCAGAATCTCCGGGTGAGATCTACAACCCTCTCTTCATTTACGGGGGTGTAGGTCTGGGAAAAACGCATCTTATGCACTCGATCGGACATTTTATCTTAAAAAACAATCCAAAAGCGAAGGTTCTCTACGTTACAAGTGAGAAGTTTACGAACGAACTGATCGATGCGATCCGGAACAAAAACAATATTTCCACCACGGAGTTCCGTGAAAAATACAGAAACAACGACGTCCTCCTCATCGATGATATCCAGTTTATTATCGGTAAGGAATCGACACAGGAAGAATTTTTCCATACCTTCAACGCACTCTATGAAGCGAAAAAACAGATCATTATCTCCTCAGATAAGCCGCCGAAAGAGATCGAGACGCTGGAAGAACGGCTTCGTTCCCGTTTCGAATGGGGCTTGACCGTCGATATCCAGTCGCCGGATTATGAAACCCGTATGGCGATCCTCCGCAAAAAAGAGGAACTCGAGGGCTACAATATAGATAATGAAGTGATCAAGTACATCGCCACCAACGTCAAGTCCAACATCCGCGAGCTCGAGGGCGCCCTCACCAAGATCGTCGCCCTTTCCAAGTTAAATAACAAGGAGATCACGACGGAGCTGGCGGAGGAAGCGCTCAAGGATCTCATTTCCCCGAACGCGGAGAAAGAAGTGACCCCGGAGCTGATCATCCAGGTCGTTGCTGATCATTTCGGTATCACTCCGCTTGACATCTCCTCCCAGAAGCGCAACAAGGAGATCGTATTCCCGCGCCAGATCGTGATGTATATCTGCCGTTCGATGCTCGGAACTTCCCTGCAGAATATCGGCAAATATTTAGGCGGTCGGGATCACACGACGATCATCCACGGTCACGACAAGATCGCTGCCGATATGGAGAAAAACGAATCGCTTCGCAATACAGTGGAAATCTTAATGAAAAAGATCAGCCCACAGTAGGTTTCTTCCACAATTTCGCGTGGAAAAGTGGTTGAAAACCTGTGGATAACTTTCCCCACATTTTGCCCCATTTCAGGGCTGTGGATAATTCAAAAGTTATCCAGCCGGTTCCGGACAGTTTTACACAGCCTTTTTAACCATTCAAAAGGAGTCTGAACCCCTGTATTTTCAGGGCTGTCCGGAGAATTCCACATATTCACAGCCCCTACTACGATTGCGACGAAATTTATATATATCTTTTCTTTCCGTTCCACGTTATTTTTAGCAAAGGAGTTATCAACAAACATGAAGCTTTCATTTGAAAAAGATCATTTAATGAACGGCATCAACATTGTTCTGAAGGCCGTTCCTTCCAAAACCACCATGCCGATTCTCGAATGCATCCTGATCGATGCTGTTTCGGATGAGATTAAACTGACCGGCAACGATATGGAGCTGGGAATTGAGACGAAGGTCGAAGGAACGATCCTGGAACGTGGAAAAATCGCTCTTGATGCCAAGCTTTTTTCCGATATTATCCGCAAGCTCTCCGGCGAAAATTCTACGATCACGATCGAATCGGATGAAAAATACAACACGACGATCACCTGTGACAAGGCTATTTTCCAGATTCAGGGCAAGGACGGCGATGAATTTTCCTATATTCCCCACATTGAGCGGGATAAATTCATCACACTTTCCCAGTTTACCTTAAAAGAGATCATCCGCCAGACGATCTTCTCGATCTCGCCGAACGACAGCAACAAGATGATGACCGGTGAGCTGATGGAGGTCACCGGCAATGAACTTAAGCTCGTTTCCCTCGACGGACACCGCATGTCGATCCGCAAAGTTGCATTAAAAGAACAGTACAGTGATATAAAAGTCATTGTTCCTGGCAAGACTTTAGGTGAGATCAGCAAGATCTTAAACGGTGACAACGACTCTGAGGTACAGATTTTCTTCAGCACTAACCACATCATGTTTGAATTTGACGACACGATCGTGTTATCCCGCCTGATTGAGGGCGAGTATTTCCGGATCAATCAGATGCTTTCCTCCGATTATGAGACGAAAGTTACCTTGAACCGCCGTGATTTCATGGATGCGATCGACCGTGCGAGCATTCTCGTCCGTGAAAATGATAAGAAACCTTTGATCTTAAACTTTACCGATGAAGAAATGGAGTTAAAGATGCATTCCGCCTTCGGTACGATGGATGCACGTCTGGCGATTACCAAGTTTGGAAAAGACCTGATGATCGGCTTCAACCCGAAGTTTTTGGGTGATGCGCTGCGAATCATCGATGATGAGGATGTGACTCTGTACATGATGAATCCGAAATCCCCGTGTTTTATCCGGGACGAGGAGGAGACTTACATCTATCTGATCCTGCCGGTCAATTTCAATGCGGCAGCGATCTAACCTGCCATTTTTAGACATGGCAGGTGCAGGCAGACAGTGACAGAAAGGATCTGAAATAAGATGGAGATAAAACTGAGAGATGAATTTATAAAATTGGGTCAGGCGCTTAAGGCAGCTGGTCTGGTAGAGTCCGGCGTGGATGCTAAATTTGCGATTCAGGACGGGCTTGTGAAGGTCAATGGCGCGGTGGAGATGCAGCGCGGCAAAAAGCTTTACGACGGGGACAAAGTCGAGTATGACGGAGAGACCGTAACAATCACCAAATAAAGGATGGTTTCATGTTTATCGAATCGATCGAACTCAAAAATTACCGCAATTACGGGGAATTACATATGGATTTTGATCCGGGGACGAATGTTCTCTACGGGGACAACGCGCAGGGTAAAACCAATATCCTTGAAGCGGTCTACGTGTGTGCGACGACCAAGTCCCACCGCGGCAGCAAGGACAGGGAGATCATCGAATTCGGAGAGGACGAGTCCCACATCAAGATGCAGCTTCGCAAGGACGATGTGCCGTACCGGATTGACATGCATCTAAAGAAAAATAAGACGAAGGGCGTGGCGGTCAACGGGATTCCGATCCGGCGGGCGAGCGAGCTTTTCGGCATTGTTAATGTGGTGTTTTTTTCGCCGGAAGATCTGAATCTCATTAAGAACGGACCGGCGGATCGGCGCCGTTTTATTGATCTGGAATTATGCCAGTTAAACCGGCTCTACGTCCATTCTCTGGTGCAGTACAACCGGGTGGTGATACAGAGAAATAAGCTCTTAAAGGAGCTGTTTTTCCATCCCGAGTACGAGGAGATGCTGGATATATGGGATATGCAGCTTGCTTCCTACGGGCGGGAGGTAAGCCAGTACCGGCGGAAATTTATCGGTGAATTAAACGAATTGATCTGCCCGATCCATCAGAAATTGTCGGGTGGAAAGGAAGAACTCATCATCCAGTATGAGCCGAACACGGAGGCAGATCAGTTGGAAGCGGCAGTCAAAAAGAGCCGCGAGGCGGACCGGAAGCAGAAGACGACGCTGGTCGGACCACACCGGGATGACTTAAGTTTCTATGTCAACGGAATTGACATCCGGCGTTTCGGTTCACAGGGACAGCAGAGGACGGCGGCATTATCGCTCAAACTGGCGGAGATTGAGCTGGTTAAAAAGATCAAAAAGGAGTATCCGATCCTGCTTCTCGACGATGTTTTGTCGGAGTTAGATGGAAAACGGCAGGATCATCTGCTCGCCAGCATCCGCCACATACAGACGATCATTACCTGTACGGGCTTGGATGATTTTATCAGCCACAGCTTCCAGATAGATAAGACCTTTCGGGTCGTGAGCGGGACGGTCACCTGTGAACGTCCAAACAAGACAACTAGTCAGACATAAAACAGCAAGTGAAGGAGGAACTATGGGTTCAGAATACAGTGCAGATCAAATACAGATATTGGAGGGATTGGAGGCGGTCAGAAAGCGTCCTGGTATGTATATAGGCAGCACATCTGTAAGAGGCCTCCATCACCTGGTGTATGAGATAGTAGACAACTCCGTGGACGAGGCGCTCGCTGGATACTGCAGCCACATTGAGGTGCAGATCAATGCGGACAATTCGATCACGGTACAGGATGACGGTCGTGGCATTCCGGTTGACATCCAGAAAAAGGCGGGTCTTCCGGCGGTTGAGGTCGTATTTACGATCCTGCATGCGGGCGGCAAGTTCGGCGGCGGCGGATACAAGGTATCCGGCGGTCTGCACGGCGTAGGCGCATCGGTTGTAAACGCCCTTTCCGAGTGGCTGGAGGTTGAGATCTGCCGCGATGGAAAGGTATATAAACAGCGCTATGAGCGCGGCAAAACGATGTATCCGCTGAAAGTAGTCGGTGAGTGTGCTCCGGATAAGCACGGCACACGGGTCGTATTCCTGCCGGATAAGGAGATTTTCGAGGAAACGGTCTACGACTATGATACGTTAAAAGTACGCCTGCGTGAGACGGCATTCCTGACGAAAAACTTAAAGATCACCCTGCGGGATGACAGAGAAGTGAAGCATGAGAAGACCTTCCACTATGAGGGCGGTATCAAGGAATTTGTCACCTACTTGAACCGAAGCAATGAGAAGCTCTATGAACCGGTTATCTACTGCGAGGGCATCAAGGACAAGGTATTTGTCGAGGTGGCGATGCAGCATAACGATTCCTACACGGAAAATATCTACACATTCGTCAACAATATCAATACCCCGGAGGGCGGTACGCATCTGGCTGGTTTCAAGAGCGCGCTGACGAAGACTTTTAACGATTATGCGAAGAAAAATAAGCTTCTGAAGGAAAATGAGCCGGCACTCAGCGGTGAGGATATCCGCGAGGGCCTTACAGCGATCATCAGCGTTAAGATCGAGGAGCCGCAGTTTGAGGGACAGACGAAGCAGAAACTCGGCAACAGCGAGGCCCGCGCGGCGGTCGATGCGATCGTGAGCGAGCAGCTGACATATTTCCTGGAGCAGAATCCAACGGTTGCTAAGATCATCTGTGAGAAATCAATTCTTGCCAAGAGAGCCCGCGACGCAGCCCGCAAGGCGCGCGAGATGACGAGACGTAAATCAGCGCTCGACGGCATGGCGCTTCCAGGAAAATTAGCCGACTGTTCCGACAAGAATCCGGAAAACTGCGAGATCTACATCGTAGAGGGAGATTCCGCGGGTGGTTCTGCGAAAGAGGCTAGAAATAAATCCAATCAGGCTATTCTGCCTCTTCGAGGCAAGATCTTAAACGTAGAAAAAGCAAGACTGGATCGAATTTACGGTAATGCGGAGATCCGTGCGATGATCACGGCATTTGGTACCGGTATTCATGAAGATTTTGATATTTCAAAACTTCGTTACAACAAGATCATTATCATGACCGATGCCGATGTGGACGGTGCTCATATCAGTACCCTGCTTCTGACGTTCCTGTATCGTTTTATGCCGGATCTGATCCGGGATGGACATGTATATCTGGCACAGCCGCCGCTTTATAAGATCGAGAAGAATAAGCGTGTTTGGTATGCATACAGCGATGATGAGCTGAATTCGATTCTGACTGAGATTGGCCGTGACAACAACAATAAGATCCAGCGTTATAAAGGTCTGGGCGAGATGGACGCGGAACAGCTTTGGGAGACTACTATGGATCCGGAGCGCCGAATTCTTCTCCGTGTACAGATCGACAGTGAGACTGCTTCGGAGGTTGATCTGACATTTGCTACCCTGATGGGTGATCAGGTTGAGCCGCGCCGTGAGTTTATCGAGGCAAATGCGAAGTACGTAAAGAACCTGGATATTTAATTAAATTTAAGTCACTTAAATCCTTTTGAGGACGAAAGGAGTATAGATGGAACCAAATATATTTGACAAAATTCATGACATTGATCTGAAAAAGACAATGGAAACGTCTTACATCGATTATGCGATGAGCGTTATCGCCGCCCGGGCACTCCCGGACGTGCGCGACGGCTTGAAACCGGTGCAGAGACGAGTGCTTTATTCGATGGTTGAGCTGAATAACGGTCCGGATAAGCCGCACCGTAAATCCGCCCGTATCGTCGGTGATACAATGGGTAAATATCACCCGCACGGCGACAGCTCCATTTACGGCGCATTGGTTAATATGGCTCAGAAATGGGCTACCCGTTACCCGCTTGTAGATGGACATGGAAACTTCGGTTCCATGGACGGCGACGGCGCCGCAGCGATGCGATACACCGAGGCAAGACTGAGCCGTATTTCCATGGAGATGCTGGCGGATATTGGCAAGAATACCGTTGATTTCATGCCGAACTTTGATGAGACTGAGAAAGAACCGACGGTTCTTCCTGCTCGTTTTCCCAATATTCTGGTAAATGGCGGTACCGGTATCGCCGTTGGTATGGCAACGAATATTCCGCCTCACAACCTGCGTGAGGTGATTGCTGCCGTTGTCAAGATCATAGACAACCGGGTGGAGGAAGACCGCCCGACTACCATCGAAGAACTGATGGAGATCGTAAAGGGACCTGATTTCCCGACAGGAGCAACCATCCTTGGAAAAGCAGGCATCGAAGAAGCGTACAGAACCGGACGCGGCAAGATCCGTGTACGGGCTGTATACAATATCGAGGCCATGGCAAATGGCAAGAGCCGTATCATCGTGACAGAGCTTCCTTATGCAGTGAATAAGGCTCGTTTGATCGAAAAGATCGCAGAGCTTGTAAAGGATAAAAAGCTTGATGGAATCACAGATCTGCGTGATGAATCCAACCGTGAGGGACTTCGGATCTGTATTGAACTGCGCCGTGATGTGAATGCCAATGTCATCATGAACCGTCTGCTGAAGCATACACAGTTGCAGGACACCTTTGGTGTGATTATGCTGGCGCTGGTTAATAATGAGCCGCGTATCTTAAATCTGCAGCAGATCCTGGAATATTACTTAAAGCACCAGGAGGATGTGGTAACCAGAAGAACCAAATATGATCTGAACAAGGCAGAAGAGAGAGCCCATATTTTGGAAGGTCTTTTAAAGGCACTGGATCATATCGATGAGGTTATTAAGATCATCCGCGGTTCTGCCAATGTTCAGGCGGCGAAAGCTCAGTTAATGGAGCGTTTTGATCTTTCGGATGCACAGGCACAGGCCATCGTAGATATGCGTCTGCGTGCTCTGACCGGTTTGGAACGCGAGAAACTGGAAAATGAATATAAAGAGCTGGAGGCAAAGATTGCAGAGTTGAAAGCGATTCTGGCAGATGAGAAGAAACTTCTGTGTGTTATCAAGGAGGAGATCTCCCTCATCGCTGATAAATACGGAGATGACCGCCGTACCGCCATCGGATATGATGAATACGATATGTCTGCGGAGGATTTGATCCCGGATGACGATATCGTTGTGACCATGACCAATTTTGGCTATATTAAGAGAATGTCCAGCGATAATTTCAAGAGCCAGAACCGCGGCGGCAAGGGAATCAAGGGCATGCAGACTATTGAGGAAGATTATATCGAAGATCTGCTGATGACGACAACCCATCATTATGTGATGTTCTTTACCAACAAGGGACGCGTATACCGTCTGAAGGGATACGAGATTCCGGAGGCAGGACGCACTGCCAGAGGTACTGCCATCGTGAATCTGCTTCCGCTGATGCCAGGCGAGAAGATCACATCCATCGTTCCTATGAAGGAGATCGATGATGAGAAATATCTCTTCATGGCAACCCGCAATGGTATGGTTAAGAAGACTCCGATGAAGGAATACAGCAATGTCCGCAAGAACGGTCTTCAGGCGATTGTACTTCGTGATGACGATGAATTGATCGAAGTTAAGGCTACCGATAATACCGAAGATATTTTCCTGATCACAAAGAAAGGTATGTGTATCCGATTCCATGAGACCGATGTCCGCGTGACAGGCCGTGTTTCCATGGGGGTCATCGGCATGAAGTTTGATGAAGGCGATGAAGTCATCGGTATGCAGATGGCCAGCCAGGGAGAATGCCTGCTGGTAGTATCGGAAAATGGTTATGGAAAACGCACTCCGATTGATGAATTTACAGCCCAGAACCGTGGCGGCAAGGGTGTGCGCTGCTATAAGATCATCGACAAAACCGGTGATTTGGTGGGTGCAAAGCTGGTAGATAATGAGCGCAAGATCATGCTGATTACCAATGAAGGCATTATCATCAAGATGGCAGTCAGCGACATCTCGATTATCGGACGCAATACCTCCGGTGTGAAGCTGATGAGTATTGATGCTGAATCCGGCATAGCAGTTGCAAGCATCGCCAAGGTGCGGGAGAGCGACAAGGATGAGGATGAAGAAGACGAACTTCTGGAGGAGCAGGACGGAGAAGAAACCGAATCTGAGAATACAGAAGAATAAAAGTTACAGTTCAGCCATGCGCTGGTTTGAATGAGAAAGTGTGTTGCAAGCTTGCTTGCATAAGCACTTTTTCATCCAAATCAGCATATGGTGGACCCACCATGCTTCTTGTTTTCATGAATATGGAAACAAGAAGATGTCATGGCTGAACTGTAACAATATAATACCTCCTGAATAGATAGAGATAAATTCAAGTCGAACGTCCGTGAGACTTGGCGCGTGATTCTGGTCAGCAAAGCTGACATATTCCTATCAGAGTCACTGCGCATGAGATCAAAATCTATTCAGGGGGTATTTTTATTACATCTATTCAGAAATGATTGCAAGATTATTTAATTTCTATTATGATGATATAAGAGTCAGTAATAGATAAAACAGAGCGGTTCTGTCAGCAGGGGCAGACAAAAATTTCATGGAAGAAGGGTAGTTTTCAAATGAGAAGAATCAATGTTGAAACCATTACACAGAATATCAAAGAAATGTGCATTGAGGCCAACCATTTTCTGTCACCGGATATGAAAAAAGTGTTTGATGAGGCGGCAGCGAGTGAAGAATCTCCATTGGGACGTCAGATTTTAGGCCAGCTGGAAGAAAACTTATGTATCGCTGGTGAGGAGATGATTCCGATCTGCCAGGATACCGGAATGGCAGTTGTGTTTATCAAGGTAGGACAGGATGTACATCTGATCGGCGGTTCTCTGACTGATGCTATCAATGAGGGCGTGCGCCAGGGATATGTAGACGGATATCTCCGTAAATCCGTGGTTAAGGATCCGATTTACCGTGAGAATACGAAGGATAATACACCGGCTATCATTCATTATGAGATCGTAGAGGGTGAGCAGGTAGAGATCACGGTGGCTCCGAAGGGGTTCGGAAGTGAAAATATGAGCCGTATATTCATGCTGAAACCGGCAGATGGAATTGAAGGAGTCAAGGATGCTATTCTGACAGCGGTGCGGGATGCGGGACCGAATGCCTGTCCTCCGATGGTAGTAGGTGTCGGAATCGGTGGAACCTTTGAAAAGTGTGCAGAGATGGCGAAGCACGCGCTGACCAGAAATCTGGAAGAGGAATCACCGGTTGAGTATGTGCGTGATCTGGAAAAAGAAATGCTTGAAACGATCAATAACCTTGGAATCGGTCCTGGCGGTTTAGGCGGACGGACAACCGCCCTGGCTGTCAATATTGAAACCTACCCGACCCATATTGCAGGGCTGCCGGTAGGCATCAATATCTGCTGTCATGTAAACCGTCATGCGCACAGAGTGATTTGATGAATATTTTTAGGATTGCGAAAGTGCGAAGCACATAGCAATCCGGTATCAAAAGGGGAAAAATCTCTTGTGACCCAAACATCGTTTGATAGTATAAAGAATGTACTCTCGGAGTTTTTCCTGCACAAAAAGATACCGAGAGCACATAAGATAGATTTGGAGGAAAATATGGATAGAACAATCACAGCTCCAATTGACAGGGAGACATTAAAAAGCCTGCATGCAGGTGATTATGTATATATAAGCGGAACCATCTATACGGCACGTGATGCAGCTCATAAGCGCATGATAGAGACGCTGGATGAAGGAAGAGAACTTCCCCTTGATCTGAAAGATAATGTAATTTATTATATGGGACCGTCACCGGCCAGAGAGGGCCGTCCGATTGGTTCTGCAGGTCCGACCACAGCCAGCCGTATGGATAAATATACTCCAAGACTTCTGGATCTCGGCATGGGAGCCATGATCGGAAAAGGAAAGAGAAGCCAGGCAGTCATCGATGCCATCGTTCGCAATGGTGCCGTTTATTTTGCGGCAGTGGGCGGAGCCGGAGCAATTCTTTCAAAATGCATTAAGGAATCGGAAGTGATTGCATACGACGATCTGGGAACAGAGGCGATCCGAAAATTGACGGTAGAAAATATGCCTATGATCGTGGTAATTGATTCCGAAGGAAACAATCTTTACGAGACCGCAGTAAAGGAATATCAGAGATAGGATAATAAGATATTAGATGTGGGATGACTCCCATCCCGCAGCAAGAATGCAGATGCATTTTAGAGTTTTATGAAGAGAGGTTATTTGCTGTTTGGCAAATAACCTCTTTGTCGTGAAGAATAAAGGTAACTGTGAACAGCTACAAATAAAGTTATAATTGATAGAGATAAACCATGATTGGCATGGTTATCATACAGAATAGAGTGGTAATTACGTTAATGGCACCAGCATAGCGGGCATCTTTTCCATATACCTGGGCCATCTGCGTGATTGTGGAGGCGGATGGGGTGATTGTGGCTAACAGGGTGACAAGCAGAATTTGTGAACCATTCTCAGCAAAAGAAGCAAGGCCGCTGAATTTAAGAAGTAAAATTGTCAAAAGCGGTACACCGATGAGCCGCAGAATCGTGACAAGTCCAATATGGGGAAAAGCCAGAATTTTCTGGGGCGTGGTTCCGGCAATCAGCATTCCTGAGATCAGCATGGCCAAAGGACCAATCATGCTTCCCAGGGAGCGGACAGCGCTGTCCACTGGACCGGGAAGTGAAATCTGTGCCAAGAATAGAAAAATACCGAATAAAATGGCAATCATATTTGTATTTGTTATGATTTTTTTAAAATCAGGCTTCTTTTCTTCACAGATCATCATTTTACCATGACTCCAGAGAAGAAAAAGCTGTACAGAGACGTAGGCACTGGAATAAATAACCCAGTCAGGTCCTAGAATAGAGGAAACAAGCGGTATAACAAGATTTCCTGCATTAGAGTAGATGATAGAGGCTTTTTCAACTCCGTTAAGATGAAGAAGAGGTCCTATAAAGTAAAAAAGGACAATCAGGATGAGATGGATCAATACAGCAGCAGCCACCGCCAAAAGAAGCCCATTTAGGATGGAAGGGCTGCAGCTGACCTGAAAAGCAGATAAAATCGAACAGGGGACTACGATATAGACAGACAGGCGTGAAAGAATGCGGCTGTCATCTGAGCGGCAAATGCCAGTCTTTACCAAAACAAAGCCTAAAAACATGACGATAAATAATGCCGCAATTTTACCAACTAAAATTCCAATGGACATAATGCGTTTGCGACCTCCTCATAACAGGGCATAGAGACAGAATATTTTTTTGCAAGTCGGAGGGGCTCCATGACAAGTCCGTCCAGTTCCGATGGTTTTCCTTCCATTATGTCACGCTGCATGGAAGTGGTGGCATCGGCAGATAAGTTGGAAAGAATCTCCAGATTTATTTTTACATAGTCTTTTTCAAAGGGATATCCCATGGCAGCAGCCAGAGCGCTGATTTCACGAATCATGGATTTAAATAATTCACGGGCAGGTCCTTCCTTTTGAAAATCTCCGGCCACGGCATGAAGATAGACTCCAGCAGCTCCGATAGGGGAGACATAGGAAAATTTCTCCAAAGCATCCCTTTGGATATGGGTGGATAAAACTCCATCGATACCGCTTTCGCAAAGATCCGATTGAATGGCTGATAAAATCGGAGAAATATAGGAAGGATCCCTGGGACCGAAGACAACCCTTAAGATAGGACCGTGCTGAACCAGAACACCGGGATGTTCTAAGGATGCAGAAACATAGATGCATCCATCCAGAACGGTACAATCCGGTAATTCTTTCTGCATCCTGGCACCGGTTCCGTATATATTTAAGATGGGAATAATAATTGTGCGGGGACCAGCGGTCTGTCGGATAAAAGGAAGGACGGAATCAAGGGAATATTCTTTTACGCATATAAAGATAACCTCCGGAGCCAGGGAAAGAGCACAGGATTCTTCCATGGATAATGCACGAACCTCAAGATGTTCTTCCGTCTGATCCCAGAGATGACGAATGATGAGACCGTTATTACGCATAGCATCAAGGTTGGAACCACGGGCAATGAATGTAACATCCTTTCCAGCTTTTGTAAGAGCAGAGCCAAGAATTCCACCAGTACCGCCGGCTCCCAGGATCATATATTTTAAAATCATAAAAAACTCCTTTCTGAATCCTAATCTGGATTGCTTCGTGCGATGCGATGCACTCCTGCAATCCGCCAAAACATCTCGCTAAGTGCTTATAGTATCATATCATAAAATATATTGAAAAATGGTGGTTTAAAGGAAATAAAAAAAAAGAAAAAACTTGGATAAATTTGCTTGACATTTTAAATTTTCTTTGATACAATGAGATACGCGTCTGACAAAGAAATGCGTTAAGATGCAATTGAATATTTTTTTTATTACTGCGGAGAAATACTCAAGAGGCCGAAGAGGCGCCCCTGCTAAGGGTGTAGGTCGGGCAACCGGCGCGAGGGTTC